>Ga0302203_1000644_pt1 | contig 13789 bp, 16 predicted proteins | sample II_Fen_E1_1_FD_194576 | JGI IMG/M metagenome (GOLD analysis project Ga0302203, IMG submission 194576) | Peat permafrost microbial communities from Stordalen Mire near Abisko, Sweden - II_Fen_E1_2 | ecosystem: Environmental > Terrestrial > Soil > Wetlands > Permafrost | place: Sweden: Abisko...
GATTTGCTTTTTATCTTGTGTTAATCTTTAGGCTGAAGGAGAGGTGCCAGAGCGGTCGAATGGAACAGTCTTGAAAACTGTCGTGCCCGAGAGGGTACCCAGGGTTCGAATCCCTGCCTCTCCGCAGATTGTCAATATCATCATTGACACAACAATTAGCTAGGGTTTCAAAGGGTTCTTTGAAACTAACCTTAGCTAATTTTTTGTTGTCTATCGTCGAGTTCCAAAGTATCTTTGAGAGCATCTTTCTCTTGTCATCTAAACTAACTTTGAAAAATGCTTTTTTCATTAGTTTAGGGCTTAAAAAGAATTTTTTAGTGAGTTCCAAAGTTTCTTCGGTCAAAACTATTTCTTGTTCATCTTCTAATTTTTTTAGAGCTTTAGTAAAATTATTTATCTCATTTTTAATCACTAATTCTTTATTTTCAAATTCCTCTTTAGAGATAGATTTATCAAGCAACACGTTAAAGAGTTCGTCTTTTCTATTTTCAAATCGCTTGAGCTCATTTTCTAGCCCACGTTTAGCCTCTAGATACTCACGTCTGTCAGGGTTATTGTTAACCAGTAACTCCAAAGAATTTTGATGCATCATTTCTATCTCATCCTCGTCAATTTTCATATAATCAAATACTTTAGACAGGGCTTTAATCACTTCATCTTCTTTTAGGTAGTGATTATGCTCAGAGCAATTACCTTTGCCATTAGTACAATAATAATAAACATACTTATTTTTCTTGCGTGTTGCAGTTAGTAAACAGCCACATTTAGCACAAGTCATTAGCCCCCTAAAATGAAAATGCTCTATTTTCTTTTTTGGATGTTGTTTGAGTTCCATTACTTTTTGGCAGTCAGAAAATAACTTTCTAGATATTAGTGTTTCGTGTTTACCCTCATATTCTTTACCATGAAATTGCATAATACCGCAATAAAAAGAGTCACCAATTAATTTATATATTTTGCTCTTATGATATTTCAAATTAGTCCGACTTCTAAAACCAGACTCATACATCAAATTAGCTAATTCTTTCATTGTGTAATTACCAGTAGAATATAATTTAAATATCTTTTTTATATACCTAGCCCTAATCGTATCAACTGTTATTCCGCCCTTACCGTCATTTAGATACCCGATCGGAGCGAAATTTGGCCACATTCCTTTTTCTAACTTAGTCTGTATGCCACGTTTTACGTTCTTACTTAAATCTAAAATATACTGATTAGCCATTGAGCCTTCAATGTTTAGCAACAATACATTGTCACTTGGTAGATATTGCCTATCACTAGTTTGAATCGCTTTAATCTTTCCTTGTTGCAGTAACCATTGAATTTTACCGCTATCAATCGGATTTCTAGATAATCTATCTATCTTCCAGCAAATAATACCGTAGTCCTCCGAGCTATTTTCTATTACTTTTAGCATCTCTAAAAACACAGGCCGATTGTTTGGCAACTTGGCCGACTTGCTTTCGGTGTAAATCACTTCAATATCTAGCCCTAGGTTTAGAGCCAACTTTTTCATCTCCCCAACTTGGCTTTCAAGAGAGAGAATTTGTTTGCTCTTGTCTTCACTAGACTTGCGAGCGTAAAGAATGTATTTCATATAATTTTAGCTAAAGTTATTAATATTGTTATTTAAGTGTTTTTATAAAACGTCCCGGTGTGTGCATATAGTCAAGTTAATATATATAGAAGGGGACGTCTTGTCTAAAATCTCATTTACCGGCCATTTTCTTTTTTCGGCTACCCAGAGGGATGCAGCCAAAAAAAGAAAATGGGAACGGCCGGTCAATACTTAATCTATATCATAAGGGAGTTAAGAAAAGTTATTGGCCGTTTCTCTTAACTCTTAATAATTTATCAAAACAGGGTTAGACAAAGTTTAGCTAAAGGTTTTGTCTAATTATTTGCAAAAATGCCATATATTTTGATTAATGTTTTCAGTTTGATTAATTATATGTTTAGCAGTACTATAAAAATGTAATTAATTGCTAAGGTTAATAAAATTATGAAAAAAGTAATTGGAATCTTTTCGTTTCTGCTTTTGGTTTTAGTTTTGGGTGGGTGTAGTTATAAGATTGTTAAAACGGATGAGGCTCAACCATCTAAGCCTCAAATTTCCCAGGCAGAATCCGATAAACAATTTAATGCGATTTGGGATGCTAATTCTGAAAACACCACGACCACTAATGAGGCTCAAGCAACTCAACAAAATCCAGCACCAGTTAAAAATGATAATTTTGACCAAAAATCTAAATGTATAACTCTTGGAGAACAATATTATTCAAATTATTTAAAAGACCAAGAGCATAATCCAATGTTCTCATTTGATGTTTACGATTTATCTCATGAAGTTTCTTATAGCACTGAACTAAATACATGTTTAATTTATGTTATGATGAAAAATAAGGATATCGGAGAAAAAATTGGGGGAGTTAGAAATGAATTTATTTATGATTTATTAAATAGTAAAACTATATATTCAATGGCTTATTCGGGGTCAAGCGATAATAATACCGTATTAAAAATGGCATCTGATTTTCAAACCTCTGAAGAATTTACGAATAAAAAGATAGAACTTTTTAAATAATTTAAATACCTAAAATTTATATTTAAATTCAGAAAAACAGGTATAATAAAAATCTAAAATTTATGTACAATTACGGAGACTTAACATTAGGAATTTTTTTTGGAATTATAATTGGTATTATTATTTGTATGTATTTTGTAAAAAAATAGTATGAAATAATTATTTATGTCTAACGCTGAACTCAATTTTTCAGATAAAAACTCCCTGTTGAAATGGTTTGAAATAAATATAGCAGACTCATTTTCTGAATATTTATTAATAAAAGAAAAGGTAAAAAAATCAGACTTTCCAGGAGCCAAAAGATTAATAAAAAAAGAAAATGGTAATAATTTAACAAATTTTCTCTCTTTTCTCTCAGAACTAAATCTTGCAAATAACTTCCTTATAAAAGGAGTTGATAAATTAGAATATGAGCCATGTCCGGGTCTAGATATTGATTTTTCTTTTGATAATATTGATGTATCTGTTAAAAATATAAGTACTAAAAAATTTGAGAGAGAAGAACTAGCTGAGATTACAAGGTTGAAAGAGAACGGAGGGGGCAAAAGTATTATTGGCAACAAAGGATTATCTGAAACGGAAATTATAGTTAGAAACGACGGCACAAGCATTGATGATTATACTAGAATAGAAACCGGGCAAAGTGGTTTTTTGGGTAGCGACATAACATTGTTGCAGACAGCTTTATCTAGCATGGGAAAGTTTGAAACTAAAATTAAAAATAATGGCAGAAAGAAAGTAATGATATTTTTAGTTTATACAAAAAGTTTTCAGTATTACCATGGACTTGATATCGCGTGGTGGTATTTTAATAAAGAACTCAGTGATTACGTCCCAATTTTAAATGATGAGGCTTTATATTTTAAATTATTCAATTCAGTGAATAAACTTAGTAATATAGATGCTCTAATTTTTATTTTTCCTCCGAATCCGATTATCTGGCAAAATGGATGTTTAAGTGAAATTATTGAAGGCAAAAGAAGAAGCATAATACTTACTAAAGACGCTCAGTTTCATAAACAATTAGAAAAAATATTTAGTTAATTTTATTAATGAACTTCTTTCCAATATAGTACCAAGCTCTCCGCAAATTTAAATAGCCCTATTTTAGGGCTATTTTTTTTATTGTAATTGACTAATTATTTTTAATAAGAGAATATTAGATGGGAGTATAAATAAAATATAAACAGAACTTTAAAAATTAAAGAAGGGAGACACAAAATGAAGGAAAAAAAATCTAAATTTATTTTTCGGCCAGCAAAACTGTCTGATGTCTCAAACATGCTGAGTTTAGAACAGAATGTTTGGGGGGAAAATGGTGCTAAAAGGCATCAGCTTATCTCTCGAATTGAAATATTTCCAGCGGGAAATATTTTGGCTATTTATGAGGACATAGTTGTTGGTTATTTATCTTTTGAATATGTGGACAATGTTGTTAATTTACCACATTTTTCTTGGAGCGAAATAACCGATGGCGGTACAATTGTAAAAAGTCATAAGATTAATGAAAAGTATATGTACGGAATCAATATTTCTGTTCATAAAACTATGAGTGGGCAACAGCTCGGTTTTGGATTAACTTTGCAGGCTTGGATTAATATGATTAAGAACAATAAAAAAGGAATTTTTATTGGTTCTAGAATGCCTGGGTATCATCGATATAAAGAAAAATATTCGGACATACCCCCAGAAGATTATATTAAATTAAAAAGACATGGAAAGTTACGTGATCCAGAATTAAGAATGTATGAGAAAGATGGTGTTTGTCCGGTTAAAATTTTGCCAGAATATTTTCCTGACCCAGCTAGCGAAAATTATGGAGTTTTGCTTTATCGTAAGAATCCTTTTTATAACTGGCCATTTAGATTTTTTTGGTCATGGTTAATTACTCGTGTGCCAATTAAATTTAGAGAAAATATTTCAGTTGCTAAACCGGAAAATATATAAGATTATGAAACGGTTCATAAAATTATATTCAGATATAAGTCCAAAGTATTCCTTAAAAGATAATACTGAAATTTTACGATGGACTTTAATGTTGCCAGGTGCTGGTTGTGAGTATTTTAAGACAAGCGGTGGTTGCACAATGTGTGGTTTTGCTAGCTCTACTGATAAATATACTAGTGGACGTTTATTTTGGAGCGGCATTTTTAAGTCGATGTATAGTTTAGCAGAAAAACAGGCTGGACTATTACAATCTCAAGAATTATTTATCTATAATGGTGGTAGTTTTTGGAATGACAAAGAGATACCAATCAAATTTCAAGACTATCTTTGTAGGCAAGTTGCTAAAAGTAATTCAATTCAAAGATTATTTATTGAAAACCGCTGTGAATTTATTAAGGAAGACAAAATCATTAAAGCTGTAAGTCTTCTGGGTAATAAGCGTCTTTCAATTGGTATTGGTTTAGAAAGTCAAAGTGATTATGTAAGAAATTCGTTAATTAATAAAGGATTAACTAAAAAATTGTTTGAAGATAAAGTAAAATTAATCAAAAACTTTGGTGCTGAAGTAATTGTTTATATTTTCTTAAAACCATTTGGTTTATCAGAAAAAGAAGCCTTAGAAGAGGCTTTGTTATCAATTAATTACGCAGTATCTTTAGGTATTGATGAGATTTATTTATCATGTGCTTTTGTTCAAGAAAATACTAAAATGGCCCAAGAGTTTTTACTTGGTAATTATAAACCGCCAACTTTATGGACCATTTTAGAAATAATTGGACAAATAGAAAAAAATAATTGGCCAGTACAAATTGGTGGTTTCACTGATGAACCGCCACCAATTGCTATTCCTCAAAACTGTTCAGAATGTTCACCGGATATTTATCAAGCAATTGAGCAATATCGTCGTACCAGAATATTGGGAAAAATTCCTGATTGTTCTTGTAAAAAATAATTAAATTAAGACCTGCTTTACAACGAAGCAGGTTTTTATTTGTAGTAAATTAATGTTATAGTATAGGTATATTAATTTTCAATTATGTTGATATTTTTTGTCATCATTGCTTCATCAATTTCGGTCTCCATGGCCACTTTAGGATATTCAGCTTTTGTAAAAAATAAGGAATCCTTAACTAATCGTTTGTTCTTTATTTTTTCTATTGTTCTAGCAATTTGGTGTGCTAGTAATTTTTTAGAGAATTGGTTTATTGAACCTTGGTTGGCTACTATATTTTTAAAACTAGATTTTATTCTTGGTCCTTTTGTTTTTTTCTTGATTTTTTTATTTTTGCTTAATTTTCCAGAACCAAATAAAAAATTAAGCAAATATGCCACCTGGTTAATTATTCCTACTATTTTTATTTCTAGTATTACTCTAACTGACGGTATTATCACAAACATTAATTTTAACAATGGAAAAATTGGTTTTGATTTTGGTCCCTGGTTTAACGTTTATGCCATTTTAATTTTAACTTATTTTATAACAGCCATTATTCATCAAATTTGGCAGTTTAGTAGCATTTCTGGTGTTAGAAAAATGCAGGTTCGCTATGTTATTTTAGGATTTATTGCTACTTCAACAATTACTCTGATATTTAATTTATTTTTACAGAATACTATTTCTCAGGATCTATTTCGACTTGGCAATCTTAGCCCTATTATTCTAATTGCCTGTATTTATTATGCTATTGCTCGTTATCATTTGATGAATATAAAATCAATTTTAAGATTAGGAACTGTTTACACTCTCTTGGTTACTACCATTACTTTTATTTATGTCTTGGGTGGCTATATTTTTATTCGTTTTCTAAAAGTAGGGGAACCATGGAATTTCATTATCCCATCATTTTTTATAACCTTTTGTTTTTTGCCCATTAAAAATTTACTAGAATTAGTAACTGATAAAGTATTTTTTAGAAGACAATATAAATTCTCTGATGTAGCCGCTAAAATAGAATCAAGTATTCATGAGGCTGGTTTAAATCTTGATAAAACTTTAGAGATTATTAATCAGATAGTTACTGATTCTTTAAAAGTTAGAAAGAGCGCAATCTTAATCTTAATTCCTAAGGGTCACTTTATTTCTCGCCAAGTAATTGGTGAAAAAATGGAAAATATTAAGTTAAAACAGGATAATCCAATTATTAAGTATCTTAATGCTTACAAAGACAAAATATTAGACAAAGAAGAATTAGAGCGGGATGTTTATAATAGAAACAAGTTATACTCTCCACTTAATAAAGTAATTAGTGAACTTGATAAAAATGAACTCGCCTTGGCAGTACCGATTGAACTTAACGGTAAATTAATTGGTGTTTATTTATTAGGGGCTAAAAAATCTCAAAATACATATACCGAAGAAGATATTAGGCTTTTACGCCACGTTGCTTGGGAGATGGGATTTTCAATTGATAATGCTAGTTCTTATGAGGAGCTAAAACGTTTAGATGATGTTAAGTCTAATTTTATTTCGGTAGTGTCTCATCAACTTCGAACGCCAGTTACAGTTACTCGTTGTAATTTAGAACTTTGTTTTGATAAAGAAGTTTCTCGTAAAGAAAAAGATGAGGCCGTAAAATCGGCTTACGAGGGGGCTATTTCTTTAGGACGCCAATTAGACCAATTAATTACTGTTTTAGAAATTGAAGAGAAGAAAGTGGCTCTTAAAAAAAGCAAAGTAAAGGTTAGTGATTTAATAAAACAAGTAGTGTCTGATAATCGAATTAATCTTGATAATAAAAAAATAAAATTAACAATTAAAAATAATAAACTTGACGACGAAATATTGTGTGATGAATTTAAAGTTAAAAAAGTTTTAGATATTTTGTTAATTAATGCCATTAGTTATGTTTTTCCTGAAGGGAAGATAAATGTTTCTTTAGAAAAAGAAATTTTTAACCATAAAACAAAATTGATAGTATCTATTGCCGATAATGGCGTTGGTATTATTGAAGAAAGTAGAACTGAAGTATTCAAGAAATTTTTCCGTAGTCCCGAGGCTGTAGCCATTTCTCCTAATGGTTTTGGTCTTGGTTTATTTATTGCTAAGAAGATTGTCGAAGCCCATGGTGGTGACATTAGTTTTGAACCTAATGATGGGCGCGGGGTGACCTTTTTCTTTTCGTTACCACTTAAGTAATATTTAATATAAAAAATATGCCTATACCTTGGACTAAAGATTTAAGCGTTGGTGTTAAGGAAATCGATGAACAACACCAGGAGTTTGTAAAGATATTGAATAGTTTATATGAGGTGATGTTAGAAGATGAGCCAGCCCCAGAGCTTGCTTCAATCTTAAAACAATTAACCGCTTATGCCACTTTTCATTTTGCCACCGAAGAGAAATATTTTGATAAATTTAAATATGCTTTGTCCGATGAACATAAAAATGAGCATAAAAAATTATTAGATCAAATTGGTGTTTTTAATAAACGCTTTGAGACTGAAGGTGAAAATGTTTTATCAGAGTTACTTAGCTTTTTAGAAGATTGGTTAGTTGATCATTTAAGTGTTCAAGACCATAAATATACAGAATGTTTTAATAAAAATGGTTTATGTTGACATAAAATTACTTTTATAGTAGTATTTTTTGATACTTATTTGAGTATTATTAGAACTAATTCGTAACTTTAAAAACTGAATAAAAATGGAAGAACTCATTGGTACCCCCAAACTCAGAGCTTTAAAAGAAGTAATTATCAGTAATGATAATTTAATTATTTCTAAAGCTAGAAAAACATTTAGTCAGATTGATTTATCTTTTAAGGATGTATTCCTGCAACAAAACACCAAAACAACTTTAGCCCTTATTAATGAATTGGCTTTTGACGGCACTTTCTTGGATATATTCTCTTCTACTCCTGCTGGTTTGATATCTACTATTATTGATGAAAACGCTGTTGTTCAGGTTTGTTGGCAGAATAAAGATTTATTACAAAATGCTAAACAATCAATGTTTTTTAATCTTGGTAATAATATTATTGCTAAAGTCAATGTTTACGCTGATGGTTTACATATTAATAAATATGAACTCAAGTCTTTAATAACTTGGCACGCCAAAAGAAATCATCTATTTGTTATTCCGGCGATTTAATCGTTTTACCTTTTACCCTCTTTTTAGCATAAACTAAAAAGAGGGTTTTTATTTATAAAAAAAGAGCTTAGTTGTAAAACTAAACTCTTTAAATATGTTCTTTAGGCTTTGCCTAATGTTTTATCGCCTTCATGCCATTCAACAGGGCATAAATCGCCACTTTGAATTGCTTTTAGAACGCGTAAGGTTTCAGTGACTGAACGTCCAACTGAACCGGCCGACACGACAATATATTTTATAAGACCTTCTGGGCTAATAATAAATAACCCTCGATCAGCTGAACCGTCATTTTCGTTTAATACGCCATAAGCTTTAGTTAAAGCTTGGGTGGTGTCAGCGATGATTGGATATTTTACTTCCGGCAAGTCTTTCTCAAACCAGTTTTTATGAGACCACTCTGAATCAGTTGAAGCAGCGATAATTTCGCAGTTCATATTTTTAAAATCATTTTCCGCTTTAGCGAAGCCGCGAATTTCCGTCGGACAGACGAAAGTAAAATCACGTGGATAAAAGAAGAGCACTAGCCATTTGCCTTTATAATCGGACAAGCTGAGGTCTTTGAATTCGCCATTGTGGTATGATTTTATTTTTGTAAAATCAGGGGCCTGAGAATTTATGTTAAGCATAGTTGTAAATTATAGGTAGTATATAATATCAGTCTTTTTTACCGCTTTGCCCATTATTTTTTGAGGATGATTATTAACTTCTTTAATTCCTAAATCATAGACTTTACCACTTTTCGTATCAACGACGTGGCTATGAGTATCTAATTTGGCGTCATATCTGTTAGGAGTATTGGTTAATGGAATTTCGATTATTAAATCTAGTTCTTGGAATCTAATCAAATTTTTATAGACAGTAGCAGGGGAAATATTGGGAAAAGTTTTTTTAACTTCATGATATATTTCGCTAGCTTGAGGGTGTGAGCAAGAAGAGGCGAGAATTCGGAATATTTCTAGCTTTTGCGGGGTCAGTGGCAAATGTTTTTGCCTGCTCGCTTGCCGGAAATTATCTAAGCGCTTATTTATTTCTTGTTGACTGATAGTCATACTATATAGATAATAATTAATATCAATTGATAACTATTATCAATTATATACTAAGTCAATATAGTTGTCAAGCTCTTTGCTTTTATTAAATGACTGGGCTATCATAAAGATGAATTAATATAAACTTATATGATAAATAACATTGATAATTTTAGTATTTTGTTTAATAACATGATGGAGGGCGTTGCCTTGCATAGTTATGTTTATGACGATAAGGGTATAATTGTAGATTATATTATTGAAGATGTTAATCCTTCTTTTGAGAAAATTTTAGGATTAAAAAAGGAGAGCGTAATTGGTAAAAAGAGTACGGTAGTTTTTAAAGTTACCGAAGCCCCTTATTTAAGAGAGTATGCTGGTTTATTAAATAATAAGGTTTATCAGTTTAATGTTTTCTTTGAACCACTGGAAAAATATTTTTATATTTCAGCTATTTCTTTGGGTGAGAATGGTTTCGCTACTATATTTTTTGATATTACCGAAATTAAGAAGATTGAAGCTGATTTAAAGGAGAAAAATAAAAATTTGGAAAATATTAATAAGATAATGGTTGATAGAGAACTTAGAATGTTAGAATTACAAGATAAATTAGAAAAGATAAAGAATAAAAAATAGCCCTATAAAAGGGCTATTTTTTTAATTTCATCAAGTTTTTTAAACTGCTCGATGAAATTCTCTAATTATTTTAACAACAATTCCTCTTACCTCTACATTCTTACGAAATATAGGGGAAAAAGTTGGATTAGCTGGTTGCAATCTTATTTGATCCTTCTCCCGATAGAATCGTTTTAAGGTTGCTTCGTTATCATCAATTACCGCTACGACTGTGTCGCCGTTGTCAGCATAATTTTGTTTTTTAATGATGGCAAAATCGCCATCGAAGATTCCATCACCAATCATAGAATTACCGTGAACCTTTAAAGCGTAGAGATCTCCATCTTGGAAACGTCTGTCTTTAGCAATCTCGATTACTTCATCAGGAATCTCAATTGCTTCGATTGGTTTTCCGGCGGTAATAACTCCAACTAAGGGAACCTGCATCATATCAGCAAATCTTTTACCAACTAGTTCTAGGCTTCTGGAAACATTTTTGCTTCGTTTTAAAACTCCTTTATCAATTAGAGTTTTAAGATGCTCATGAACCGTTGAAACGGCTGATACTTGAAAGTGATCCCTGATTTCTGGTAGAGATGGTGCGTAACCATTTTCCTCAATAAAACCAGAAACGTAGTCTAACACTTCTTTTTGTTTTTTTGTAAGCGTTGGCATATTGTTAATAATTAATTACTTTTATAGTATACCGAAACAAAACCGAATGCGCAAGACCCTCTCGTATAAACGAGGAAATGTAGTATAATGTAGTATAAATATTAACCATAAAAATATGGAAGAAATCACTATTTTTCATAAAATTGTTGATGGCAGCGCTCCTTGTTATAAGGTCTGGGAAGATGAAAATCATTTAGCTTTTTTATCAATCTTTCCTAATACCATTGGTACCACAGTGGTTATTCCTAAAAAATATGAGCCTAGTTATTTTGCTGATACTTCTGATGAAGCTTTGGCGGCTTTAATTATTGCGGCTAAAAAAGTAGCTAAGCTGTTGGATGATAGATTGCCTGATGTTGGTCGGGTCGGCTTGGTTTTTGAAGGCTTTGGTGTTAATTATTTGCACGCTAAATTATTTCCGATGCATGGCACTAAAGATATGGATTGGCGTCCAATTGAATCTCAAGACAAAAAAGAGTTAATTTTTGATAAATATCCTGGTTATATTTCTTCTCATGATGCTAAATTAGAAAATGCTGATTTTTTGGCTGGTTTAGCTGCTTATTTACGTGGCGAAAGGACTGATTTTTAATTAAATATCCTTGACTTTTATCTTGATAAGTCGTAATTTTAATTGGTGAGATTAAACTTTTTTTTGTAGTACTTAAAAAATTAAAAGCCATGGAGGAGAATTCAAAAAAGAATTTGCTTGTTGTTGTTAGTAACAAAATTGCTGATTTAGAAAGGGAGGGTATTAAATTTTTATTAAAATTTACGGATTTAGGAGAAAAATTCGAGTTAGCTATTACTGCTACTGGCAAAAAAACAATGTTGTTTATTTTATCTGTCGATGATCAAGCATTATTCTTAGAAAACCCAGAGTTTCGTACTGAAAACGGGCGACCCACATTTTTTCCAGATGACATGATTGTTTACTTGTTAATTTTAGCAAATGGAGGCCAAATTATCGGTAAATTGAACATGCCTGGCGAAAACATGTTTGAACACCTGGAGAAGGTTCCTCAAACTTAAGAAATCAAGTAAAAATGTAAAAAAGCTATCAGAAAGATAGCTTTTTTTATTGTTTCCCCTTATAATTAAGCCATAATCAATCTTTAAATATATGGAAAATTTTTCTTATTTTTATCAACCACCGAAAAAAGAGGAGCCAGCACCAGAAAAGCCAAAGGATACTTCTGAAAGTAAATTTTTGAAATTTCCTGGCCACCAAGAAGATGTTTATGAATCTAGTATGAACTTGGCTAGTTATTTAAAGACCGAAAAGATTCCTAATGTCGTGTTTTTAGATAAGAGTGCTAGACAGGCTTATGTTGGCCTAAGAGAGGCTTGGAAAAAAGTAGCTGAAGATGAAACGGAACCAACTATTTATTTTTTAAATCCCAATGAACTTCGTGGCGAAGATGATTTTTCTGACTATGAAGGGGAGTTTAATCGCAAGTATAAACACCTAAATCGTGAAGAAGCTATTTTAGTTTATGATGCCTGTATTCACTCTGGTGATAGTTTATTCGGTACTAAAGCTTTTTTAGAATCACTTGGTTTTAAAGATGTTAGAGTTGGAGCTACTTCTCCTGAAAAAACTTTTTCTGAAGAACGATACGGGGAATTAGATTTAATTGCCTTAGATCATCGAGCTCATGCGGGTTGTCATCCTTTTGGCCATCCATTATATGTTGAACATGATGGCGGCCGAGTTGTTTCTAAAAAAATTGATAGTAAAACACAACGTGATCGTGCGGTAATGGAAAAGCAAAGAATTAAGGATGCTTTTAATGATCAGTATGAAAAGAATAATACTTAGTTTATTTTTAATATTATTTGCCAGTTCAGCTTCAGCGGCTAATGTTGTGGTGCCATTTACATCTCAGGCACCGCTTGCTCAGTGGAGCGATGATAAACAGCAAGATGGTTGCGAGGAAGCTAGTGCTATTATGGCCATGGCTTGGGTAAACGGTGAAACTAAATTAACTAAAACAGCTACTAGGGATTTAATTGTTAAAATTTCTAATTTTGAAAAAAAGGAATACGGCGAATATCGTGATGTTTACGTTGATGATGTGGTTAGTCGAATTTTTAAAGCCTGGTTTAAATATGATAAAGTTAAAGTAATTAAAAGGGTTACTTTAGAACAAATAAAGAAAGAATTAGCCAAAGGAAATTTAGTGCTTGCCCCAACCAACGGACAGGCTTTGAAAAATCCAAATTTTAAAGCTCCAGGGCCAGAGCGTCATATGATTGTTATAAAATCTTATGATGCCAAAACAAAACAATTTATTACTAATGATCCTGGCACCAGAAATGGTGAAAATTATCGTTATAATGAAATTCTTTTATCTAAAGCGATTCGGGCTTATCCAACTGGGTATCATAAAAAAATTGTTGGCACCGAAAAATCAGTTATAATTGTTGAAAAATAAATTTATGAATATAACATCTGCAAAATTTATTAAGACGGCTGTTGGTGACGACGCTGTTTTCTTAGATAACACTCCTCAGATTGCCTTTATTGGTCGTTCTAATGTTGGTAAATCTAGTACTATTAATGCTTTAACTAAACAAAAAGGTTTGGCTATTGTTAGTGCTTCACCAGGACGGACTCAAGGCCTTAATGTATTTTTGATTAATGAAAAATTTTATTTAGTCGATTTGCCTGGTTATGGTTTTGCAAAATTATCGAAGACTGATCGTGATTGGTTGCATGAACTTATTAATTGGTATTTATTTAATCCAAAGTTTCAACAGAAAACCATCGTTCAGATTATCGATGCTCATGTTGGCCCCACTAAAGATGATATGGAGTTACTGCAGACTATGGAGCAGCATAAT
>Ga0302203_1000647_pt1 | contig 13765 bp, 10 predicted proteins | sample II_Fen_E1_1_FD_194576 | JGI IMG/M metagenome (GOLD analysis project Ga0302203, IMG submission 194576) | Peat permafrost microbial communities from Stordalen Mire near Abisko, Sweden - II_Fen_E1_2 | ecosystem: Environmental > Terrestrial > Soil > Wetlands > Permafrost | place: Sweden: Abisko...
AATATCTTTTTGTCCGTATTCACCTTCAAGGTATACACAGCAAGGAATAATTTTCTTTTGATCGTGAATAATTGATTCAACCAAGTAAGCAGCTGCAGCTCCCGGAGCATACCAGGCAGAAGTTCCCAGCAAACCGGTAAGAGTAGCACCACCAACCATCGTATCGGCAACAACTTTATCCAATGTAGCTTTATCAAGGACATCAGCAACCGGACGACCTTTGTAAGAAGCAAAACGAGTCAACGGAATCATTGTAGTATCACCATGACCACCGATAACCAAACCTTCAACTTCTGTTGGGTTAGCGTTTAATGCCTTGCTTAAATAACATTTAAAGCGTGAACTATCTAATGTTCCACCCATACCAATTACTCTGTTCTTAGGAAGACCAAGTGATTTAAATGCCAAATAAGTCATCGTATCCATAGGATTACTTACCACCACAATGATTGCATTTGGAGAATACTTCAGAATACTTCCGGCAACAGCTTTTACAATTCCTGCATTCACCCCGATAAGCTCTTCGCGAGTCATACCCGGCTTGCGTGGAATACCTGAAGTGATAACAACAACATCGGAGTTGGCTGTTTGTGCATAATCGTTGGTACAACCAACTATTTTAGAATCAAAACCAAGTAAAGCGGCAGTTTGAAGCATATCCAACGCTTTTCCTTCCGATACGCCTTCTTTCACATCCAACATTACAACTTCGTCAGCGACTTCATTGAATGCAAGTACATTTGCACATGTGGCACCAACATTTCCGGCACCTACTACGGTTACTTTTGACATAATAAATTTATTTTTAAGTTCGAATATTTGTTTTTCAAGACGAAGGCAAAGATACAAATATATATTCATTAAAGAAAAATTTCTTTATTATTTTTAATACTAAAAATTCCTTGTTTTATAATAAATAGATTGTAAGAATCCACTGTAAATCTGTAACTTTTTTTGTACCTTTGCTTCCCGAAAGTAACATATCGAAAGCCCTGATTTGCAATACGCGATATTCGAAGAATAGAATTACTTATCCCGGCCTCTCCGATAATAGGATTTACAAATTATCAAACTATCAAATATATACGTTATGCAAACTATTGACAAATTTAATTTTGCCGGAAAGAAGGCAATCGTTCGTGTGGACTTCAACGTTCCGTTGAACAAAGAAACTGGTGCAGTTAGCGACGATACCCGTATTCGCGGTGCATTGTTGACCATCAAAAAGATCTTAGCCGATGGTGGTTCCGTAATTTTAATGTCACACATGGGTCGTCCGAAACAAAACCCGGATCCTAAATTTTCTTTGAAACAAATTATTCCAGCTATTGAAGGACTTGTTGGTCAGAAGATACAATTTGCCGAAGATTGTGCCAATGCCGACGCTCAGGCTGCCGCTTTGAAACCGTGTGAAATCCTATTGCTCGAAAACCTTCGCTTCTACGAAGAAGAAGAAGGCAAACCTCGTGGAGAATTTGCTACCGACGAAGAAAAGAAAGAAGCTAAAAAGGTATTGAAAGCAAAACAAAAAGAGTTTGCTAAGAAACTGGCTTCGTATGCTGACGTTTATGTAAACGATGCTTTCGGAACAGCTCACCGTGCTCATGCTTCGACTGCTGTTATTGCCGATTACTTTACTACCGAAAACAAAATGTTCGGATTCCTGATCAACAGCGAACTAATTGCCATGGACAAAGTATTGAAAGATGCTAAAGCTCCATTTACAGCCATCATGGGTGGTGCTAAAGTCTCAGACAAGATTTTGATTATCGAAAACTTGCTTGACCGCGTTCAAAACCTGATTATCGGTGGAGGTATGACTTATACATTTATCAAAGCATTGGGTGGTGAAATAGGAAACTCACTTTGCGAAACTGACAAACTGGATCTGGCTCTTGAAATTCTGAACAAAGCCAAAGCTAAAGGTGTAAATGTTTACATCCCTACAGATGCAGTAAACGCTGATAAATTTGCAGCCGATGCAGCAACCTGCATCTCTAAAACCGATGCAACCCCCGAAGGTTGGATGGGACTGGACATTGCCGACGAAACTATCAAAACTTTCAGCGAAGTAATTGCCAATTCAAAAACAGTTCTTTGGAACGGTCCTATGGGTGTATTTGAAATGGAAAAATTTGCCAAAGGAACTACCGCTATCGCACACGCTGTGGCTACCGCAACTGCCAATGGAGCTTTCTCATTGATTGGTGGTGGTGACTCTGTAGCTGCTATCAACAAAAACAAACTGGCCGACAAGGTTAGTTATGTTTCTACAGGTGGTGGTGCTATGTTGGAATATATGGAAGGTAAATCTCTTCCGGGAATCGAAGCTATCCGCGGATTCTAATATCATACTTTTTTCCGTAAATACGGAAAAATCATTTAAACGTGCCAATCGAAAAATTTCGGTTGGCACGTTATTATTTACGAAACCTGCCACTTGTGGTTATCCTTATAAATTCTGTTACCCAAAAGTAGAGCTACAACTAATTACATTATTGAATTTTGAACAAGATTCAGTATATTTGTAGGGCAGAAAACAAGTTTCCATTAAAAATTGTAAGAATGAACGGCTTTAACTCCAACACACAGATTCCGACCTCTACCCTATCGCAGCATTTCGGTTCAATATTACAATGTCTCCCCACTTCCACCTTAATTATCAGCACCAAAGGAAGTCTTTATTTTATCAACAAGCAGGCTGTTGAACTTTTTGGCTGCAGCACACAAGAAGCATTTTTCGAAAAAGAGAATATCAAGTCTTTGATTGTAAATCTGGAATATTTTTTGGAAATGATAGATGAGCTAAAGAGATCAAATAAAGTAGCAACCCGCAACATTCTGATTCGCCGATTCGACAGCACTGTAGTCTGTGCCAACCTATTTGCAACTCTACTCCCCGAGGATCCGAATTACGTGCTACTTCAGCTAACCGAAATTTCAGCAAAAACACGCATTCTACTTACCGAAATGATTCAGTCATTGCGCCATGAAGCGATGACGCTAAATCCTTATCTGAATAAACCGGGCAAAGAACTGCTGGAAAAAATTCTAACCAAAACAGGTATAAATGACGCCTACAGCAAGCAATTTGGCAATCAAATTCAGCAGGAGGTATTAAGAGAAAGCGTTGCAACACAGTTGATCGAAACATTTCCTATGCTGACCAATAGCGAACTGGCTCTTTGCGGCTTTTTATCATTAAAAATGACGATAGAAGAGATAGCCAGCCTAACGGGAAAAACAGGAAATAGTCTGCGCGTGGCATTCCACCGGATGCTCCTTAAAACCGGGTTTGCTACCGGCAAAGACTTTCTGCGTAAGCTGGAATCATTCAAATAAAAAAGTCAGGCATCTTTCTATGAACACCTGACTTCTCTTTTCCGGGAAACCAATTACAGCATCACTTTTCCCACATATTTTCCAACGTATAATCGCCACCGGGAAGTATGAAAAAAGCACCGGTAGTAATCCGAAGATTACGCTCCAGGGTACTAATTTGCGCCATATCATCCGCATCCAGCTTCACATTGAGCGATCCGAAGTTTTCGGCAATCCGACCTTCGTTTACCGATTTAGGAATTACCACTACATCCCGTTCCATGTTCCAGGCCAGCAGCACCTGTGCCGGTGTGCAAACATGCTTGGCAGCAATATCCACAATTAGCTTTTCGCGTGTCAGCCCGGCTTCGCTCTGCATCAGATTACGGCTACCCAGCGGTGCATAAGCAGTCAGCAAAACACCATTTTCCTGACAAAAGGCAAGCAAATCTGCTTGTTGTAAATATGGATGCAGTTCCACCTGATTTACTTCCGGCTTCAGCTCACCATCATTCATCAAGCGGGTAAGCTTTGGAATATCAAAATTAGACACACCAATATGTCTCGCCAGTCCGGCTTTTTTCAGTTGTTCCATCGCCGTCCAGGTGGTAGAAAGCGGCATTTCGGCACGGGTAAATAAATCGTCAGACGACTTAACCTGATCGTGTCCGGTTTTAAAAGCCACCGGCCAGTGAATAAGATACAGATCGAGATAATCGAGTTGCAAATCAGCCAGCGATTTCCGGATGGCAAGTTCTACCCGCTCCGGCGCATGGTCACTGTTCCAGAGTTTGGAAGTTATAAATAAATCCTGACGCTTCACGAGCCCCAGTTTAAATGCTTCGTGCAAAGCCGCTCCTATTTCTTTTTCATTTCCGTAGATGTAAGCACAATCAATATGCCGATAGCCAGCCTTAATGGCAGCCAACACGGCATCGTACACTTCATTTTTCTTCGACAGCCAGGTACCGAGTCCTAAAGCCGGGAATACATCTCCATTTTCAAATTTTATTGCTTTCATATTTCAGTTCGTTTATCGCCACAAATATAAGTTTAATTCCCGAACCCGTATAGATCATTGCGGTTAAAGTACAACTTTTTTAAAAAAACTTCAATGTCATTTTCCCGAGACTTCAGCGAGGTATAAATACCTGATATAAAACAATTTTAATTGTCTGCGCATAAGCTAGAATTATTGTTACAAGCCAACTTTTAAATACAGAAGAAAATATTTTTTCGCTTTTTGTTTGCAAAATAAAAACAAACATTGTATATTTGCGGAAGTTTTTAGTTAATCATGTGTTGATTTTTCCGTTGGATGACCGATTACGCTATACAAAGAGCAGTATAGCTTGCCTGATAGAAGATATAAATCAGGATAAATATGATTTAGCAGACACTCCTTTCCTGGTTGTTTGATCTCAAACATCCTTTTACTCTGTGCTTGGCGCACGCGTGTTAATAAATCATTTAGGCTTTTTAGAAAAATAATATCCGTATGCAGGAGACAACTCCCCCTACAGGTATTTGTGTTCCTTATTTTGAAGTTGACTCGTTGCACTCGACAAGTTTATAATCTTGTTGAGAAATTAAATAATTTTTTAATACAGAAAAAACATGCCAGTAAAGTACACATTATCATTAAAAGGAAATCCGGGAAACCCTGATGCTCCTAAAAAGTATTATGCCCAAACAAAAAGTACGGGAGATATTACGTTGAAAGAAATTGGTCGGGAAATAGCTGAAAACTCGACTACAGTGAGCGACACCGATGTATTGGCCGTGCTCAACGACCTTACAAAAGCGCTGAACCGCCATCTGAAAGCCGGTAAAATAGTTCGTTTTAGTGACTTTGGAACATTCCAAATCAACATTAAAAGCGAAGGAGCTGAGACCGAAGATAAATTCAACCAAAAAACAATGATCACTGAAGTAAAGGTTACATTTCGTCCAGGTAGCGATGTAACTGAGATGTTGAACAACATCAAGTTCGAAAAACTATAACAATATAGTAGCGTATAAGGAAACCGAAAGTATTATGTGTAAAGCAACGAGTCGCATACTACTTCGGTTTTCTTTTTTTTCGCCCCAGCTGACAACACCCACAGATAAGCGAAATGCTTTCCGACCGATTTTAAAATGGTCTCCGTCCGGTTTGAAATTACTCTCCGACGAGTTTAGAAATGCTTTCCGATGAATTAAAAAATGGTCTCCGATGAGTTTGAAAACCGTAGGAGTCTGTTTTAGAAATGATAGGAAATGAGTTTGGGATAGGGAAGAAAAAGTGGAAGTCGATTGATTAAATCATTAAGTCTATACCAGAATAAATTGAAATCAACTATATACATTTTAAATCCAGTCAAAAAAGTTAATAAGAATATAGGAATTGCAAAAAATAATGTGTAGTTTTGAAGCGTAATTACCAACCTACTGGTTTAAATTTTTCTCTGTGTCTGAATTAAAGAAACATACAGCATCAGGACAAGCCCTTGGATATTATTTCCAACTTGAGCGTGCTCTATCGTGGATTGCCAAGTCACCTTGGGGTTCTTCAGTAGGCATTGAAACTGAGGACGATGTGGTTATTGAGCTTACAAGTGGAGCAAAAATCTATGAACAAGATAAAAGTTCAACTTCATCCATCTTCCCGTTTAGCACAAACAAAATTGATTTTTGGAAAACCTTACTAATATGGCTTAATGGATTAAAGAGCAAAGAAATCCAATGCGTTGAGCCTCATCCAACTTTCTACATGGTTACAAATAAGATATCAAGTAATCAATTAGTTGTTGAAATCGGACGAGCAGAGTCAGATCAAGAAATCAATAATGTGATAATAAAATTACGCGAAGCTGCGAATAACACACCTGAAGGGATTAAAGATACAGTAACTAAAGTTATTGAATTTAATAATAGCCAACTATCATATTTAATAAAGAACATAAAATTTTATGATGGTTCATCCTCAATAAATAAAATGAACCTTGCATCTGACCTACAACTACCGAAAGACGATGAAGATTTTTATATTGAAAGATTGATCGGTTATGTTTTCAATATAGCAGTAGAAGCATGGAGAAATAATAAACCTGCAATTATTGAAAGAGATGATTTTATGCGCCTCAAAAACACTTTAATTAGTGACAGGTTTAAAGATACATTTAATGAAGAGACAGTCAGAGTAGCAGACATTGTCATTGACAATGAAAGGCAAAACGGAAAAAGTACATATATCAAACAACTTGAGCTAATTGAATTGAATGACGATGAGATAAGACTCGCAATTGAAGACTTTCTAAAAAGTTCTAAGGCGAGAACTATCATGGCTAAAAAGGGATATATTGAAGAGCAATCTTTAGTTAACACGAATAGTGAATTAACAAGAAGATGGACAACGATATCTCGACAGAAAAAAAGAACACAATTAACTTACAAATGGACTGACATAGATTTAGGTCAAGAAATCTACGATTCAACGTTGGGTTACAAAGCAACTATAAATGGATATCCAACCCGAAATTATTTTCTAACTAACGGAATATATCACTTACTAGCAAATGATTTAAAAGTAGGTTGGCATCCAAATTTCGAGAAACTTTTAAAGAATAAAAAGGATGAATAGAATCCCTGAATTTGAAATAATGCAAAATACCACATTAGGAGCATTAGCAATTCACACATTTGTAAAAGAGTATTATTCATCTAAAAACAAAGTCATTGGCGTACAACTCCCATATATAATGCCAGTACTTCCAATTGTATATAACGAAGATAGTTCCAGAGAGATAAGCTCTAAACAATTAAGAACAACTAGTTTTTACAAAGCACTTTCTGAAGAAAAGTTCATCCCTATAGGGCTTCAAAATCGAATGGAAGAAATGTACAGTCAAACAATGAGTTCAATAAATGTCGGACTCAGTTTAGGAATTATTCTCTATTCCAAAGAGGATAATTGCTTCTATCCAAAGGATAAAATACGACTCCCCGAAATATATGCGGATGATAACTTGAATATCATAAAAGCCGCAAAGAACTTAGGTTGTTGGTTTGCTCGTATTGATGTTGACGATTTATGTATTGCTTTAAAAATAAATTTTTAATGTATGAAATTTAGAATAAAAGATATTATTCTCTGGCCTGTAAAGGATAATATAGAAAAGAAAGTTATAAATTTCAACGACGATTTTATTAATGTCATTGTTGGAGATAGTCAAACTGGCAAATCTGCAATTATACCAATAATTGACTATTGTTTGGGTAGTGGCAAATGCTCCATTCCCGTGGGTCCAATTAGAGAATTTACATCTTGGTTTGGAATTAGAGTGCAATTAAATGGGTATCAAATGTTGCTCGTTAGAAGGTCGCCTCAAAAACAAGCACAAAGTTCATTAATGTATTACAAAGAGGGTGAGATTGTTGAAATTCCTGAAAAAATCATAGAGAATAACACTAATGTAGAAGAAGTTGGCAACAGATTAAATCAGCTTTTCAAACTTCCTAATATTGATTTTTCAACTAATAACAACAAAGAAATTAAACCATATGAAGGTAGACCAAGCTATAAAGATTTTCTTGCATTTTGTTTTCAGCCACAACACATAATAGCTAATCCATACACTCTTTTCTATAAAGCTGATACGATTGAACATCGTTTTAAACTTCAAATGATTTTTCCTTTGGCCCTAGGGTTAATTAAGAGCGAAAGTTTGACGATAAAGAAAAGAATAAAAGAGCTTGAAGATGAGTTAAGAGTGAAAAAGAGAGAATTAGATGAAAAGAAAAAAATAGTTGCAGCTTGGGAAGGTGAATTTAGTACATATTATGTGAGATGTATTGAATTAGGTCTTTTAAAAGATGTACCTTATCCTGAAAAAAATTGGAAATTGGACAATTACATAGTCTTTCTCAAAGATGTGCCTAATATAGCTAAGGCTAACCCATATCCAATTATTAGCAGTGGAACAAATCTAAAGTATGTAAAATATATTTCAACGCTTAATGCCGAGGAAAATCGACTTCTTGAAGAGCTTGAAGATAAAAAGCTAAAGCTAAAATTATTAAATGACTTCTCTGTTGCAAAGGATTCCTATAGCTCATCGATAGATTATCAAAACATTAGACTTGAAGTAGCTCATGGTGGTTGGCTTGAGAAAAAACTTGGTTCTTTACACAATTGTCCATTTTGTGGAAATAAGAATCATTCAGCTAGCGAAGAAGTAGAAAATTTACTCAACAATTTGGCATTAATTTCATCGAAGACAAATAAATTAAATATATCTCAAGGAGTTTTTGATAAAGAAAGATTTGAACTCGAAAAACAAATTTCTGAAAGCGAAAAGGAAATAAATAATGTGAGAATCAAACTACAAAAGCTTAATAATGAAATAGACTCTGAAGAAAGAAAAGTCAATGACATTAGATTATTGTATAGATTCGTTGGTAGAATTGAAATAGCGTTGGAAAATATCAAAGAGATTAGATCAGATAGTAACTTATTAAATGAGATTCATCAAATAGAAGAAGAACTATCTAAATACAGAAAAAGGATATCAGACTCCGATTATCAAAATAAGCTATACTCATCAATGAAAATCATTGGCAATCGAATTGTTGATTACAAAGAAGTCTTAAGAGTTGAAAATTACAAAAATATAACTACACTTGATATTACTCAATTAACCTTGAAAATCAAGTCTTCATTAGACACAAATGATTATTTGTGGGAAATAGGAAGTGGTTCAAATTGGTTAGGTTATCATATTGCTACTTTATTGTCACTACATGAATTTTTTCTTAATATAGAAGGAAACAATTATACTCCTTCATTTATTGTTTTAGATCAACCAACTCAAACTTATTTTCCAGAAGGCATTAACGATGAAAAGACAAAATCAGATGATATTAAACGAGTAAATTCAATCTTCAATGCTTTAAGTAACTTCTTTATCAAAACTAATAACCAAACGCAAATTATTGTTCTAGAACATGCCGGAAGTGAATATTGGGGAGAAGTCGAAAATATAACTCCTGTAGGAGAAAGATGGAATCAAGACAATGATACAGCTTTAATTCCAAAATCTTGGATGAATTAACCCACGCCCCCCTGCTCCCAAAGCAGGTGCGCCAAAAATAAAAAGACAGGGCATTAACCGATATCGATTAATGCCCTGTCTTTATTATATGAGTTCAATATTGCTTACGCCAGTTTACCCAATGCGTCTTTAAGTCGGGCAAAAGCTTTTACCAGATTTTCATCAGAAGTAGCATAGGACATACGGATGCAGGTAGGAGCACCAAACGCGCCACCACCCACACATGCCACATGACCTTCTTCGAGCAGGTACATGGCCAGATCACCGGAATTATTGATTACTCTACCGTTATATGATTTACCAAAGAAAGAGCTACAATCTGGGAAAATATAAAATGCACCCTGAGGGTCGTTGGTTTTCAAGCCGGGAATCTGACGGGCTAACCCTACTACCAGATTTTTGCGACGCTCAAAAGCCACACGCATGGTTTCCACACAAGTCTGGTCGCCGGTATAAGCAGCTTCAGCAGCCTTTTGGGTTACCGAGCAGGGACCTGAAGTGTACTGTCCTTGCAGTGTATTGCAGGCCGAAGCTATCCATTTGGGAGCAGCTATCCAACCCAGACGCCACCCGGTCATAGCATAACCTTTAGACACACCGTTGATAATCACTACGCGTTCGGACACGTTGGCAAACTGCGCAATACTTTCGTGCTTGCCCAGGTAGTTGATATGTTCGTAAATTTCGTCGGACAGAATAATAATATTCGGATACTTAGCCAACACATCGGCCAGTGCTTTAAGTTCCTCTTTGCTGTAAACACTTCCGGTAGGATTGGAAGGTGAACACAATATAAGCGCTTTGGTTTTAAGCGTAATGGCAGCTTCGAGTTGATCGGCCGTAATTTTAAAATCCTGATCAATGCCGGCATACACTTCTACCGAGGTTCCGTCGGCCAGTTTTACCATTTCGGGGTAACTTACCCAGAAAGGTGCAGGTATGATTACTTCGTCGCCTTTGCTGATAATAGCCAGCAGCACATTACATACCGATTGTTTAGCTCCGTTGGAACAAACAATTTGTTCGGGTTTATATTCCAATCCGTTTTCGGATTTCAACTTGGCACAAATGGCATTTCGCAAGGCAGGATAACCCGGAACAGGCGAATAAAACGAAAAGTTATTGTCTACAGCTTCTTTAGCTGCTTGTTTTATGTGGTCGGGGGTATAAAAGTCGGGCTCACCAACACTAAGATTAATCACATCGATTCCCTGAGCTTTGAGCTCATTACTTTTTTGCGACATGGCAAGGGTTTCCGACGGAGACAATGCTGCCAAACGATCTGATACTGGAAACATATTCTTTTTAGTTTTTTGTTATTAATTGCGATGCAAAAGTAATAAAAAAAAATCAAACGAGTACTTTTCTGGTGTTTTTACAAGCGAGGAAGAGGCAATTAAACAAGTCTGACATCGACTTTGTTTTCGAGCAATTGTTTTGTGGAGCGATAGCCCAATTCGAATATTTCGCGGCCTTTAGCCACTCCGAATGTATCGTAATTTCCCATATCGCCGGGTTCAATCAGCAAATCGCAGAGTTCTTTATCATGCAGAATATTGGCTTTAAACATAAAATGATACGAACGGGCAGCTACATTCATGATGCTGGGCTTGTATTTATCGGCCACCATGGGGCTGGCGTTAATGCCTATCACTTTATCGCAATCATCGCGAATGGTAGATACGGGGAAGTTTTTCAGCACGCCACCATCGACATAATGCACTCCACCAATAACCTTTGGAATAAACAATACAGGAACGCAACACGAAGCAATGACAGGATCAATGAGCCGACCTCTGGAGAAAGTAACACTTACGCCTTTGTCCAGATTGGTAGCCACCACGCGCAAAGGGATCTTTAAATCTTCGAAGGTCTTAACTCGCAGATTTTTGGTCAGGAACTTCTGAAATGCATCTATTTTAAAGAGACCTCCATCTGGAATCTGAATTTTAGTCATGTGCCTGAAGCTGATATCTTCGAACAAGCGGGCAATTTCATCGGGCGAGTATCCATCGGCATACAAAGCTCCGACAACAGCTCCGGCGCTCACTCCTGAAAGGATATCGGGTTTTATGCCATATTCTTCGAGTGCTTTCAGTACGCCGGCATGGCATAACCCTTTTATGCCTCCACCACTTAATGCAATGCCAATTCTATATGGCTTGCTACTGAGAAGATTTGCTAAGTCCATAATTGTGCAGTTTATTTATCTAGCAGATTAACCGTGAAATGTAACTCCGATTAATCGAATTCAATATACGCATTCAAACCAGAAGCTAGACCGAATATTGTGAGAATTTGGTCATCACCCGCTCATAATAGGTTTTCGAAACCGGAATATCCGGTGTATTAACCGCATCGAGCTCCAGGTAAATACCATCCTTGGTTTTTCTCAGGACCTTTACTTTATCCAGATTCACCACATACGACCGGTGGCAACGAACCAACGGACTATCTTTAGTCAGATTTTCTTCCATCCACTTCAGCGAGTTCCGTATCAGGAAGTGCGACAGCTTCGACTTATTCAGATAGTGAATTGTAGCATAATTATCGGCCGAATCGACATACAACAGATTTTCCAACATAATGGAAATCCGCAACTCTCCTTTTTCATCAGGAAAAGCAATCAGATTCTTTTTAGGAAGCTCAACAACCGGTTCCTCCTGCGACATTTTTTCCAACATAATATCCTTATCGCGCCACGAGAAATAAAGCCATAAAATGGAATATGGGAGCAAAAGCACCAGACTTGTATTGACCGTAGATTTATGGAAGATATCCAGGAAATCCCGATTAGCCCCTTCCTTGGGAATAAACTTCGAAAACATGGAATAAAAAAGCGACATGGACACAATCTCTGCCAACACCCAAATGGAATATTGCAAATAGGTTATCGCATGTTTCCGACCATAAGCCAGCATAATAAGCCTGCTGACCACCACTACCAACATTCCAGTCAGTATAATAAGACTGGAAAAAAAGAAGTACTTGAAATCCGAAATATAAGGATACCAACCACGTGAACCAAAAGGTTGAAAAATATTAATGAAAAGCAGGGCAAAAACTGCAGTCAGCAGTATCAGTCGGGTGATATTGCTCTTGTCGTACAAATAAGCAGGAATCTTGTTATTCATGGTCTTGTGCGGTATCAGAAAAATATGGACAAAGGTATATTTTTCTATGCAAACAAACAAATAACATTTCCACTGCCAGGTGTTTTTTCATCCCGTTATAGATTTTTTCGTCCCACATTCTGTATTTTCGTCCCAATTGAGACATAAATGCCCCAGATAATTGGAAATGGAAAAGTAATGTAGTTCTTTTGTATCATCATTTATCCATTTAAGTATGAATTACTCTCAGCGACAAACCGAACTCAATGCTCAATTCCGACTTGGAATTGACACACATCTGGACGAATCCAACATCGACATTCGTTTCTGCTCTTTTAAAAGCTCAGCGTATACTTATCCTAATGAAAAAGTAACCATAAGTTCTGAAGACAAAAAGATAGAGGAAAACCTGACGTTTACATACCCCGTGTTCATGCCAAGAGAAGCTAACAAGCCGAGCAAAGCTATCTTATTATTACACGGACTGAATGAGCGAAACTGGAGCAAGTATCTGACCTGGGCGGAATATCTGTGTAAAGAAACAGGCAAACCGGTTATTCTTTTTCCCATTGCTTTTCACATGAATCGTTCGCCGGTTTCATGGTCCAACCCACGAGCCCTGCAAAACCTTATGGACTTACGACGGAAAAATAACGGACTCGACCGGAGTCTTAGTTTTGCCAACGTAGCTTTAAGCGAACGAATAAGCCAAAATCCGGCCCGCTTTTATAATTCAGGCAGACAAAGTTTGTGCGACTTAGCTCAACTGTTTCGAGACATAAAAGAAGGCAGACACCAACTGCTTGCAGAGAATACTCAAATAGATATTTTCTCATATTCCATCGGCTCGTTCCTGTCGCAAATAACCGTAATGACAAACCCAGATGGCCTATTTTCCGACTCGAAATTGTTTATGTTTTGTGGTGGAAGTATCTTCAGCTCTATGTTTGGCGAATCGCGCAGCATTATGGACAAGCCTGCTTTTGCACGCTTACTTCATTATTACATGACAGACTTTGCCGAAGATGTAAAATCAAAATCATTGGTCGATAAAGGCTTTGAGTCTTTCTTTAGTATGATATCGCCGGATAAGAATAAGACAGAACGCGAAGCGTTCTTCAAAAAAATAGGAGCCAAAATCGAAGGCATTTCGCTGAAAAAAGATATGGTTATACCTTATCGTGGTATAGTGGAAGCACTGGGAGAAGATAATGCCAAATCAAGAATCAGTTTGCTCGA
>Ga0302203_1000653_pt1 | contig 13672 bp, 11 predicted proteins | sample II_Fen_E1_1_FD_194576 | JGI IMG/M metagenome (GOLD analysis project Ga0302203, IMG submission 194576) | Peat permafrost microbial communities from Stordalen Mire near Abisko, Sweden - II_Fen_E1_2 | ecosystem: Environmental > Terrestrial > Soil > Wetlands > Permafrost | place: Sweden: Abisko...
TTCCTGAATACTCTTTCGTTTCTTCCAACGGAATTAGTTCTTCCATAATAACTCCTATAGCAGGGTTCCTGATTTTGACCTTTCGTTTCACTATTCAACATCACACATTGACTTGTGGCCAATAAGTGTGCTTCTGTAATATCTGTCAACAACTTTACATTGTTGTTTTTTTCTAAACGATCAGGCAAATATACAAACTTTAATTAAATTCTAACATACGCTTCCGGTAAAATATCTGGTTATAGTATTCCCAGGTTTGAGTTAGCCATATAATACCTTATTTTGTTTTTTGTATATCCTTTTTCCTTTGCTTCAATAAGAGCAGTAAGATCTCACTGTAACTCCGTAGGAAAGATTGAAGCACATACCTTACTCCTGGATGATATCCCCACGAAGATCTCATTCGCCTTTTTTTTGCTAAACGGATTCACCTTCTTCCCTGTCGGTCAAGTTGATTTGCAATTGCTTTAACTGGTTGTGGAGGAGTATCCATTTATTTTTTCATCTGTCCATAAAATAACTATCCTCTATCTGTTGATAGCTTTCTATTAAACAAGAATGCAGATTTACCATTGCTATTCGCCGCCTGGTCATTACCTTGTCGCATCCGATTTTATGATAACCCATAGATAATCCATAGATAACCCAAGGATAACCCAAGTATAACCCATATTTATATAGGTATGGATTATCTCTGGATTATCACTGAGTTATTCTTGATTATTGTATCTTTTTACCTCAAGCAGGTATAAAGGAGGATACGAAGAGGAGGCGAGTAGCATTTAGTTTATGAACATGAATTAATCAGTTAATCAACGCTGTGCAAACAAATAGCCACCCTCGTTCTTAAATTATGCAAAGAATTCTTGAAAATCTTTTGGCTGTCGTTCATTAGTTGTCATTATTCAACGTCACAATTTTTTACCGGACAGGAAGGGATAAGCAGTTAGGAAATATATAGGGGTTATTCACTCTTTACCCTAAAACCGGTGTGGCGTGATGGTGGAGTAAAGATGGAAAGAGGGGCGTTGGTGGATGACATAGGTTTAAATAGAGAGAGGGGTCTGTCGGTTTTAGGGAAGCAAACCATTATACTGCCGGCAGGATATAATCGCTTTCGGACAGATACCTACTGAGCGGAATATATTGTAGGGTTCTGTTCCTGAAAGAGCGCGGCAATAGATGCTTTCAATAGCTTATGTTTTTTCTCTAACCATTATCACCGATCCAATGAGCATGGGAATGATAAAATTTACAGCCCAGATGCAGACACCAGCCAACGCTATATTCACTACCTGACCGGAGAAAGCCCCGATAACCAGTACTGCATACGAGCTGCGAACGGCTGCTTCCGAGAATGCCAGTGATGGAGTAAACGTTACGAATAAATAGGTGGTTGGAATGGTCAACAGGGCTTGCCATGGGGTTAAATCAATGTTGAAAAACCGTAACATGAAGTAGAATTGAATGCAAAAAACGCAGTAGCGAATAAACGAAACAGAAATTATTTGCCATAAATCTTTCAGGTTGTAGCCGGAAAGGCAGTCGGTAAAAGTTTTGATACCAGAGGACAATCTGCTTTTCCTTACTTGCAAGCTCCAACGTGGGAGTGTAAAATAAATCAATCCGAACACCAGGATTCCGATCATCGTTATCAATACAAAATGGACTATGTCAGGTTGCAATTTCCCGGCAGTATAGGTAAAAAATAAGATGCAGGCCGGAACGCCACCCAGTGTCATAACGATATTTTGTGTCAGGCTGTTCATTAGGCTCAGTGTAACCCCGGCTTTCCTGTTCGCAGGCTGCAGGAATGCAATCCGGCCCACTAATTCGCCTATTCTGTTTGGTGTAAAGAAGCCGGTTGATATTCCTGACAAAACAGACTTGACAGAGGTGTTGATGTCTATTTTTTGAACCCTGGATGTCAGCATTTTCCATTTCAGAGATTCCAGATACCAGTTTAGAGGCAAAAGGGTAAGAAATCCGGCCAGCCAGGCTGTTCGGGATAGTGGCATTTGTTTCCACTGGGCGGCTAGATCGTCGTACTGATGGAAGGTGAAAAGCTTATAGGCCAGGAATGAATAGGAGGCAAGAACGATCAAAACCTTCCAGCTTTTAAACGTAGTTCTAAAAGCAAGTAGTTTTGTGAATTTACCGGTCGATACAACACTTGAACTATCCATCCTGAAAACTCTTATGAGTGGATTTGAGGTTCAACTTTTTTAAACGTATATTTCTTCTGTGAAAAATAGCTGAACAAAGTGGTGAAAATACTCACAATCATTTTAGAGGGTGTTGCATAAAAGTGAATGAAATCAACAAGGATTTTCATGCCAAGGTAATTAAGCATCAGGTTGGCCAATAACACCAGAAAATATCGAAAGAGTTGCACTCTTCCCCGTAATTCGGATGAAGAAAACGTAACGTATTTTTGAAGTAAAAAGCCTGAAATGAAAGTTATGGGGAATGTAATAAAAAGTGCCCCGATATGTGAACTAAAGGTGAGAATGCCTACATGAAGCATTTGTTGCTGCAGCACATAGTGGTACACTAAAAAGTACAATGTCCAGTCGAAAATCATATTGGCAACTCCGGAAACCCCGTAACGGAAGAACTGAATTGCCATATATTTGCGAAAAGGAGGATAGAAGAAATCGATGAGTCTACAGATTCGTTGACCTGTATTTACGAATAATTTTCTCATTCAGCTTATTATAACTGGTTCTTTAAAGGAGTTTATGACGGGAAAATAGGGAATTGTGAGCAAAATTAGTTACTTTTGTAAGCTTCTGAAATGATGTTTTTATTCCTTTTTGCAAAGATACGATTATTTTATAAATCGGAAAGCTGCCTCATCAGTCATTTTAGAAATAATCAGTTCAAAACAGGTTTTTTATTATAAGAACCAAAAATAACCCTATGGCACAAGTAAGAGCAAAAAAATATCTTGGACAACATTTCCTGAAAGACATGGATATTGCCCGTCGAATAGCTGAAAGCCTGGTACTCGATGGCAAAACGTCGGTACTTGAAATTGGCCCGGGTATGGGCGTGCTGACTCAATTCTTGATGGAAAACCCATTGATCGATCTTACGGCTGTGGAGCTTGATACGGAATCGGTAGAATATCTGCACCAGCATTATCCTCAATTGAATGTTATTGAAGCGGATTTTCTAAAAATGGATTTAAAGAGCTACTTCCCCGGTAAATTCTGTATTATAGGTAATTTCCCGTATAATATCTCCAGCCAGATATTTTTTAAAATGCTTGACAACAAGGATTCCATTCCCTGTCTGGCAGGTATGATCCAGAAAGAAGTAGCCGAACGGATAGCTGCCCCCGCAGGAAGTAAGACCTACGGCATCCTGAGCGTATTGATGCAGGCTTATTATAAAATAGAGTATCTTTTCACTGTGCCGCCAACAGTCTTTGATCCCCCTCCCAAAGTAGACTCGGCCGTGATTCGCTTTACCCGGAACGATGTGGCGCAGATCCGCTGCGATGAACAGCTTTTTAAGGCTGTAGTAAAGACTTCCTTCAATCAACGCCGGAAGACATTGCGTAACTCATTAAAACCGTTGGTAGAACAGGGTCATCCCATGTATGCCGATCCGTTGTTTGATCTACGGCCTGAAAGGTTGGATGTGGCAGCATTTATTGATCTTACCAATAGGGTGGAAGCTGCGTTGGCAGGGAAGTAACCTCTGGAAAGATCAGGCGTTTTCATCTGAAATGAACATAAAAAGCCCGTTTGAATTATTTCATGCGGGTTTTTTTTATCTTTTAAATTAAGCAATTGATATATTTAAATTATCTTTGCTGCAAATTATTGCGGAGTCTATCAAATAATTAAAATTATCAGTCATGAAATTTAAAATCAGAACAAAAGTATTGTTTGGAATCATGTTTCTTTTTCTTGAATTTGTTTTAATCGGCGCTCTGAGTATCTATTATATATCTTCTATCAAATACAGCTCTGAGATGGTGATTAAGAATAACTACCGGTCTGTTCGTTATTCTGAGAATATGATTCAGGCGATTGATGAGACGAATACAACTGTAAGTTCATTGTTCTTAAATAAACAATATCACAATGATAAAAACACATTGGCTGTTTCGTTTAATAAGTTTGAAGAAAATCTAAACCTGGAAGAAAAGAATATCACGGAATATGGTGAGAAAGATCTGGTTCAATCGATAAGACAGAAGTATACTAAATATAAATCCCTGGTGTCGGAAGAGAAAGTTGATAATATCACTGACAAGGCCAATTATTATTCTGTCAATATCTTACCCCTGGCCAATGAATTAAAAGCCGGGATATTCACCGTGTCGACACTGAATATGCAATCTATAGAGCAGAAAAATGAAAGCGTAAACGAAATGATCAGACGCATTTACAAGAACCTTTCAATTGTCATGGCGATTTGTTTCCTGATCACCTTTTCCTTTATGATTAATTTCCCAAACTATATTGCCGGTCCAATACGGAAAATTACTGAAAGTATTAAAGATATTGCCAATTCTGATTTTAAGAACCGGATAACTATTTCTTCTAAAGATGAGTTTAAAGAACTGGCAGAGGCTATTAATTATATGGCAGAAAAATTAGAACTGAATTATCATCCGGTTATTGCAAAGAAGGAGGTTGCTGTTGATAAAAAGGTGGTCGATAATAACCTGGTAATCGAGAATATCCAATCTCTGCTTGGATCGGTAAGTACGCTGATCGACTCTATTGCGCAAACAAATAATGACGAGACATTGAAAATACAATCCGGGTTGATTAAAGAGATTGAACATGAATTATCGAAAGCAATAAAATCGTAGTTGTAATTTTGTACATTAACCAAGAGATGATACACACAACAAAAGCCTCTGCAGGATTAACCTTGCAGAGGCTTTTGTTGTGTGTAACGGATCTTGATGTTGAACGATAGCAATAGCAGAATGGATTCCTTAATTCTGACCATTTAATTCTTTCAATAGCTTTTCGGCTTCTACGCCTTCCCACCCAAATTTAGCGGATAATTCCCTGCCTTTACTGGCCATTTTAATGGCATCCTTTGTATTGTTGAGTTTCTTATATATTTTGGAACAGAGCAGGTAGGTGTCATATTCTTCGTCAAGGGCTAATGATCTTTGAGCCCAAAGTTCTGCAAGCGATAAGGCTTTAGCATCAGTAATATTATTCAGAAAGTTACCTGCGATTTCGTTAAGCTGCGTGCGATTATTCCATGCAAATGCCTTTGTTGATTGCTGACAGGTATTGCGATAAGCATTCCAGTTCTTGGTCAGTGCCCAAATCCGCAGATCATAACAAAAGATCAATGAATCAGTGCTGTATGAATGAATTTGTGCTGCAAGTTTTCGGTTAATTAGGTAATTCGCAGTGTCGGTTGTCTCAACTAAAGGATTAAGCAGCTCTTTAACCATATAATCCAATTTGCGTTTGACTCTTGCCGGCGAAGTAATTGATGAAAACTCCTCTTGATGACTTATCACAAATTTCATTTCACGGGAATTAATGTCTGAAACTCCATTGGAAATAATTCTCCAGTTTACTTCCGATAATAGTTGCTTGTCGCTTTGTGTAGCGAAATACTGATTTATGACTGTTGAAACATCAAGTCCTCCTTTCTTGAGTGCACGCAGATATTCGAAACAGTTTGATGAATTGCTGACATCTTTTTCAAACTGTAGTTTTAAATAGGGCAGCTGTCTCTTTTGTGTTAGTGCATTTTTGCCCTCCTGAATAAAAACATTTGATTTTAATTCTCCTTCAACACGATAAATGATTGTCCCAGTCGGATCATAGAAAACAAAAGTAGGGTATGAGATGATCTTTAACTCTTTATTCAGTTCTATGCCTTCACCCTTTTCCATATCCTGAGACGTGCAGATAAAAGTCCTATTAAAGTAATCAGCTACTGCTTGATCTATGAAAACCCCGGCTTTCATAGTCTTGCAATGAGGACACCAGGTTGCATAACACCATAAAAGTACAGGCTTGTTTTCTGTTTTTGCTTTTTCCAATGCCGGCTTCAATCCATTTTCTGAAAACGAGATCGCTGATTGGGAAAGCGTAATCTGTGTGTAAATAAGAAAGAGCAGAAATACTATGTATTTAAATGATTTTTCCATTCGACTACAGTTTGTTTTGTACTAAAACAAAACCCGCTACAACAAGTTGCAGCGGGTTCAATATTAATTTAGTGTTTGTTCATTTACCCTGTTCTTTTGCCCAGCTGTCTTTTAATGAAGCTGTACGATTGAATACTAATTTGTCGGCAGTTGAATCTAAATCGACATTGAAGTAACCAATACGTTGGAACTGAAAATGATCTAGGGGTTTTACATCTTTCAATGAGGCTTCCACTTTGCAATCGGTCAATACTTTCAATGAATCAGGGTTTAATAAATCGCGGAAGTCATGTTCGTCAGCCGTTGGATTTTCAACTCTGAATAAGCGATCGTATAACCGCACTTCTGCTGTTAAACAATGTGCAGCTGATACCCAATGAAGTGTACCCTTTACTTTGCGATTTGCTTCAGGCATTCCGCTCTTAGTCAGCGGGTCGTATTCACAGTAGATTTCCTCAATATTTCCTTCTGCATCTTTTTTACAACCGGTACATTTTACGATATAACCGCTTTTCAACCGCACTTCTTGTCCCGGAGTCATACGGAAGTATTTCTTTGGGGCTTCTTCCATGAAGTCATTGCGTTCAATGTACAATTCCTTTGAAAAAGCTATTTCACGGGTTCCTGCCGATTCATCTTCGGGATTGTTTACTGTTTCCAGCATTTCAACCTTTCCTTCAGGGTAGTTGGTAATAATGAGCTTTACCGGATCAATGACTGCGTTAACACGGATTGAGGTTTTGTTCAGGCTTTCACGGACAGAATGTTCCAATAACCCAATGTCATTGAGTGCTTCAAACTTAGTATATCCGATTTTGTCTATAAAATGATGAATTGATTCAGGTGAATACCCTCGACGGCGCAAACCGCATATTGTTGGCATGCGGGGATCATCCCAACCGCTCACCAATTCTTCTTGTACCAACTGGAGCATTTTGCGTTTGCTCATTACGGTATAAGTTAAGTTGAGACGGTTGAATTCTATTTGTCGTGGACGGTAATCAGAATCTTTAAACTGATCGATAAACCAATCGTATAGCGGGCGATGAACTTCAAACTCCAGCGTGCAAAGAGAATGAGTGACACCTTCGAAATAATCTGATTGACCATGGGCGTAATCGTACATGGGGTATGCTTTCCATGTCCAGCCTGTGCGGTGATGAGGGTGGGAGTTTATAACACGATACATTAACGGATCGCGAAAATGCATATTTGAAGATGCCATATCAATTTTGGCACGCAGCACCATAGCACCTTCCGGCACTTCACCGGAGTTCATTCTGTTGAACAGCTCCAGGTTCTCTTCTATTGGGCGGTTACGAAAAGGGCTTTCAATACCGGCAATAGTAGGTGTGCCTTTTTGCTTGGCGATAGTCTCTGCCGATTGTTCATCTACATAGGCTTTCCCTTGTTTTATTAGTTCAATAGCAAGGTCCCAGAGTTGTTGAAAATAATCAGAGGCATAATATATGTTTTTCCAGTGGTATCCGAGCCATTGTATATCTTCCTGGATGGAATCGACATATTCAACATCCTCTTTGACTGGGTTTGTATCATCAAAACGCAGGTTACAAATGCCTTGGTAGTTATCAGCGATACCGAAATCAAGGCAAATTGCTTTGGCATGACCGATATGTAAATAACCGTTAGGCTCAGGTGGAAAACGTGTTTGAATTCTTCCTCCGTTTTTACCGTCCTTTAAATCTTGCTCCACAAAAGCTTCAATAAAATTCAAGCTTTTCTTAGGAGCTTCTTCGCTTTTTTCAACGTCCATGTTATTCTATTTAAAATTTATAAGAAGCATAAAAAAGAGAGGTAAGAGATAGAGAGCAAGAGGAAAGTATTGGGTGAAAGAAAGTTTATATAATAATACACTTATCTCTTGATCCTTACCTCTTGCCTTTGTTATTCAAAGTATCCTTTGATAATTCCACGTGGGGAGTTCCGTACAAAAAGCAAAATCTCATCGCGTTCTTTGGTTGCAGGTAATTCAGCTTCAATGCGTTCAATAGCGTGTGAAGTATTCATTCCTGACAGATACAAATATCGATAAATATCCTGTATGTCACGAATTTGTTCGTTGGTATATCCACGACGACGTAGTCCAATTGAATTGATTCCAGCATATGAAAGTGGTTCACGGCCTGCTTTTACAAATGGTGGAACATCTTTACCAATTTTAGAACCACCCTGTAGCATGACATGTGAGCCAATACGTGTAAACTGGTGTACTAAACAGCCACCACCTAAAATGGCGAAATCATCGATCTCAACTTCACCTGCCAACTGGCAGGCATTTGCCATAATCACAGTGTTGCCCACCACGCAGTCGTGCGCAATGTGGCAATATGCCATAATCAGACAATTGTCGCCTACTACGGTCTTGCCTTTGGCGGCTGTACCCCTGTTAATAGTTACATACTCGCGAATGGTGGTATTATCTCCGATAACAACCAACGTATCTTCACCCTTGAACTTTAAGTCCTGAGGAACGGCTCCAATGACAGCTCCGGGGAAAATAGTACAGTTTTTACCAATTCGTACTCCTTCAAGGATAGTTACATTCGAACCGATTCGTGATCCTTCACCGATAACGACATTTTTATCGATGGTTACAAATGGTTCAATTACCACGGAGGGTGCAATTTTTGCGTCAGGATGAATGTATGCTAAAGGTTGTTTCATTCTTTTTTGAGTATCAGTTTTTTTGTTTCAATATGATTTACAGACTCTCTCAGTCTTTATCTGTTTTTATTTTTGAGTTTCTTATCTTCGTCTGATGCCTTATTTATTTTTCACAATTTGCGCCATAAATTCTGCCTCACAGACTACTTTTCCCCCTACAAAGGCATGTCCTCGCATTAAGGCGCATCCACGACGAATGTCATCAGTCATTTCCAAGTGAAATACAAGCGTATCTCCAGGAACTACCTTCTGACGAAATTTAACATTATCAATTTTCAAAAAGTAAGTTGAATAACGATGAGCTTCTTCAAGTCCGTGTAATACCAGTAAACCACCTGTTTGTGCCATGGCTTCTACAATCAGAACACCCGGCATGACTGGTTCTTCAGGAAAATGTCCCATAAAGAATGTTTCGTTTACCGTTACATTTTTTACCCCAACGATAACTTTCTCGTGCATTTCAATGACTTTATCAACCATCAAAAATGGCCAACGATGTGGTAATAGTTTCCGTATGGCATTCACATCCAACACTGGAGGAATAGTGTCATCATAGTATGGTGGCTGGACATCTTGTTTCTTTATTTCTTTACGGATAAGCTTCGCAATATCCGTATTGATTTTATGTCCAGGATAAGTTGCAATTACTTTTCCTTTGAGTGGTTTCCCTATAAGAGCTAAATCACCAATTACATCCAGCAATTTATGAGAAGCTGGTTCATTTGCAAATTTGATGCCTCCATTCAAATATCCTAATTTATTGGCATCCCGGTGAGGCTGCCCCATTAGGTCGGCTAAGCTGTCAAAGTCAGGTTGTGAAACTTGTCTGTCGTAAATAACAATGGCATTTTTAAGATCACCTCCTTTAATAAGATTCATCTTAACTAATAATTCAATCTCGTGTACAAACACAAAGGTGCGAGCACTTGAAATTTCCTTCACATAATTGTCTAAAGAAGAAAGACTGGCATATTGGTTGTTTAAAACTTTGGAATCAAAGCCAATATGAACATCAACACTGAATGTATCATCAGGAAGTATGGTGATTTTTGCACCCGTCTCAGGAATAGTATATTCTATTTTTTTTCGAACTATATAATAGTCTTTCTCAGCTGCTTGTTCTTCAATTCCTACTTGTTGTATGCCTTCCACAAAGTATTTTGCGCTTCCATCCAAAATCGGAAACTCAGGTGCATTCACTTCGAGCATACAGTTGTCAATTCCGAGAGCGTATAAAGCCGAAAGAACATGTTCGATAGTGCTTACCTGAATATCACCTTTCCTTAATACTGTTCCCCTGGTAGTCTCAGCTACATATTCTGCTACTGCATCCATTTGGGGTTGATCCGGTAAATCAATACGTCTGATTTTTATTCCATGATTTTCTGGAGCAGGCACAAACGTTAAGACAATATCTAACCCGGAATGTAACCCTTTTCCAGAAAGAGTAAAGGATTGTTTAATAGTTTTTTGTTTCGACATACTTTCTTAAGAAATACTACTTATTCTATTTTCTAATTCTTGAATTTTCTTCTCTAATGCGTATACTGTTTTTTGTAGTTCTGGTAAATTCTTATAAACTACGGATGCCCTGTGAAAAGTCATTACAGGTACTGCAGGATAACCCTGAAAAACTTGATTTGGTTTCTTTATATTGTTAGGGACACCACTTTGTGCCCCGAAAATAGTTCCATCCGCAATATGTAAATGCCCGGCTATTCCAACCTGCCCAGCCAAAACGCATTGTTTTCCCAACTTGGTAGAACCTGAAATTCCGGTTTGTGCCGCAATGACAGTATTTGTTCCCACTTCCACATTGTGGGCGATTTGTACCAGGTTATCTATTTTTACGCCTTGACGAACAATTGTACTTCCTAATGTAGCCCTGTCAACAACTGTATTTGCCCCAATCTCTATATTGTCCTCTAAAACAACATTCCCCATTTGAGGTATTTTTTTGTAGCTTCCATCTTCAGTAGGGGCAAAACCAAAGCCATCCGAGCCAATAACCGATCCGGAATGTAATGTGCAATTATTCCCAATCACACAATTGTAGTAAATTTTAACACCCGAAAATAAAATAACATTTTCACCTAATTTTGCACCATCTTCCAAACAACAATGAGGGTGAAGACTTACATTTTTCCCGATAGTGACGTGATCACCAATATAAACGAAAGGAGCTATATAAGCATTCTCCCCAATGACAGCACTCTCCGATATATATGCTAATGTAGATATTCCTGTCTTTTTGGGTTTCGCCTGATCAACCATGGTTAGTAATCTTGCCAGTGACTGATAGGCGTCGTCAACCAAGATTAAAGTTGATTGTACTTTTCTTTCAGGTTGAAAATCCTTATTAACAAGTATTACACTTGCCTGGCTGTCGTATATATATTGACTGTATTTTGGATTAGATAAAAAACTTAATGTACCAGGTTTCCCTTCTTCAATTTTGGAGAAGTCAGAAACTTTTACAGAAGGATCACCTTGTATTTCTCCTCCTAAAAAATCTGCAATTTGTTGAGCAGTAAACTCCATAAGTAATTAATAATTAATGATGAACAATTAAGGATCGAGTGTTTGTATCAGCCATTTTTATTCTGAATGACATTTATTCAATCTAATCTTTCGATAACTTATTAAAAAATTGCTTGCAAAAGTACTAAACAATTTTCAATTAACCATAAAATCTACATCCGAACATGCAAAACAAACCCTAATATTGGTGCTTTAACCTTCTAAATTGGCCTAAATGATTCTGAAATGTTACAGCCTATAGTAACAAAAGAAATGTTTCACAACCTTTTTAGTCAGGACGCTTATATTCAACATATCGGATGCATCTGCAATGTCTTTCACTGTACCGTCCTTGTATAGAATGTTAATATTATCGTCTTCCGGGCTATATGTATCGGTACTTACCGTTTCATCTCCCATAAAGTATTCGGCTTCAGAGTTACTAACGTTGAAATGTTCCATGTATTGTTTTAAATACTGTTGGCGTACTGATTCAGCTATTGGTTCCGTATGTATTTCAACCTTGAATAATCGTCTGTTTGTAAAAGCTTTACATAAAGTGCCTAAAACAAGGTCGGAATGTGTTGACCAAACTTTAATGGCGCATATCAAGTCTGAATCGTCGAGCATGGCAAAGTGATCAAGTGCTTCATTCTGGTTCAAGAAGATATGTCGATTTACCTCTGTATATAGGAAATAATGTAAAGAAGGGGACGCAAATAGCTCCACATTGTTCCTTGCCAGCTCTTTAGCTCGCTTTAATATGTTCATTAGCATTTTCTCTGCGGCAATTGCTGTCTTGTGCAGGTAGACCTGCCAATACATCAAGCGGCGCGCCACTAAGAACTTCTCAATGGAATAGATTCCTTTCGCTTCTACGACTAATTGATCATTATGAATGTTTAACATTTTAATAATCCTCGCCGAACCAATAATACCCTCGCTTACTCCTGAAAAAAAACTGTCGCGGCTCAGATAATCCATTCTGTCCATGTCCAGCTGTCCGGCAACCAATTGGTGTAAAAATTTTTTTGGATATGTATTGGTGAATATTTTCAAAGCAATATCCAGTTTGCCTTCCATTTCAATGTCTATTTTACGCATCATGATCAGCGATATCTCTTCATGACTAATTCCACTGACCAGACTGTGCTCCATCGTATGTGAGAATGGGGCATGACCGATGTCGTGTAATAAGATGCTTGCAAGAGCACCATCAGCTTCATGGTTTGTAATTTCATTCCCAACCAGCCTTAATTGATTTATAGCTTCCCCCATAAGGTACATAGCTCCTAATGAATGCTGCAGCCGGGTGTGCTGAGCCCCAGGATAAACAGTTGAAGTAAGCCCCAGTTGTTTTATGCGGTTCATCCGTTGGAAATAAGGATGTTGAATAATATCATACAAAAAGTCGTTCGGGATCGTTATAAATCCAAATACGGGGTCGTTGATGATTTTACGCTTATTGGGTTTCTTCATTTTTTGATATAATGTCTACTTCGAAAATAATTAACAATAAATAAGTCAACCTTTTCTGCTGATTTTCATTTGTTAGCAATTTTGCATTGTTTTGTTGGCTGTTGTAACTCTATTATTTCTTAATGCTGATTTGCAAAGATACAAATTATAGGAAATAATAAGTCAACATTTGCAACTTTATCTCTCTGAATCAATTTTAAGTACTCTGAAGATTCGAACTGCATTTTGTAACATTCAGCACTATTCGTGGAATTCGACTTAAAAAAACAGTAGAAACCAATAAATTAGAATCAAAATGTGCAATAGATTTTCTAAAGTATTGATCTCTACTGATATAGAATTGTTTTAAATGGCTGGTTTGTTTGTGTTTATACGATTGCTTTATCAACTATGACTGTTGATATCATTTTGAGTGTAAACAATCTATCTCCAGAATCAACTTTTATAGGTTGATTCTGGATTTATTAAAGACTAATTTATTACAAAAAACTTCTCTTACGCAAATAGTATTCTTTTATTTTGTTTTAAACTCCCTCTTTTAAAGCTCTTTGTTTTCTTCTAATGAATTTTGTTTTCAAAATTGAGTTCTAAATTTGACACCCACAATCTTACTCTTTGATTTGTGGTATATAGATGCTAATTGCACTGAATGTGCAGGCTTGTATGCATTTAAGGCATCCTGTACATTTACTTGCATTGTATATGAGTACATGTTCGTTTATTAATGTGTTGGCAATAAATAAAAATGATTTGTCAATTACCTTGTTGGGACAAACTTTAATGCATTTCCAACAGCCTGTACAAGCGTAAATATTCAATTGGATGAATGTCGTATATGTA
>Ga0302203_1000657_pt1 | contig 13605 bp, 7 predicted proteins | sample II_Fen_E1_1_FD_194576 | JGI IMG/M metagenome (GOLD analysis project Ga0302203, IMG submission 194576) | Peat permafrost microbial communities from Stordalen Mire near Abisko, Sweden - II_Fen_E1_2 | ecosystem: Environmental > Terrestrial > Soil > Wetlands > Permafrost | place: Sweden: Abisko...
AAGGTTAAAAAAGACTACTCCTGATTTGACGAATGCTATACTAGATTTAAATACCATCAGAACACGCTCGGATGTAGCTTCATTCGTTGCTACAGGAATTACTACTGTTAATGATGTTTTATTGGCCATTGAAAACGAGCGTCGATATGAATTAGCATTTGAAGGACACCGGTTTAGCGATATTGTACGTACAGGAAGAGCCGCAACAGTATTTGGGGCTTTGAATTCCTTGTTTACCAACCCAGGACGTTGGGTATTCCCTATTCCGTATTCTGCTATCGTTGCCGATCCTGATTTGGAACAAAACACAGCTTATAAATAATTAAATATCATCCTTGGAAGAGCAATTAAACACAAAAATTGCTTTTCCGAATATATGTAAATGAAAATGAAAAAATTTATATTATTGCTATTTATTACTAGTGGAGTAATATGCGCTGGAGCTCAGAAAAAACAGAGTAAGTCAAACAAAGAAAGTGTTGCCATTGATTATTTAAATAAATCATTTGCTACTTATAATAAATTGCAAAAACAAATATGGGGTACTCCCGAACTTGGCTTTCTGGAAGAAAAAAGTAGTGCCGCATTACAAAAACATTTGACTGATAACGGTTTTACAGTACAAAATGGCGTAGCAGGTATACCGACAGCTTTTGTTGCAACCTATGGCAGTGGATCCCCTGTAATTGGAATACTTGCCGAGTTTGATGCTTTGAGTGGCCTTTCACAAGATACTGTTCCGTATGAAAAAGTATTGATTGCCAAAGGTAATGGTCAGGGTTGTGGACATCATTTACTGGGAACAGCCTCCACTGCTGGAGCTGTTGCAATAAAAAAATGGCTGGAAACCACCGGAGCTAAAGGAACGCTGAAAGTATTTGGAACACCGGCCGAAGAAGGTGGAGGAGGGAAAGTCTTCTTTGCTCAGGATGGGTATTTCAACGGAGTGGATGCGGTTCTTAACTGGCATCCGGCATCTGAGAATGCGATTAACGGTTCTACCAGTTTGGCACGTATTAGTATCCTTTATAAATTTCATGGAAAGGCAGCACATGCTGCAGCCAATCCTGAGAAGGGACGTTCCGCATTGGATGGTGTGGAAGCATTTGATAACATGGTCAATCAGCTTCGTGAGCACATTGTATCCGATGCCAGAATTCATTATGTAATAACCGACGGAGGTGGAATTTCACCCAATGTGGTACCTGCACATGCTGAAGTTTCGTATTATGTAAGGGCAAAAAACACTACTGAGCTTTTCGATATTTTAAGTCGTGTGGATAATGCTGCTGACGGTGCCGCATTGGGAACTGGAACTACAGTTACCAAGAAACGCCTTGCCGGTGCCATTTATCCGGTATTGCCAAATAAAACATTTAGTAAGTTGATTGAAAAAAACTTCCAGAAAGTAGGAGGTGTTGAGTGGACAGATAAAGAACAGGCTTTTGCCACTGAACTAGCCAAGTCAACAAATACTCCGGCTAAAGATTTAGAAAAGGTAAAAACTGTAACACCGTTCAAAGAAAATGAGTTCGGACAATTAAAATCAGGTTCCAGTGATGTGGGAGATGTGAGTTGGAATGTTCCGGTAGGATCGTTTGTTGCAGCAACCTTTGTACCCGGATCACCAGGTCATTCCTGGCAAAATGTTGCTGCAGGCGGTACATCCATTGGTACCAAAGGAGCGATTGTAGCTGCTAAAGTGTTTGCGCTTACTGCTATTGATTTATTCTCTAATCCGGCTTTACTTATTCCTATTAAAGATGAATTTCAAAAAGCCCGCGGGGAAGGTTTTAAATATGCTCCTATTGTTCCTGGCAAACCCGAATTGGACTATCGGTTAGAAAATTAATCATTTAAAATATTGAAAATGAAAAGAAATATTATAATACTCGTTCTGGCAATCCTTGCTATAAATGCATTTGCTATTTCCCCGATTAAAATAAACGATTCAACCACCAAACATGGTCCTGAAAAGGGATCTTTAATTATCATCGGTGGAGGATTGATTCCAAATGATGTATGGGCAAAGTTCACCGAATTGGCAGGAGGAGTTGACAAGGCTAATATTGTTGTGGTAACAACTGCTGCCGGAGATTCTGCGGGCATTGAAACACGTACTGTTGATTTGGTTAAAAAAGAAACTAAAATTAAAAAAGTAACCTTGCTTCATACCAACGATTTAAAGGAGGCAAACAGTGAGAAATTTATTGCTATTCTAAAAAATGCTACAGGTGTATTTTTTGAAGGTGGCCGTCAATGGCGCTTAGCCGATTCATATCTGAATACACTTACTCATCAGGCTTTTTGGGATGTATTGAATCGTGGTGGTGTTATTGCGGGAACCTCCGCAGGAGCCAGTATTCAGGGTTCGTTTTTATGGAGAGGAGACACCTCGGGAGCTCAAATTACCATTGGTGATCATACCCAAGGTTTAGGCTTTTTGAAGAACTCAGTGATCGATCAACATATTCTACGTCGTAACCGTCAGTTCGATTTAATCAATGTGATTAAAGAAAGTCCCAAACTTATTGGCATAGGATTGGATGAATCGACAGCTATTGTGGTTCAACGCGATACTTTTGAAGTAATAGGGAAATCCTATATTGCAGTATACGATTACAAAACAATTGTTGGTAGTGGTGAGAAACATGTCATTGGAAACAATGAAAACTTTGCAGCATCTTCCGGACCATTTTTCTTTTTAAGCAAAGGTCAAAAATATGATTTAAATAACAGACTTGTAATCAAAGAACCAAGAAAACTAAGGGAATTAAAAGATCTAAAAGCAACTTCACAAAATTAATTTCAATCTCTTATGCCTGTCTCATTTAATGTGTAAAGAGGCAAATAAAGATACTGAACTGAATTAGTGGAATGATAATTAAAATAAAAAAATGAAAAAAAATTATTTACTTTTTTTGTTGACGTTATTTTTTAGCGTAAACATTGCTATCGCAGGTACCATATCGGAGCCCAAGTTCGGGGAGTACGCGGTCGGTGACGACTATTTCCTGGCCAATTACACCCAACTCCTGGAGTATTGGAGCAAGTTGGAAAAAGAATCCGACCGTTTGAAACTCGTTGAAATAGGGATTACCCCAGAAGGTCGTTCTCAGAAGATTGCAATTATCACTTCGCCTAAGAATCTGAAGAACCTGAAACGGTATCAGGAGATTTCCGTTAAGCTCGGCAAGGCCGAAGGTCTTACCGATGAGGTAGCTCATTCTCTTGCCTCGGAAGGGAAAACTGTGGTATGGATTGACGGAGGACTACACGCTACTGAAGCCATTAATGCACAAGCACTGTTCATTACAGCATACGACCTCTTAAGTAAAAACGATGAGGAAACTCAACGTATTCTGGATAATGTCATTCTGCTCTTGGTTCCGGCAAATCCTGACGGTATGGAACTTGTTTCAAACTGGTACATGCGTGAGAGCGATCCAAAGAAACGTAATATGTCGATTCCACGACTTTATCAGAAATATGTTGGACATAACAATAACAGGGATTCATACATTGCAAATCAAGTAGAAACTGAAAACATAAATCGTCAAATGTATATTGAGTGGATTCCGCAAATCATGTATAATCAGCATCAGAGTGGTCCTGCCGGATCAGTACTGTTCTTTGCTCCATTCCGTGATCCGTTCAACTATAATCAGGATCCCCTGGTGCCAATTGGTATTGACCTTGTTGCCTCTGCTGTACAAAACAGGTTTTTAGCAGAAGGAAAAGCTGGGGCAGTTACACGTGATGCTGCTCCGTATTCTACCTGGTTTAATGGTGGCGACCGCACGACAGTGGGATTTCATAACCAAATCGGAGTAATGTCCGAAATTATTGGGAACCCTACTCCTATGAGCATTCCATTAGTACTTTCTAAATTACTTCCTAACGGGGAACAACCCTTGCCTATCGGACCAAAGCAGACATGGCATCAACGTCAGAGTATCGAATATGTAAATTCTGCTGACCGTGCAATTCTGGATATTGCAGCTAAATTTCGGGAAGACTTTTTATACCGAATTTACATCATGGGTAAAAATTCCATAGAACGGGGAAATAAGGATTACTGGACTATAACACCTAAAAATATAGCGTCTCTGGAAGCTGACAATGCAAAATATCAGGATGAACAAAAAAAGAACAACAATTCAAATAATCAATCAACCGGAGATTTTGGTGGACGAAGAGTTCCCAATATTCCAATCGAATTTTGGGATAAACTGCACATTGCAGAAACCCGGGACCCAAGGGGCTATATTATCCCTTCGGATCAAGCTGACTTCCTGACAGCTACTAAATTTGTAAATGCACTACTGAAAGCTGGCGTTGCTGTGGATCGTGCCACTAAAGAATTTCAGGTTTCAGGAAAAAATTATCCTGCAGGTTCGTATGTTGTAAAAGCTGCCCAGGCATTCCGTCCGCATTTGCGGGATATGTTTGAACCGCAGGATCATCCAACCGATTTAGAGTATCCCGGTGGACCTCCAAAACGACCATACGATCTCACTGGCTATACCCTGGCTTTTCAGATGGATGTAAGATTTGACCGTATTCTGGACGGTTTCGAGGGACCATTTGAAAGAATAAATGGCTTAATCAAAGCACCGACTGGAAAAATTACAGGCGTATCAAAGCCAAAAGGTTATCTGCTCAGTCATCAGATTAACGATGCTTTCACCGGTACTACCCGATTACTTGCTTCCGGGCAAGAGGTATATTGGCTTTCTTCACCGCTTACAGTCAAAGGCAAGAAATATCCAGTTGGAACCATTTACATTCCTGCCAAATCAACAACAGGAGCAGTATTACAAAAGTTAGCAAACGAAATTGGACTTAACTTTGACGCTATTTCGTCTCAACCGCATGGGGAAGCTTTAAAATTACGTCCTGTACGGGTTGCCCTTTGGGACAGATTCGGTGGTTCTATGGAGTCTGGTTTGATACGTTGGCTGTTTGAACAACAATTCAAGTTCCCTTTTGAAGTGATTTATCCATCGGCTCTGGACTCCGGAAAGTTACATGAAAGATACGACGTACTGATTTTTCCTGATGGAGCGTTTCCACAAAGAAACACCGGAGGACGAGGTTCCGAAGGAGGTGATGGTGGACGCGCTTTTAGAACGGAGAATATACCTACCGATTTCAAGGACCGAGCTGGAAACATTACTCTGGATAAAACGGCACCACAATTGCGCAAGTTTGTAGAAGAAGGTGGCATTGTGCTTACAGTAGGAAGTTCTACTGGTTTTGGCAAATATCTTGGCTTACCGGTAGCAGATGGATTGATAGAAACCAAACCCGATGGATCCGAAAAGAAAATCTCTTCCGATAAGTTCTATGTGCCGGGCTCACTTCTACGAGTGAAAGTGGACAACACACGTCCAATTGCCTATGGTGTTTCAGAGGATCTCGATATCCTTTATCAGAACGATCCTGTATTCCGTCTGTTGCCTGAGGCAAAGCAAAAAGGAGTAAATCCGGTTGCCTGGTTCCCTAATTCGGAACCACTACGCAGCGGTTGGGCTTTAGGACAGAATTACCTAAATGGTAGCAATGCGATTGTGGAAGCATCTGTGGGTAAAGGCAAAGTTTATCTTTTTGGTCCTGATATTACATTTCGTGGACAGTCGCACGGTTCTTTTAAATTTCTGTTCAACGGAATTTATGAAGCAGGAGCTACTCCGGTGAAATTACCATAAATGATATTTAACAACATTAGCCGGGTGATATACTAGCTTCAAAAAAAAAAATCAATTCTTCCCAGGGAAAAATTGAAACGTATAGTAAACGGATTTATTAACAAAATTGCTACCTTGGCATTCCTATAGAATGAAAAATCTTTTACGGATAATATCTATTCTATTTTGAACGTCAGGGTACATTTTGTACAATTTTTTAATTGATAATTTAACTCAAATGGCACAACAAACAAACAGTTTATTTTCACATTTAGTCTGCGTTGAATGCGGAAAAGTTTATTCAAAAGATTTAGTTTCTACCGTATGTGATGATCCGGATTGTAAATCTATTTTATCTGCTAAATATAATTTAAGTTCGAATACCCTCACTAAAGAAGATTTAAAAAACAGACCCTCAACGCTCTGGCGTTATAAAGAGTTTTTGCCGGTTTTAGATGTAGCTAATATTGTAAGCCTTGGAGAAGGCTTTACACCTATTTTAAAACTACAGAATCTTCCACATATTGATGGAAAAAATGTTTTGTTGAAAGATGAATCGAACAATCCGACCGGGTCGTTTAAAGCCCGCGGTTTAAGTGTTGCTGTTTCAAAAGCCAAAGAATTGGGAATAAACACCTTTGTAATACCAACAGCCGGGAATGCGGGTGGTGCTTTGGCAGCTTATGCTGCACGTGCTGGTTTGAAAGCATATGTTTTTATGCCCAAACTTACACCAAATGCGTTCAAAGCAGAGGCTAAATTATTTGGTGCAGAGGTAACGGAAGTGAACGGTAATATTAGTGACTGCGGGAAATTAGCCAATGCTTTAGCTGCTGAAAATGGTTGGTTTGATGTTTCTACTTTGAAAGAACCATATAGATTGGAAGGTAAAAAAACAATGGGTTACGAAATTGCGGAGCAATTAAACTGGAGTTTACCCGATGTAATATTTTATCCAACCGGAGGTGGGACCGGGATAATTGGCATATGGAAAGCATTTGATGAATTGGAAGAGCTGGGGTGGATCGGAAGTAAACGCCCAAGAATGATTGCTGTTCAGAGTGATAGCTGTAATGGCATATATAAAGCTTTTCATAACAAAGAAATTCGATCAGAGTATATCGACAATGGATTCACAGTTGCAAATGGTCTACGGGTTCCCAAACCGTATGCTGATAAAGTTATTCTGGAAGTTTTAAGAGATAGTTTGGGTGACTCTGTAAGTGTGAGTGATGCAGATATTTTGGATGCTTTATATGAACTGTCCTCAAAAGAAGGATTATTTGTTGCTCCTGAAGGTGCAGCTTTATGGTATGCCTATAAATTTTTAGTTAAGAACGGACAATTGGATAATGCTGAAACAGTATTATTATTAAATACCGGGAGTGGTTATAAGTATTTGGACAATATACAAATTTAATATTTGATGAAACTACATTGGCAGATTCTTTTCGCACTCCTTGCAGGTGCTGCATTTGGCATCTTTTTACCGAATCAGATTGATTGGATAAAATGGATTGGTGATCTTTTTCTACGTGGGCTTAATATGGTGGTCATTCCATTAGTCATTAGTTCCATTGTGGTTGGTGTTGTCAACGTTGGAGCAGGTTCTAACGTGAGTCGACTGGGCCTGAAATCCATTCTGTTCTTTCTTTCCACCACTCTGGTGGCTATCGTAACCGGACTCTTATTTGTCAGGGTATTTCGACCAGGGAACAATGTGAACATGGTAAAATCAATTTTAGCTGATGCTGTGGTTGCTCCAAAGAGTTCATTTGTAGATATGTTGGTCAATATTATACCATCCAATATCTTTTCTGATTTGGCAACCGGCAGCGATCGGTTACTCGGCATTATTTTTTTCTCCATCCTCTTTGCCATCTTTTTGTCGAAACAAGAAGCTAGATACCGAGATAATTTGGTGAATCTTTTTGAATCTATTTTTCAGATTATAATGAAAATTACCGGATTGGTTATTCGTTTCAGTCCGTTTGGGGTATTTGCTCTTATTGCAGTTCAATTTTCTCATTATACTGATAATTCACAGCAACTGGTAAATATTGTCGGCAGTCTGGGATCTTATTTACTTACTATCATCGGCGCGTTATTGTTTCATAATTTTGTTACACTTTCATTAATTCTTTTCTTATTTGTCCGGGTCAATCCTTTCAAACATATTGTTAATATGATATCCCCACTCTTGATGTCATTTTCATCCTCTTCGTCAAGTGCTACATTGCCACTTACCCTTCGCGAAGTGGAAAAAAAAAGTGGGGTAAGTAATCGGGTAACAAGTTTTGTGATTCCTCTTGGAACAGCTATTAACCGAAATGGGACTGCCCTTTTCGAATGTGGGGCTGCTATTTTTGTTGCTCAGGTTTATGGAATAGAGTTATCCATTGGACAACAAGTTCTACTTATAGCCACCACTTTACTAGCTTCCATTGGTGCAGCCGGAATTCCAATGGCTGCTTTTGTAATGATGAGTGTTATTCTGGACTCGGCTGGAATTCCCAGGGAAGGGCTCGGTTTGCTATTAGTTGTGGATCGCATTCTTGATATGTTTCGTACAGCTACAAACGTATACAGTAATACCTGTGCTGCAGTCTTTGTTGCTAAGTCGGAAAATGAGATATTAAAAGTCTAGTTTCAAACTTGATGAAAAATTCGAAAAAAAACATATTGATTTGTATACTGGTCGTTCTGTTATTACCATTAGCTTCGTTCCTTCCGGAAAACGGACTGACTGATGGCAGTTTTACCGGCAAATCGAACGGACGAAACGGAATAGTGAAAGTAAAAGTGACAATAAAAGATGCACAAATTAAAGAAGTTATCATCTTGGAAAATTCAGAATCTGCATATACAAATAACGTATTTGAGCAATTAATAAAACAAATAACCAAGTCCAATTCCCCCAAAGTGGATGCTGTATCCGGAGCCACAGCATCAAGCAATGCCATTATGGAAGCGGTAAAAGATGCTGTTTGTAAATCGGGCATTTCTTTAAACGCAAAAAAAAATGCAGCCTCGGTTACCCTGCCGGAAAACACTTCCACAGACATTGTCATTCTAGGTTCGGGGGGAGCTGGGCTTTCGGCTGCTATAGAGGCCACACAGGCCGGTGCAAAAGTAATTGTGGTAGAGAAGAATTCTTACATTGGGGGAAATACGAATTATGCAAACGGTATGAATGCCGCAGGTAATCAGAAAGGAAGAAATTACAGTCCGGAGCTTTTTTACGAAGAAACAATGAAGGGCGGTCATTATCTGAATGATCCAGAATTAGTGAAAGTATTGGCATATCAGTCCGCTGGAGCCGTAAATTGGATAGATAGTTTGCAGAATGATGCATCGACGGTACCGGGTACTATTCTTTTTAATAAAGCGGAAACGCCCATTGGAATTTATCTAGTCAGGATATTTGAAGCAGAAATTAAAAAGCACAATCTGGATATCCGCCTGAATACAAAAGCTGTTGAAATTCTTTCAACGGTTAATGCTGTAAACGGTATCCGGGTTGAAACAGAGGATGGACAATTGTACACCATTCATGCTAAAGCGGTGATTATAGCCAGTGGTGGTTTTGGAGCAAACCCAATCATGGTTGCCTACTATAACCCGAAATTAAAAGGTTTTGCAACGACTAATCAACCTGGTGCAACTGGTGATGCTTTTGGTATGGTTGAAAAACTGAATGTAAGTTTAGTTGATATGAACCAAATTCAGACCCATCCCACCGTATTGCTAACAAAACACGAAACAATTACCGAAGGTGTCCGTGGTGCCGGTGCTATCTTAATTAACCGTTCTGGAAAAAGGTTTGTAAATGAAACTGAAAATAGAGATTCAGTTTCCGAAGCCATATTACGGCAAAGGGGGAAAACCGTTTTTCTGTTATTTGACTCGAAGTTGTTGGATAAAGTAAATGCCCTTCGTAAAAATAAAGAGGAAGGAGTGTTGACTGAAGCATCAACCTTACGGGAATTGGCAAATAAAACCAGGATAAGTGCTGCTGAATTAGAAAAAAGTGTGAGTATATATAATGCGTACGTTAGAGCGCAAAAAGACCCTCAGTTTGGACGAAAGAAACTGTCTTTGGAAATTTCCCAGAGCCCCTTTTATGCCGTTGAAGTTGAACCAGCCATACATTATACAATGGGTGGTATCAAGATAAATAAGGCTACCGAAGTAATTAATAAGTCAGGAAAAATTGTAAAAGGCCCTTTTGCAGCTGGTGAAGTCACAGGGGGAGTACATGGTGCCAACAGATTGGGCGGTAATGCAATTACTGCTATTATTGTTTTTGGGAGAATTGCCGGGAAAAAATCAGCGGAGTTTATAAAAACTCAGAACTTCGAATAAACCGTTTATTTGCGATATTCGGTTCCTAACTTCCAGCGAATTATAAATAAGACTTTTCGTGACTTTCTCTATTCAAACTGTCATTAATCAATTAAATATAAATCATGGAGTTTGTTTTATTCAAAAGTTTTGGCTAAATGTTTTTTGATTGTTTATAGGACAGGACTATTCAGGTTTCAATAGGGAAGTTCTTTAAATCAAAAAGCTTGAGAAAGAGGGTTTAGACCAATCTGGCTAAAAAAATATAAATATGCATGAATTTATTTCTTTGTGGCAAAAAGAAATCGGCTTTATTGAAGCTTCTCTAGAGAAATTAAGATTGAGCCAAGATGTTCAACATAAATGAATAATTCTCTTTTTAATTGTTCGTTTAAAAATGCTAATTATTGGCAATATACCACAAACGGGGTATATAAATGCCTTATTTATGGTAGAGATTGTATCCCATAATTCACCTATTTTTGCATTGTAAAAAAAGAAACCTTACTTATCATTAGAATTCTTGAATTCTAATGATAAGTGTCTAATAACCTGTATTGCATTTAAAAACACTAGTTATTTTAAATGTATTATGGGTTATTGTATTATTTCCCCTTGGATGATTTGAATTCGTGTGTGTTATTTATTCTATTTTTATGCAAATTCCCGTAAAATATCGCTTTGTTTTGAAGTTTTTATCTGTTGTATTATTCTTTTTAATTATTCCTGCATCCTATGCATCAGCTAAAAATTTCAAAGAGAACATTGAAGAGCCAATAATCCTTCGCTGGTTAGACAATGTAGTGTCCCCTGTCGGTGTTACTTGGGGTGTTCCCTGGAAACAAGGGCAATTGCTTAAAATTAATGGTTTTGCATTGAAAAATGAAGATTCGAGTGAGATATATCAGGTGCAAAGTTGGCCATTGGCTTATTGGCCAGATGGATCAATTAAATGGACAGCTCACGCCTCTGTTCCCACGGTTAGAAATTCAAGGAAATTGCAACTGATTACAAAAAAGGAGGATAATAACATTTCGAACGGATTAACAATAGAAGAATCAGATAGTACCATTCAAATAAATACGGGTTTGATGCAATGTCTTATAAATAAGAAAGGAAGCATTCTTATCTCCTCTATTAAACGTCAAGGTACGGAAGTAGCCAAAGACGGAAAGTTGATTGTACTCGAACAAAATGTCCCTGATACGGAAGATGCATCTTTAATTTCGAAAACATTATATCAAAGCCAAATTGAAAAAGTAACCGTAGAACAAAAAGGTTCTATCCGCGCTGTTGTGAAACTCGAAGGTCATCACTTTTCGAATAAAAACAATGAATTACTTCCCTATATTGTGCGTTTATACTTTTACAAAGGAAGTGAAGCCATAAAGATAATGCATACTATTATTTACGATGGAAATGAAAAGACCAATTTTATTAAAGGAATAGGTTTTCAATTCAGCGTACCGATGAAAGGGGAATTGTATAATCGGCACGTACGCTTTGTGGGTGAAAATAATGGTGTATTTGCAGAAGCGATAAAAGGCATAACCGGTCTACGCAGAAATCTGGGAAGAGAAATAAACACAGCACAGATTGAAGGAAAAGAAATTTCGCAAGATGATATTCCGGAAAATGTTGCAAAAGAGTTGAAATATGTTCCGGCATTTGGTGATTATACTTTATCCCAGTTAACCAATAATGATTTTACCATTCTGAAACGTACGGGGGAGGGTTGCTCATGGTTAAATTCAGCTTATGGGAGCAGATCACTTGGTGTCGGCTATTTAGGAACTCCTGGAGGAGGTTTGGCTTTTGGTATCCGTAATTTCTGGCAGAGTTATCCTGCACAGATTGATATAAAAAATGCGAATACTGATTTGGCTAAACTAACATTATGGTTGTGGGCTCCTGCTGCACCGGCAATGGACTTGCGTTTTTATCATGATGGAATGGGTCAAAATACCTACGAACAACAAAACGAAGGTCTTGATATAACTTACGAGGATTATGAACCGGGCTTTTCAACACCGTATGGTGTAGCAAGGACGAGTGAACTTTCCATTTCTGCTTTAGCTTCCACCCCAAGCAATGAAAAATTGGCTGAAATAGGTAAAGCCATTCAGCAGCCTCCCTTATTGGTATGTACCCCGGAATTTCTTAAAGAACAACAGATTTTCGGTAATAATTGGTCTTTACCTGACTCTTTGACTACGGAGAAAAAGCAAATAGAGAGACAACTTGATTGGAATATCAAATACTATCAAACACAAATAGAACAACGAGGATGGTATGGCTTTTGGAATTTTGGGGATGTAATGCATTCCTACGATAGCGATCGCCATGTATGGAAGTATGATATTGGTGGATTTGCCTGGGACAATTCCGAATTATCAACGGACTTATGGTTATGGTATTCCTTCCTGAGAACAGGTAAAGCAGACATATTCAGAATGGCAGAAGCAATGACCCGTCACACAGGTGAAGTTGATGTCTATCATATCGGACCTTTTGCACCTTTGGGTTCCAGGCATAATGTTATGCATTGGGGTTGTAGCGCAAAACAGTTGCGAATAAGTACGGCTGCCAACCGGAGATTCCTTTATTATTTAACAGCAGATGAAAGAATTGGTGATCTTCTGCATGAACAGGTTGACGGATTAAAAAAACTTCATGAAATTGTCCCAACCAGAAAAAGGATTGAATATGATCCGAGGTTAAAGCCTGCCAATATTGTATTGTCCAGTTTTGGTACCGATTGGGGGGCTATTTGTGCAGCATGGCTCACCGAATGGGAACGAACCAAAGATATTAAAATCAAAAGTAAACTAATAAATAGTATGAAAACAATAGCCATGCAACCTGAAAAATTCTTTACAGGAGAAGGCTATCTGGATATTAACACAGGAAAATTTGAAATAAGTACTTCCAACCGAATTAAAGCATCTCATTTAAATGCTGTTTTTGGACTCACTGAAATTTGTGAAGAACTCATTCATACATTCAATGTGCCTGAATTTACAAATGCCTGGTTACAGTATTGCCGGCTCTATAATGCCTCACCAGAAGAGCAACAAAGGGAACTAGGCAGTTCACTTCCCAAAATGAATCTCAGACAAGCACATGCCCGGTTGACGGCTTATGCATCCTGGTACACAAAAGATAAAACCCTGGCCAAACGTTCATGGGTAGAATTCTATTCCGGCCGGGATAATGTTTTGCCATCAAGGAACAAAGAATTAATTCGGATAAATCCTCCTGAAGTATTAAAACCGGTCATGGAAATTCCGTTTATATCGACTAATGAAGTTGCACAATGGGGTCTTAGTGCAATACAATGTCTTAATTTCCTTGGAGATCAATAATAAAAAATACTTCTCAAATTAAAGCATGTTATGCTAAACAAATGAATCAACTGAATGAAAAACAATAATCATTGAAATAAAAAAAGTTCTTATTTATAAACAAAAGCGAGTGTCCCCTTTTTCCGTCGGCAAACTGATTGAGGGACACCCGCACAATTCAAAAATTGTATGGCAAAAATACCATTTATTGCTGGAAGCAACAAAAA
>Ga0302203_1000673_pt1 | contig 13422 bp, 6 predicted proteins | sample II_Fen_E1_1_FD_194576 | JGI IMG/M metagenome (GOLD analysis project Ga0302203, IMG submission 194576) | Peat permafrost microbial communities from Stordalen Mire near Abisko, Sweden - II_Fen_E1_2 | ecosystem: Environmental > Terrestrial > Soil > Wetlands > Permafrost | place: Sweden: Abisko...
TTAAAGAAAACTTTAAAAGCTATCTTATGGGTGGTTGGTATCTTCGTACTGTTATTCATCATTCTCGCTGTTCTTATACAATTCCCATCCATTCAAACGAAAATAGTTCAGGCTGCAACTTCGTTTTTCAGCGACAAGACCCATACACGGGTTGAAATAAAAAACATAAGCATATCATTTCCAAAAACGGTTGTTCTGAAAGGACTCTTTCTGGATGATTTAAAAAAAGATACACTTATTTATGCAGGCCGGGCAGATATAAACATTGCGTTAACTGATTTACTATTCAGTAAAATCAACGTAAGTTCTTTTGCTTTGGAAGACGTTACTCTTCACCTGAACCGTTCCTCCAATGATTCGTTATACAACTTTAATTTTTTGTTGACAGCCTTTACCGACACCACCAAAAAAGTCAACCCGGTACCAAAAACGCCTTCCAAATGGAAATTCTCTGTCAATAAGGTTAATCTTAAAAATATAAGGATTCGTTTTGATGATCAATACGGGGGTATTCTGGCCAATACATCGTTCGATAATTTAAAATTGAAGATGGATAAGATTGATCTTGAAAAATCAAACTATGTCATTGATGACTTACTGTTAGACGGATGTCAGGCAACCGTTCGAATGAAAGCATCAAAGAATTCAAAACCGAATAATCCGAATAATCCGAATAGTGTTTCACCTAAGATTACTGCCAATAAAATACGAATTATTAATACGGCTTTAATTTACAATGATTTAGTTGGAAAGCAGACTGTAAATGCAACCATCAATGAATTTGAATTAAAATCGGGATCGGTGGATCTTGAAAAACAATTGGTTTCACTGAACCGAATCTCCTTATCAAAAAGTAAGATTGAATATTTGACCATTAGAACTGCAGTACCGGTCACTAAAAACATAACCGGAACAGTAACACCAAAAAGTGACTGGAAAGTTGCGGTCCAACAGGTTGAAATGAAAGATAATTCAATGAGTTATCAGGTCAATAACACCCCGGTTTTAAAAAATGCTTTTGATGCAAATCATATGTATTTTAAATACTTTTCTTTGGGGGCGAAGGACATTCAGTATTCTGCAGCAAAAACCGAAGCTACCATACTTAAATTCAACGCGATTGATAAGAACCATTTTGTCATAACCAAATTTGAGACCCGCTTTAGCATGGATAAACATTCCATAACAGCCAGGAAGCTGAAAGTAAAAACCACTAACTCTACCTTGGATGCTGATGTGAATCTGCGATTTGCTTCATTAAATTCATTAAAGTCATCGTTGCCAACTCTGTATCTGAATGTAACTATGAGAAATGTGAGTGTACGAAATGAGGATATCCTGTATTTTAATCCTCAGCTGATCAGGCAGCCTTTCTTTCAAAACAAAAAGAATATCACTTCAATGACAGGTGTCCTGACCGGTAGGATAAATCAACTGAAAGGGAAGAACCTGACAGTAAAGACAGGGTCAAATACTGTTCTTAAAACGAATTTCACGATCACAGGATTACCCAATGCCAGAACAGCGACGTATAACTTTCCGGATCTGAATATAACTTCCGGCAAACAGGACATTGTGATGATGGCCGGACCGTCTGTTCCTAAAAGTATTGAACTCCCTGAAGATATAAACATTCAGGCTGTCTTCAACGGAAAAATCAAGTCGTTTAAAACTACTATAGGCCTTACCAGTAGCTTTGGAGATGCCGGTCTGACGGCAAGTATCGATCCACAGGAAAATTTTAGCGGGCAAATGAATATCCCGGGCTTTGATCTTGGCAAATTAATGAAAGATAAATTGATGTATGGTCCCGTCACCTTAAAAGCCGATTTCAGCGGCCATGGTTTGGATAAAAATACGATCAGTGCCAACCTGAAAGCAGAAGTACCGCAGATTTACCTCAACAAATATACCTATCACAATCTGAATATTGACGGAAAAGTTACCGGTCGGGAGTTCGAAGGAAAAGTAAATCTGAATGACAAGAACGCCGTGTTTGATTTTGATGGACTTGTAAATTTAAATCCTACGAAAGAAAGTTATAAATTTAATCTGAATGTCCAGGGTATTGACCTTCAGAAACTAAACCTGACAAAGGATGATTTGCGGATCAGTATGAATGCATCTGCCAATTTAAAGGGAGGAACAGTAACGAGTCTGAACGGAACGGCCGGCATATCGAAAATCATACTGGCGCATGGATTGAAAAAATACAAACTCGATTCGTTATTGATCGCTTCAATTAATGAACCCAAACGGAGTGAGATCAATGTCAGAAGCTCACTTATTGGTATAAAATACAATGGAAAAGTTTCACCGGTAGCGCTTCCAGCCTTGCTCAGCAATTTCATTGATCGTTATTTCAGGTTTTCGGATGCTAAACCGGTAAAAAGAAATAACGAGATGTCGGATTTTAATTTTGAAATTCAACTTCACAATCATCCTATCCTGTCGGAGGTTTTTATTCCTGAAATGAAAGAATTTATTCCGGGACTTATACAGGGAAGTTATGATAGTTTGAAGAATAACCTCAAACTGTCAGCCAGTATCCCTAAACTTGTCTATGGGACCACTGAGATGAACGACTTGTTGCTGGAAGTCAATACTGATTCTACGGCATTGAATTATAAGCTTTCCAGCAGCAGCATTGTCAACTCTCAGATCGCGCTTGATAACTTTATATTTGACGGGAAACTCTCAGGAAATAAATTGCTGGCCAATATTTCATCCATCGATGATGACCAGAATAAAAAAATAGTAATGCATTCACAAATCTCAAGGGACAAAGGGAACTATGTCCTTTCGTTCGATCCGAAAGAATTCTATCTGATGAATAATCAATGGACTATTGCTGATGATAATTATATTAAATTCGGACCACAGGGATTTTTAATTCATCATTTGTTCTTTAATAATGGCGACAATCAGATCAATGTTGCCTCGGTGCACGATAAATTTAACGATGACCTGAACATTGCCATAAAGAATTTTAATCTGAATGATATATCCCAAATTGTTGAAAAGGATACCAGCCTGGTGGCAGGAACTGTAAATGGAAATGTGTTACTGAAAAGAGTTAATAATTCGTATGGGATTATAGCTGATGCTCAAATCGGGAATCTGGCAGTGCATGATGTGCCGATTGGCAATGTGACTTTAAAAGCCGATAATGCAACTACTCAAAAATTTGATATTGATTTGAAATTATCGGGCGAAAATAATAACCTGACGGCAAGCGGAACATTTATTCCCAACGGGGGTGATAACTCCATTAATATCAACGGGGATATCCAATCACTTTCTATGAAGACAATTGAAGCCTTCTCCATGGGACAAATCAGTGAAACTTCCGGAAAAATGACAGGCAATTTTTTAATTAAAGGGAAAACAAGTGCACCGGATATAACCGGGGAAATGGTATTCGAGAATGCCTTTATAAAACCGGCTGTGTTAAATAACCGGTTGGAGTTAAAACATGAAACTATTCAATTGAAAACGGAAGGACTTTATTTCAATAACTTTACCATGCTGGATGCCACCCAACATGCTGCGGTTATCAATGGGTCCGTTCAAATGAAACAGTTTAAAAATTTCATATTCGCATTGCAGGTCAATGCCAAAAATTTTATGCTGTTTAATACCACTTCAAAACAGAATAAAGAATTCTTTGGCCGTATGATTATCGACAGTAACATTGATATAAAAGGACCTATGAGTCTGCCGGTAGTCAATGCAAAGTTAAAGATGAAGAAGGGCTCCAACTTTACGTTCGCAGTTCCCGAAAATAAACTGACCACGGACCGGGGCGGCGATGTGATTGAATTTAATGATTCACTGAAATTCAATCCGATATTAAACAGAAAGGAAATAAAGATTGTCGAAAAAACAGGTTTTTCGGGATTTGATCTTTCCTCTATTATAGAAATTGATAAAGAGGCAACGTTGCGGTTGTTGATGGACCCGGCTTCAACCGATTCACTGGTTGTGAAGGGTGAAGCTGCATTGAGTTTCACGATGGACCGAAGCGGCAAGATGAGTCTGACAGGAGCTTATAATCTGAATGACGGAAGTTATCTGGTGTCTCTTCAATCGGTTATTAAAAAGAAATTTGAAATTGTGCCCGGAAGTACCATTCTCTGGAACGGGGATCCTATGGATGCCGAAATAAACATCAATGCCACCTATACCCAACGGGCTGCACCCATTGATTTAATGTTCGATCAGATGACCGGTCTTAGTGAGACGGATAAAGGGGGATATAAACAACCGTATCCTTTTTTGGTAACACTAAAGCTTCGTGGAGCCATTCTACATCCCGTAATCAGTTTCGAAATACAATTACGCCCGGAGGACAAAGGCGTCTTAGGTGGGGTTGTAAATCAGAAACTAACGTTGTTGAATGCCGACGAATCGGCTTTGAATAAACAGGTATTTGCACTGTTGGTATTGGGGCGATTTGTACAGGAAAATCCATTACAATCGGAAACAGGAGGAACGGAATCGTTGTTACGTTCCACAGTAGGTAACTTTTTATCTACCGAATTAAATAAATTAAGTTCTAAAATTGTGCCGGGGGTGGAGTTGAATTTTGATATCCAATCGTATGAAGATTACCAGACCGGGCAGGCCCAGGGAAGAACGCAGGTAGGGATCGGATTAAAAAAACAGTTGTTCAATGAACGGCTTTCAGTACAAATAGGTGGTAATATAGATGTTGAGGGAGCAAAGGCTCAACAAAACTCGGCAAGTGATTTTACCAGTGATATTACTATAGAATATAAATTAACAAAAGATGGCCGGTATCGTTTTAAAGCATTCAGGCATAATCAATATGAAGGTGCCATCGATGGTCAGTTGGTGGAAACAGGAGCAGGGGTTGTGTATGTTCGTGATTTCGACAAATGGAAAGATTTCTTTATGTCACCGGTTAAGAGAAAAGCTAAAAATAAATCAGAAAACAAGAATGATACAATCAAGGCTAAATAAATATATTCTGATTTCCATCTGCATGCTGTTATTTGCATGCAGTGGTACGAAGCATTTGCCTAAAGGTGAAAAGCTGTATACCGGTGCGGAAATAAAACTGGTATCGATGGATAAGATCTCCGGTGGTATCAATAAAGGACTGATTAAAACACTGGCCAAAGCATCAGTACGTCCCTTACCAAATTCAAGCTATTTTGGAATGCGCCCTCAATTGATGTTGTATATGTCAGCAGGTGACAATCCCAGGAGTAAATTTAAAAAGTGGTTACGTAAGATCGGACAGGCCCCGGTATTGATGAGTGCTGTGAAACCAGAAGTAACTACAGCCGTTATCGATTCCAAACTATTCAATATTGGAATTTTCAACAGCATGACTGAATTCAGCGTTGTTGAAAAAAAACATACTGCCTCTATAGTGTACACAAGTTTTGTTCATGCACGCTATAAGGTGAAAACTGTCGTCTATTCAATTCCGGATGACAGTCTGAGTAAGGTAATTCATTCGGGCATGAATATGACAGCTATTCATGAGGGAGATGAATATAACCTCGATCTGCTGAAACTTGAAAGGGTCAGAATCGACGCTGTATTGAAAGACAGGGGGTATTTTTATTTCAATCCCGATTATTTATTGTTTAAGGCTGATACTTCGGATGTGAGCCATACTGTTTCGTTAAAGCTAACCCTGAAAGACAGCATCCCTGAAAATGCCCTGACAGTTTACAGGATCAGAAATGTGTTCATCAATCAAAATTATTCATTATCCGATGTCACGAAAGACAGTACCATTGATACTGTTATGTATCGACGGGCTGTGTATATGGGAAAAGCAGATGAACAGAATATCAGTCCGAGGGTTATCGCCAGATCGGTATATCTCCGAAAAAAACAAATCTATTCCAGGGAGAATCATACCATTACGCTGAACCGCCTGATGTCGATGGGAAATTTTAAATTCGTTCAGGTAAAGTTCTCGGAAAGTGATACCACAGCAAACGGATATTTAGATGTCACCATTTTAATGACTCCCATGCCTAAATATACATTCAGGACCGAGCTTGATCTTATTTCAAAATCAAATAACTATACCGGTCCCCAGTTGAATTTAAGTGTGCTGAACCGGAATACATTTAAAGGCGCTGAACTACTGAACCTGACCATGGCCGGATCATTTGAAACTCAAATAGGGCAGGGTGCTAATTTGTTTTCCTATTCCCTGAATCCCCAGGCTGAGTTGACCTTTCCTCGTTTCCTGGTCCCCTTTAATATTAAATCGCATAGCAGGTATAACCCGAAAACACGGTTGTTGCTATCCTATAATTTTTTAAAGCGGGTGAATTATTTTGATATGAATACTTTTCAATTTATTTATGGTTTTAAATGGAAAGAAAGTACCCGTGTTGATCAGGAATTCAATCCGGTGAATATAAGCTATACGACCATTGGAAATCGATCGGCAACTTTTGATACCTTGTTACTCCGCAATCCTTTTTTGGCGAAAAGCTATGAAGAGCAATTTATTGCAGGTGGAAGCTATTCGTTTACCTATAACGAGCAAATGCTTCCGGCAAAGAAGACACAGCTTTATTTCCATTTTGCAGCAGAGACTGCCGGAAATCTTTTTTCACTGGTAAACTTAGTAGGTGGCAATAAAGTCTCTTCCAATCAACCATCAAAAATAGTTGGAGCTATTTATTCGCAATATGCCAAACTGAGTGTTGAGGGTCGTGCATTCTACAATTTCCCGGATAATAATAAAATAGCACTCCGCTTATTTGCCGGAGTGGCCAATCCGTATGGTAATTCTTCTGTAATGCCTTACAGCAAACAATTTTTTAGTGGCGGACCAAACAGTATTCGTGCTTTTCAGATCAATTCATTGGGACCGGGAACCTATCACCAGGGTGATTCTACCAAGGAATTCCTGCAACTGGGAGGTGATATTAAACTGGAAATGAATGCTGAATATCGATTTGGCATATACCGGTTTTTAAAAGGTGCCTTGTTTGTAGATGCCGGTAATGTGTGGTTGCAAAAATCAAATCTTTCCAATACAGGAAGTCCCTTTCTGTTTTCGACATTCCTGAATGAACTGGCGGTAGGAGCAGGGGTGGGATTACGAATCGATGTATCCTTCTTTATCCTGCGCTTTGATCTTGCCATGCCACTCCGGAAACCCTGGCTGCCGGATAAACAACGTTGGGTAACCAATCAGATAAACTTTGGAAGTTCTACCTGGAGAAGCCAGAATCTGTTGCTTAATATAGCAATCGGTTATCCTTTTTAATCCTGGAGAAGTTTTACAAAGTTATATTTAGTAATGAATAGTCTGATCTCTGTAATCAGACAAATTTGCGAACTATTAAACTGTATTCAAATAATCTGTTTTAACATCAGAATCTGATTCAACCGAAATGTGTTGAATCAGATTTTGTGCTTTTATGTAATTCAGCACTGACTCTTTCATCGTAAAGCTGAAAGATAGTCCATTAAATTCATCTCCTTTAAAGTAAACCTGTCTGTAATAATCCGCAATTCAACTATTTACGATTGGGAATATGTGATGCAAATCGCAACACTGTGTAGGAAAATACTACACTATTGAACCCGGTTTTTGTAGTGCCAATTCTGTAAGATGTACATATACAGACTGCTACCATTCCTGGCGGTTTTGGTATGAAGCTTGACTATACCAGAACAGACATATAAGTGTCAAACTCATTTAAAAAATAAACGTATGAAAAAAGTAATGTTTTTTGCATTTAGTGTCATGATGATGACAGGTGCGTCGGCTTTCGCTCAGGATGTTGTTAAATCAGCTAAAGACTCTACAGCTACTACTGTAACAACGACAACCACTAAAGTTGAACCCGTTAAAACGGATATCAAAACTGCTGAACTTCCAAAACTAGTAACCGATCTGATTACAACTTTCAAAGCACAGGGATGGGAAGCTGCCGAAACTTCTTCTTCTGTAAAACAAGGAACTGCTGATTTTTACGAAGTAACATTCAAAAAAACCGCTTCAGGAGAAACTAAAAGTATTTATATCGATGCCCAGGGGAAAATTGTAAATCAATAATACCTCATTAAGTAAGTATCAAAATATTCAAAAATAGAGATGTAAGTCTCAAACTCATTAAAAAAACAAACATATGAAAAAAGTAATGTTATTTGCATTAAGCGTCATGATGATGGCTAGTGCGTCGATTTTCGCTCAGGATGTGGTTAAAACTGCTAAAGACTCAACTGCTACAACTGTAACAACCACAACGACTAAAGCCGAACCTGTTAAAACAGCTATTAAAACAGCCGAACTTCCAAAGCCGGTCACCGATTTGATTACAACATTCAAGGCTCAGGGTTGGGAAGCTGCCGAAAGTGCTTCTTCTGTAAAACAAGGAACTGCTGATTTTTATGAAGTAACCTTCAAAAAAACCGCTTCAGGAGAAACTAAAAGTATTTATATCGATGCTCAGGGGAAAATTGTAAATCAATAAGACCTCAGTAAGTATCAAAGTATTCAAAAATAGAGATGTAAGTCTCAAACTTAAAAAAACAAACATATGAAAAAAGTAATGTTATTTGCATTAAGCGTCATGATGATGGCTAGTGCGTCGATTTTCGCTCAGGATGTGGCTAAAACTGCTAAAGACTCAACTGCTACTACAGTAACAACAACAACGACTAAAGCTGAACCCGTTAAAACTGCCATTAAAACAGCCGAACTTCCAAAGCCAGTCACTGATTTGATTACAACATTCAAGGCTCAGGGTTGGGAAGCTGCCGAAAGTGCTTCTTCGGTAAAACAAGGAACAGCTGAATTTTATGAAGTAACCTTCAAAAAAACCGCCTCAGGAGAAACTAAAAGCATTTATATTGATGCTCAGGGGAAAATTGTAAATCAATAAGACCGGATTAAAAAAAGTTTTAATTCATACAGTCGTTATTATTTAAAGAAACAGGAACTGAAATCATTCAGCTCCTGTTTTTTTTTGTGTACTTTTGTAGCTAATTAAAACCGAAATTATTTATGGCTAACATTCTCCTGGTTGAGGACGATAAAACCTTTGTCCAAATACTGCAAGGCTTTCTGATAAAAAAGGGCTTTGAGGTAGATGCCATTAATTGTATCAAGGACGCCTTAACTTCTATTAATAAAAAAGAATATCAGCTTATACTACTCGATTATCGGTTGCCGGATGGCATAGGACTTGATTTAATTAAATTGCTACGCTCCAGAAACAATAAAACACCCATTATAGTCATTACCAGTTTCCTTGACATTAGAACAGCTGTAAATGCTGTTAAGATGGGTGCATTCGATTATATTACAAAGCCAATTATGCCCGACGAATTGTTGATGATCATTCAACAGGCAATAGGTAAAAAGGAGACCGCGCAATTAAGTACACTTCCTATTTACAACCGGTTTATTGAAGGTGAGAGCGAGAGGTCTGTGCAATTGAATGAATATGTAAAACTTGTGGCACCCACTGAAGTCTCGGTAATTATACAAGGCGAAAGTGGCACAGGGAAAGAACATATTGCGCGCAGTATTCATGCTTTAAGCAAGCGGTCGGAAGCTCCCTTTGTAGCGATCGACTGTGGTACCCTTTCTTCTGAATTGGCTGCGAGTGAATTGTTCGGACATTCCAAGGGCTCTTTCACAGGTGCCATGCAGGACAAAAAAGGTCAATTCGAAATGGCCAATAAAGGTACATTCTTTTTGGATGAGGTTGGAAATCTGAGCTATGAAGTTCAGGTGAAATTGTTGAGGACACTACAGGAGAAAGTGATTCAACCGGTTGGTAGTAACCATACGGTGAAAATAGATATCCGGATTATTGCAGCTACCAATGAAGACTTGTTGTTGAAGGTCAAAAACGGAAGCTTCAGGGAAGATTTATATCACCGGCTCAATGAATTTAAAATTCTTGTTCCGGCATTACGTCAACGAAAAGATGATCTGGCACAATTTGTCCAACATTTCATATTTCTTTCGAATGTAGAACTTGGGAAAAATGTAAAAACAGTTTCAACCGAAGTCATGCAAATATTTATACAATACGAATGGCCGGGCAATTTAAGGGAACTTAAAAATATCATCAAACGTGCTGTACTTCTTTCAAAGGGCAATATCATCGAAAAGGAAGTGTTGCCGGAAGAAATGATCCTGGAAAGTCTCGTCAATCATCCTGTCCAATCGGAGTTTGATTTAAAAGCTTTACAGGAAATCAGTGAACGTGAAACGATTATAAAAACGTTGCAGGAAGTGAAATATAATAAATCGAAAGCTGCACGTTTACTTAATATTGACCGGAAAACACTTTATATGAAAATGGCAAAGTATAATATCAATGATTAAAAATGAAAATCCATACTAAGCCGGTTTATCTATTTCTAACATTACCGCCTCTATCAGTTCACTTATTTCTACGATAACTCCATTCAACACGATGGTTCCTTTTGTGAAATCATAAGGAAGTTTGAGATTCATTTCAATTTTTCGAAGTTTAAATGATAAGGTTACATCCCCTATCTGACCAATTCTACCGGCTAGCTTATGAAACATCTCCATAAGTCCGTTTTGGTCCTGTTGATCTACTAACTGACGAAGTATAACCAGGTCTTTGCTTGTCTCAGAGATAAACGAGTGCAGGCTTTTATTGAGGAGTTCCTGATCATTCATACACATGGTTTGCAGTGCTGTCAGGTCAAGTCTGGTCGGATTTCCGGAATTGTCTTTTAAGCAGGATATCAGATCCGCTTCTTTAAAAGGCTTCGTTAATAATCCATCAAATCCATGTTCTAAAATATCAGATTGTTCATCTTTTAAGACATTCGCAGTAAGTGCAATGATTTTTACTCCTTTCTTTATCCTGCCACGAAGAATTTTACAAAGTTCAATTCCATCTATTCCCGGCATTCTGATATCGGTAAATATCAGGCTTATTTCATTATCCCAGTCTTGTTGAATAAGTTTTTCTGACGAAACCTGGCAAGTATGATTGATACCGTATTTGTCGAATATATTTGAACAGAGTCTTAGGATAAAAGGATCATCGTCAATGATTAATACTTTTCCTGTGAAATGAATTTTAATTGGCTGTACTGTCCTGGAATGTACCGTTTCTGCCCTTTCCCCGTTCTCGAAAGTAAGAGTTACCATAAACCGGGATCCTTTATTCAAAATGCTCTTTGCACTCAGTATGCCTCCCTGTTCTTCAACCAACCGTTTCACAATGTTCAACCCCAACCCTGTACCACCTTTTGGGTTTTGAGACGTTGAATCGGCTTGTTCGAATTCATTGAAGATCCTGTTTAAATCGTTTCTTGAAATTCCAATTCCCGAATCGATAACCTGAAATGAAAATTCAGTGCATGTATCCTTTATTTTCGATTCAACTTCCAGTTTTATACTTCCACCCTCGTTGGTAAACTTAATTGCATTGCCAATCAGGTTGTATAATATTTGTTTCAACCTGAATGCATCCCCAAGATAGAGTATCGGACTGGATTGTGCATTTATATATTCAAGCCGGAGGTCTTTTTTTACAGCCTGTAAATTCATTGTTGCGGTTACTTCCGATAACAGTTTATCCATATCGAATGACTTCTTTTCAAAGGTAAATTTACCTGATACAATGCGACTGTAATCCAGCACTTCATTTACGATTTGCAGTAAATGTTCCGATGAATAATGAATAGCTTCGATTGATGATTTCGATGGTATATCCTGTTGTAATATCTGTTCCGAAAATCCGATGATCGTCTGCAACGGTGTCCGTATTTCGTGGCTCATGTTCGATACGAACCGTTGTTTCACGGTACTCAGATATTCAGCTTCTTCCTTTGCCTCAAGTAATTGCTTCCGGTATTGCTTGCTAAGCTTAATGTCGTTAAATACCGTGTATAGAAGGTATGACATGATAATAATAAACAAAACCATAATGATAATAATGCGAGTCATACTTGCCTTTACATTCTGTATTAAAACAGCATCATTCGATCTCAACTTTGCAATTTCAACTTCTTCCATTGAACGCAACAAACCACGTATCCGGTTAATAAATCCGTTGGCATCCCGTATTAAATTCAACTCACCATTGGCAAGTGTTATGCTCCGCGAGCGTTGATATTTATCGATACTTTGTACCGACTCATCAATTGCCCGTTTCAGACTGTCCCGTTGTGTTACTATCAATGTGTCTGTATGGACACTATGCTCATTTTGAATTACTTGTCGGACAGGCACTTTGTCAACATTCTTTATCTCATTTCCAAAAAGCTGAAAGAATCTTTTCAGAAATGATGCACGTTGCCGGGTAGTGGGCATCTGTTGAGGTGGGACGAAAGTAGTTGTTGTTATCCCGTTCTTCTCGGTTGTGATCACGCTGCTATCCATTTTCATGGCATTTGCATAAATAAGATTTGATAGTACCTTGAATTTTCCGGTTAATGGTTTATTGCTGAAAAGACTAGCATAAAGCTTGAGATAATTAACTACCAAAACATCATACTGTGATACAACCTGTTCAATGGAATCAACCTGATGTAATTGTGATTTATTACCGGCACAAAGTATACGCAAAGTATCCAGTTTCCTCGCAAATTTCTCCGTTTCAGGTAAAACGATCGGATTTGATTTCGTAGGATTCTGAAGTATCTGCTTCCGTTGGTATTGACCTATTTGAGTAATGTCGTTGGAAAGCGAATTTAAAAGAAACAATTTGTCGTTAGGCTTTGATACTTCTTCAATGGTATTAACAACATTGCTGAAAGCGACCCGAAGAACTATCCAGGATAACACGATTGAAAGCGCAGCAATGATCGTGATGGCAATAATCTTCCCCCGTATGGATTCTGTATAAAAATCTATTTTCACCATATTGTTATCCCTAAGCTCTTTAAGTACTCCCCGATTTATTTATAAAAGTTCAATAGAAAAACAAATGTACGATATTGAATTATGATGCTGTTTTAATACACTTTAATTCGGTTTGATTTTCCATTTAAACAGAGTAAAGATATTAAAATAATATGATTATATGCATAATCCCCTGTAATTTCAATGAATAGTTTTTTGAGCCTTACAGTACCATGAACTGAATTTCTATACCGGGTATCCGCAAAGACGCCTCAACAAAAATACTATTTCACGGAATAAAATTCATTTTTTTAATATTCCGGCTTCTATTACTTTTGGCTTCAAATTCGGAAGAATATTGCTTATATCTCATTTTGCTATTATTCTTAAATTGGTTTTCAATTGGTTTTGGAATGGTTTTGGATTGGTTTTGGAATCTATACTTCTTTCATTTATTTCCAAAATATATGCCATATACCTTTATAGGTATATGGCATATATAGGGCGAATAAAAGAATGTTAAGTGATTGATATATCAGAATAGCTACGGATCCAAAACCAATCCA
>Ga0302203_1000680_pt1 | contig 13321 bp, 9 predicted proteins | sample II_Fen_E1_1_FD_194576 | JGI IMG/M metagenome (GOLD analysis project Ga0302203, IMG submission 194576) | Peat permafrost microbial communities from Stordalen Mire near Abisko, Sweden - II_Fen_E1_2 | ecosystem: Environmental > Terrestrial > Soil > Wetlands > Permafrost | place: Sweden: Abisko...
TACTTCTGGTGGTGATTTAATTTGTAGTTCTAATGGCACTGCTTGCCCTAGTGCCGGTGGAGCTTGTGGAGTTAATGGTACTTGTATTTGGAATGTTTTGAAAGAATCATATTTCTTCCGTGAAGCCATTCCTCAAGCTGGAGAAATTTGGGAAATAAAGAGTACGGGAGCTGGCGGACAAGTAGCTGTTAGTTGGTATACTCCAATTAGTACTACGGCCCCAGTTACTTCTTTTAAGATTTATTATGGCTTAGCTGGTGGTAAGAGTAGCTCTTATATTACTTCTTTAAACTTAAGCGAAGCTTCTTGTATTGTTAAGGATGGTAAAGATTATTGCTCTTATGCAATTAATAAATTAACCGATGGTGAAAGTTATTATTTTAAAGTTTCTGCTATAACTGATAAAAAAGCCGAAAGTCCTTTGTCTGGCAGTAAGGAAGCTATCCCAACTGATACTACCGCTCCAGCTAAACCAGCTGGTTTAAAAGCGACAATTAGTGGTGAGCAAATAAAAATAAGTTGGACTGCTAATACTGATGATACTTTATATTACCGTTTATTCCACGGTATCTTTGCTGGTAAAAAAGCGGCTGACTCAGTCGATTCACCAAACAATGTTAATAATTTAGTTGTAAATACTAGTAGCTATCGCGTTGGAGATAATTTCTTTTATTTAGCCGCACTTGATAAGAGCGGTAATTTAAGTGCAACTTCTGACGAAATTAAAGTTACTATTCCAAATCAAGTTGTTACTCAATAAAATAAATATTAATTAATTTTTTAAAATATAAAGCCATGCGTGCTAAAAACATTAATTGGAGAAAAATAAGCGCCAGCATATTTATACTTGGAGCTGTTTTTGTGCTTTTAAGCTTACAAACTAAGGCCGCTAGTCAATCTGACGCGATTGGTGTCCGGGTAATGCCTAATACTAATCATGACAGCATTGAGAGTTGGTATGCCAAACAAGGCTATAAAGGTTCTCCGCAGAGTTTGATTGTTGATGGTTATGAAGCGATTCGTGACGGACGAACAGTTTTTGTTAATGCCGCTAATTTAGATTCAGTTGGTAAAAAAATATATACAAATATTTATTTAATCTCTTATAATCAAGAATCGGAAGTAAAGACTTTAGATATTTTAGGTCAACTTGTTTCTCATTGGAAGTTTAACAATAATATTACTGGTTCAGGACATTGTTCTATTTCTAGTATTCATTGTCAGGCCGATACAGATTGCCCTAGTGATTACACTTGCTCTAATAGTAATAGCAGTAGCTCTGACCATGCTTCATTTAATAAGGGTAAATGTGTTTTAAAAAGTGATAAGGTTTGTAATATTGATAGTGATTGTCCCGTAAATTTATATTGTGATAGTTTAAAGGCTCGTTCAATTCGTGATGTTAAGCGTTTAGGAGAACTTAATCAAATAAATAGTGCTATCGAATCATTTAAAGCTACTAGTGGTAGTTACCCTAGTTTACAAGCTGGTACTTATATCTTGGGTAGTAGTTTATCAGTTTGGCCTAGTTGGAAAGACACCTTATGGAATCAATTAGGTTTAAGCCAGTTATTAGTCGACCCAATTAATACTCTTGGTTACTGTGATGGTTATGATGCTATTACTTGTTGGGATAATAAAACTAATGCTTTTGTAAATTCTAATTTATTTTTACCTAGTGGTAGTTATTCATTTGTTTATAAAGCCGCTAAAAATGGTATCAATTATGCTTTGTGTTCCGTGTTTGAAACTAAAGATTTAGGTTACGATACTTTAGATAAAAAAATTAGCTCCAATGCTTGTTCGGTTAGCGATAACTATGCTGGTACTAATTCTAATACTGCTCCATTTATTGTTAGTTCTTCAACTAGTGGTGAAACTGGCAAAGAATTTAATGGCTATATTAAAGTTAAAGATGCCGAAGGTGATTTAGTATCATGGAAAATTGCTTCTTTATTTAGTCAGGATTCAGCTCACGCTTCAGATGTTTCTTCTTGGAGTGCCGCCCCAGTTTTACGTGATACTGGTGATGCTAATCAGAAAAAATTATACGCTGCTAAGGCTGGTAATACTGGTTCTTACGACATGGATGTAACTTTAACTGATAGTCGCGGGGCAGCTACTACCACTAGAATTATAATTAAGATTACGGCGGCTAATAAGCCAATTATTGAAGCTGAAGATGTTACTTATTTTGTTGATCCAATTAATCCTTTGAAATATACCTTTAATGTTGAAGGTACTAATTCTAAACCAACTTATACTATTACACCAGTCAATTCCACTTATCCTCAAATTAACGCCGCAGTCGTGAGCGCTTTATCAACTGCTAGCGTTACTTCAATTGGTTTGAATAAAAATAAAGTTGATTTTTCAGTTTTAATTCCAACGAGTGTAAAAATAACTCAAGATATTGTAGTTCCATTTAATATCAAAGCTACTGCTAATGGTATTTCATCAACCCAAACAGTAAATTTTAATTTTAAAATTGAAAAACCTTATTTGAATTTTCAATGTGAAAATATGGCTCGTTTAGGACAAGCTTATCAAATAGATGGTTCTCTATGTTTATTAGGTTCAACTAAGAATGGTAATCATAGTATTTCTTATAAAGTAGTTTCTGGGCCAGCTGGTTTAGCGATTGATTCGTCTCATTATTCTGATGGTAGTACTTATTTAGGTTCAGATAATATTTTAGCTGCTACCCCAAGCGAAGTTAAAATAGCAGCGACTAATGAATATGGTGCTACTACTGAAAAAACTTTTAATTTGAAAGTTAATACTTTCTGTGGTGATGGTAAAAAACAAAAACCAAACACTGAAGGTCGTGGCGGTCTATATAATAATGGTGTTGAAGAGTGTGATGGCTATGATGGTGTTTGGACATCTTCTACTACTGTTAGTCCATCGTCAGCAATTCAATACGCCTGTACTTCTGGTTTAAATATTAAATCTCCTTACCCAATTCTGGATAATAATAATTGTGTCTTTAAGGCCGCTGACCAAGGCGGTGGTTATTGTGGCGATGGCTATTGTCAAAATAAAATTGTAAATGTTGCTGGTGAAGTTCAGGATATGGAAAATTGTTCCAATTGTAGTGATGATTGCGGTAAATGTCTTTGTACTCCTAACTGTGGAACTAGCGTTTGTGGTTCTGATGGTTGTGGCGGTTCTTGCGGTGATTGTGGCTCCGGTGACGTTTGTAATGCCGGTTCATGTTGTCCGACTAAAGCTAATATTCAGGTTTGTGCTGATAATGCTCACAAGACTTATTTTAATGGTGATTTAGTTGGTAGCGGTAATGATTGGAGTAACGTTGAAAAATTTGATACTACCATTCAAACTGGTAAAAATGTTATGGCCATTAAAGGCATGGATTGGGGCGGTATTTGGGGTTTTTCAGCCACCCTTAATCAGGGTTCTTGTAAGAGTATGACCACCGATGATTTAGCTAATTGGAAATGTATCAATGCTAATTCAATTAGTTCCAACGATTGGGTTAACACCGACTTCGATGATTCTAATTGGCAAGGAGCTATGGTCACGGGTACTAAAGGGGTAAGATCTGGTAATTATTTAGAGTATCAACAAATTTGGTCTCCGGATGCTAATTATGCTAGCAGTACTGTTTATTGTCGTTATACTTTTTCTACTTTTGATAAAGTAGATAAATCTTGTGTTGCTAGTTGTTCTGGTAAATGCGGCGGCTCTGATGGTTGCGGTGGCTTCTGTCCTGATACTTGTAGCTCACCAAATACTTGTGGTGGTGCTGGTGTTCCTAATGTTTGTGGTGCCGAAGCTCAATTTACTTGTACACCTAATTGCTCTGGTAAATGTGGTGGTCCTGATGGTTGTGGTAGCATTTGTGATAATACTTGTGATTTTCAGCAATATTGTGTTTCCCCAAAATATACTTTCTGTAAAGTTATTAGAACGTCGGGAACAACACAAGCTGCACAATAATTTAAATTAAATCTTTTTATATGATACAATTAAGTAACAGAAAAAAAATTATTATTTTACTTTCTATTGTTTTAGTAATTATTATTTTGGCCGTTGTTCTAATTTTTACAAAAAATAAAAGCACTATCAAAAATATACCAGTAAGCCCTCATGCAACTAGCACCCCGGTTAGAGCTATGACTCGTGATGAAAAAATTAAAGTTCATATTAGTCCAAATCAAGAAGCTGAAGTAGTAAATGAGCAAAACGGTTTATATATATACCGTTTAAAAAAATAAATAAAAAATCTTAAATAATTACTTTATGTTTAACGACTTAAATCAAGCAAATCAACCAGCAACACCAACTCCTCCAGTTGATGACATCTTTGCTGATACTGATAAAGCGGCTGAAACTAATAAATTTTCTGGTTATTATGCCAATTCAGCACCAACAGCTAATGTTGGCATTTCTAGTGAGATAGATGCTAAAAAAGCTGGTTTATCAGCCGCTGAAGAATTACCAGTTTCTTCTAAAGGAAAAATATTAAAAGTAATTTTAGTAGCTTTACTTATAATTTTACTAATTGGTTTAGGTTATTTAGTTTATATTAAATTTTTAACTGGTCAAAATACTGAAGAAACTCCAATTATCACTGAAACTAAAGTTGCTACTACTACCCCCATAGCTACTACTACCGTAGTAACTCCAGCAACCACCACTCCAGTAAGTCAGGAGCCAATTGTGGCCACCACCACTCCATTAGCAACTACTACTCCACCAGTAACTAGTTTATTAGATACTGATGCTGATGGTTTAACCGATGAAGAGGAGGCTGTTTTAGGAACTAATATTAATTTAAAAGATACTGACGGTGACGGTTTGTCTGATTATGATGAGGTAAAAATTTATAACACTAGTGCTAAAAAAGTAGACACTGACGCTGATGGTTTATCTGATTATGAAGAAGTAAAAATTTATAGCACTGATCCTTTGAAAGCTGATACTGACGGTGATGGTCATAATGATGGCGAAGAAGTAAAAAATGGTTATAATCCTCTTGGTGCTGGTAAAATGACTGATGTTCAAAAGAAAGAAGCTAGCGCTTCCGTTGTAAAATAATTACTATGGATAAAAACTCAGATAATAATAAGACTAAGAAATCCGGACGTAAGGTTTCTTTAAGTCTTCACATTATGCCTCATGGACACGAATCAACGGATGTCCGAGTTTTTAGTTGGTTAACAGCTGGATTGCTTATATTAGTTAGTTTGATTATTTTTTTGATGATTTATGTTTAAAAATTCCAGCAAGCCAAAAGATTTGGTAGGATCAGATACTAAAAAAGAAGATAAACTTAGTCAAGATTTTATCACTCATAACATGCCGGCCCCTCATCGTTTTTCGGGACAGACTTTTTCAGATGGTTCTAATAAAAGCGATAAAGCAATTACTGTTTCTGGTCCAGAAAGTCATCATAAAGTAGGCTTACTTATTATTTGTGGCGGCTTAATTTTAATAGCAGCTTTATTTTATTTTGGTTATTCTTATTTTATTAAACCATATTTAGCTACGACCACCGTTCAACCAACTAATATTATTACAGAGAAACCTATTACTCCAGTAGCCACTACTACTACACCCGTAACTAGTAGTTTGCCAGTAGAAACCGTTGCCACTGATACTCCTTTAATTTCTACTTCAACTAGTCAGGCTGCTTCTTCATCGGAAATTACTTTCCCAGAAGAAACTCCAGTTATTGCTACTTCGGCAGTTGTGTCTACAGTTGATTCTGATGCTGATGGTTTAACTGATGCGGAGGAAAAAATTATGGGAACAGACCCAAATAAAGCTGATACTGATAGTGATGGTTATTTAGATTTGGCCGAACTTAGAAGTGATTATGATCCGTTAGTTCCTGGTAAGAAAAATTCAGAAACATCTAAAATTTTAAGTTATAAAATAGATACTAAAGCCACCACTATTTATCCGGCTACTTGGGAGACTACTAGAAGTGAAGCTGATAGTGCGGTTGTTTTTTCTGATCCTGACAATAAAGCTTTTATTCAAGTTACTTATCAAAATAATCCTGGAAAAATTACTCCTAGCGTTTGGTTTGCTCAACAATTTTCTGGTATTCTTCCAGGAGAAGCTGTTAGCGGAGAATCTTGGCAGGGTTTTTATTCTACTGATGGTTTATCAGCTTATATTTTTAATAAAGATTTAACAAAGGTATATAGTTTTTCTTGCTCTTTGTTAACAGCTGATACTAGTAGTGTGACGCTTTTTCACTTAATGATTAAAGCTTTAATTATCAAATAGAAAAATAAATAAAAAAAAGACTTACACTCAGTAAGTCTTTTTTATTTTTATTGATTTTTGAGAACGGTATCAATTAAACCATATTTTTTAGCTTCATCAGCTGACATCCAATTATCACGATCGCTATCACGTTCCACTTTTTCTTTTTTCTGGCCGGTATGAGTTGATAATATTTGATTTAATCTATCTTTGGTTTTAAGAATGTGTTCGGCTTGAATTTTAATATCGGAGGCTTGTCCTTCGGCACCACCCATTACTTGATGAATCATTACTTCACTATTAGGTAAGGCCATTCTTTTACCTTTAGCTCCAGCAGCTAATAACAAGGAAGCCATAGAAGCGGCGGTCCCCAAACAAATAGTAGCGACATCAGCCTTGATGTACTGCATAGTGTCATAAATAGCTAGACCGGCACTAACGGAACCCCCGGGTGAATTTATATAAAATTTAATGTCTTTGCTTTTATCTTCAGCGTCCAAAAATAGTAATTGGGCAATAATTATATTAGCAACGTGGTCATCAATAGCTTCACCTAAAAAAATTATTCGGTCCTTTAAAAGACGGGAATAAATATCATAAGCTCTTTCCATTTGACCCTCTTTCTCGATAACTGTAGGAATAAGTGGCATATTTTTATTATATTTAAATTGTTTATTGGCTTAATTATAGTTAAAAGTAGGCAATTTGTCCAGATGTTAATAATTTTAAGTGTTTACCCATTGATTTTTTATAGAGTTTATTCTAAGCTTTAAAAGCAAAACGTCGTAATTCTTTCGTTTCGCTTTTTAATTTTTAAATCTATATGAAAAATCAGTCAAAAGGCTTATTTTCTTCAAAAAAAGCTCATTTACGGTTCACACTTTTATTAATCGTAATTTTTGCTATCGTTTCCTTTTTAGGAAGTGCTGGTAATTATTATAATCAGTTATCTGATTCTTTAGCTAAGGCAACTCACAATGTTGTTATCTTGCCACACACTAAGGAAATCCCTTTTGTTCTAGGCCTTGATTTGCAAGGTGGAACTCAGTTAACTTATGAAGCTAATGTGAAAAACATTCCAGAGGCTGATAGATCATCATCATTAGAAGGTGTACGTGATGTTATCGAACGTCGTGTTAACTCCACTGGTGTAGCTGAACCTGTAATCCAGGTTAATCGCAGCATGAATGGTGATTACCGAGTTATCGTTGAACTTGCCGGTATTAAAGATGCTAATGAAGCAATTAAGATGATTGGTGAAACTCCTTTATTAGAGTTCAAGGAAACAGCTTCTGTTACTCCAACTGTTACTGGCACTTCTACAGCGGCTATTAATTTACAACAAGCTTGGAAAAATACTGAGCTTACTGGTAAAAATCTTAAAAGTGCTACTTTAAAGTTTAATCCTAACGATGGTACTCCAGAAGTCGCTCTAAAATTTGACGAACAAGGTTCTACAATGTTTGCTAATATCACTGAACGTAATGTTAATAAGCAAGTAGCGATTGTTCTTGATGGTTATACTATTAGTGCTCCTACTGTTAATGAAAAGATTTCTGGTGGAGAAGCTGTTATTTCAGGTAAATTCACAGTTGCTGAAGCTAAGTTATTAGTTCAAAGACTTAATACCGGTGCACTTCCTGTACCAATTACTCTAGTTGCTCAACAAACAGTTGAAGCTAGTCTTGGTCAACAATCAATTGATAACAGCATGAAAGCTGGTATTGTTGGTTTCTTGTTAGTGGCTTTATTCATGATTCTTTATTACAGACTTCCTGGTCTTATCTCCGTTATTTGTTTAGGTATTTATGCTTTAGCAGTACTTGCAATTTATAAAGCAATGCCTTGGTGGATGACTGTTGTCTTTTTATCATCTCTGTTCGCTCTGTTTATTTATGTCTTTAAAGAACTTAAGATTTTTGATGGTATTTTATCCGTTGGTTTATTCTTGATTGTGTTTATATTCTTAGGTTATTACGCTCATACAGCTGTAACTTTAACTTTAGCTGGTATTACTGGTTTCATTCTTTCAATTGGTATGGCGGTTGATGCTAATATCTTGATTTTTGAACGTATGAAAGAAGAACTTCGTGCTGGTAAACCACTTGATATTGCCGTTGACGAAGGCTTTAAACGTGCTTGGCCATCAATTCGTGATGGTAATACTACTACAATTTTAGTTTGTTTCGTCTTAATGAGTTTTGGTACTGGTTTAGTTAAAGGTTTTGGTGCTACCTTATTCTTAGGTGTTGCTATTTCAATGTTAAGCAGTATCGTTATTACAAGTAGCTTAATGAAAGTTTTTGTTGGTAAGTTCTTGGCTCGTCATCCTTGGTGGTTAGGCGTTAAAAAAATTAATAACTAAGCTTCATTTTATTATAACTTTATGATTAATTATCAAATTATTAAATATCGCAAGCTTTGGCTTATAATTTCTGGCGCAATGGTCATTTTATCAATTGTAGCCTTATTAACTTGGGGTTTACGAGCTGGTTTAGACTTTACTGGCGGTAGTTTATTGGAGGTTAAAATGGCGGGTGGTCAACCAACTGTAGCTCAGGTTCAGGATAGTTTAAAAGGAGTTGGTGTTAATAGTTTAGTTATCCAACCAACTGGTAGTGATTCCATTATTTTACGTTTTCAAGAAACTTCTCAAGAAAAACATTTAGCTGTAGTTGATGCTTTAAAGAAAATGGAAATAGCTAAGGGCGGTATGACTGAAATTCGTTTTGAATCAATCGGTACTTCCGTTGGAGCAGATCTAAGAAGTAAGTCTTTCTCAGTGATGTCTCTAGTTTTACTTATCATCATTCTTTACATCTCTTTAGCCTTTAATAAGGTTTCTAAACCGGTTGTTTCCTGGAAGTACGGTCTAATCGCTGTACTTGCCTTATTCCACGATATTATAATTACTGCTGGTATTTTTGCCATCTTAGGTCATTATTTTGCGGTAGAGGTTAATACGCCTTTTGTAGTAGCCTTGCTTACCGTTCTTGGTTACTCTGTTCACGATACTATTATTGTGTTTGATAGAACTAGAGAAAATTTACCAAAGAGTCACGATTCTTTTGCTGAGACCGTTAATCACAGTTTGAATCAAACCTTTATTCGTTCCATTAATACTACTTTAACTGTGCTTTTATCATTATTAGCAGTTTTAGTCTTTGGTGGCACTTCTGTTCGTGATTTTGTATTAGCTTTAATGGTTGGTGTTTTCTGTGGTGCTTATAGCTCTTTATTTGTAGCTAGTCCACTATTAGTTTACATTGAACAGTGGCAGAGAAGAAAATAGTCTAAAATAAATTGACGTATAAAAAGGGACTTACTCTTAATAGATGTGAGTCCTTTTTGATATGTGATATAATTTTATTATGAAAAAATTAAAATTTGGTTCGGGCTCAGTTTATCTAGCTGATTTAGCAATTTATATTATTTTAGGTTTAACGCCTTTATTTTTTAATTATTTTTACCCAACTAGTGTTGATTTAAGTAAGATAACTTTATTTAAAACCTTCATTTTACTGTTACTGTTTGCCGTTGCTTGGCGTTACTCAAAATTTAAAATAAAGTTTAATACTAAAATTGCTAAAGATTTAATTCCGCTTGGTATTTTATTTATTTTTTTGAGCATAAGCTTGTTTGCTTCAGTTGATATTAGTAAATCTTGGTTCGGTTCTTATGATCGACAAGAAGGATTAATTTCTTGGTTGTTTTATGGCTTATGGGCTTTTTTATTAATACTTCATTTAAATGGTGACCACAAATTGATTAAGATTAATAATTTTTTAAAGGCGGCTTCCATTTCTGGGTTATTAGTTTCAATTTACGCTGTTTTGCAGATATTTGCTTATGATTTTATTTCCTGGTCAGAGCCAGCTAGTGTTACTGGTCGAGCCGTTTCTTCTTTTGGTCAACCAAATTACTTAGCTTGTTGGTTAGTTTTAATTCTACCTTTTAGTGCTTATTTAGTTTATATAACTAAACATAAGATTAGTCGTTTATTGTGGTCTTTAGTTTTTTTAACAGAATTAGCCGCTTTATTTTCTACTGGTAGTCGTTCAGTTTTTCTAGTTTTTTTAGGGGTCTCTATAGTTTTTTCATTGTGGTTTCTATGGCAAAAAAATATTTTATCACGTAGGAATTTTTTATTAATCGCTGTAACTAGTGGGATTATTTTAATTAGTTTTTTAAGTTTTTTAGCTTTTAGTAATAAAACCAGATTTAATGAGTTCAAAAATGTTAAAACTGGTAGTGCGGCTTTTCGAATGGAATTGTGGCGTGGTGCTTGGCAATCTTATCTTCAGAAACCCTGGTTGGGTTATGGTTTAGAAAATCAAAGTGAAGCCTATGTTTCTCGTTATAAGATTGATTGGGCTCTTTATGCTAGACCAAATACTTATAGTGATAGGGCTCATAATTTAATTTTAGATATTTTATTAACCAGTGGTTTGTTGGGTGTATTAGTATTTATTTATTTTATTTACTGGGTATATACTAATTTATTTAAGGCTTTAAAAAATGAGAAGTATTCTAATTTAGCAGCTTTTTTGATTCTATCTTTGTTAATTTATTTAATTTCTTTATTATTCAATTTTTCAGTAACAGTTACTAATATTTATTTTTGGTTAATTGTGGCTTTATCTTTTAGCTTAAGCGATAAAACGATAATTATCAGTAGAACAGATAAAAAAAATTCTAGTTTATTTAGGATAATATTAGTTTCAGCTTTTGCTATTATATTTTTCTATGGTGCTCTGATAGAAATTAAAAAATTAGAAGCGGATTATTATTATAATAAAGCGTTAGTAGAAATTACTAAGTCAGAATATTTTACCGCCTTGGTTTTGGATGATTGTCTTCTTAGTACTCATCCATATCCAGTTTTTTTAGCTTATTATAATCAAAGCCTTTCTTTAAGATTTTTAGAAAAATTGCCTACTATTAAAGATAAATCTAGCGCTTTTGTAGTTTTAAAATATTTATCAACTGCTCAAAAAACTTTAATGGCGCCAAATTTTGATAATAAATTTGTAAAAGCTTTTATTTTTGGAGCTCTTGGTAATCGGGTAGAGTCTGATAAAATATTTAGCAGTTTAGCTAATTTAAGTCCTGAATTGCCAGAGATTCATTTAGCTTGGGGTGATTCTTTAATGTTTAATCATGATTATAAAAATGCTATGATTAAATTTAAAGAAGCTTATCGCTTGTTGCCAGATTCAAATAACCAGTATCTAAATACTGATCAAAAGAATCATTTAGATTTATATAAACAACAAATTGAAAATCGTTTAACTAATGTAAAAATATTAGCAAAGTAATTTATGAATGATTATTTCTTATTGGGGCCAGTTATTTCTTTAATCTTTGGAATGTTGGTCGGCAGTTTTATTAATTGTTTGGCTTGGCGACTTTATAAAGAAGAAACTATTCTAGGTCGTTCTTATTGTCCAAAATGTCGTCATCAACTTAAATGGTATGATAACATTCCACTGGTTAGTTTCTTTGTTTTAAAAGGCAAATGCCGTTCTTGTTCTCAAAAAATTTCTTGGCAATATCCTTTGGGAGAGTTAATCACTGGGTTATTGTTTTATTTTTCCTTTTTAGCTTTTGCGGCTAACCCATTTTTTTTGTTAAGAAGTTTTATTATCATCTCTGTTTTAGTTTTAGTTTTTATTTTTGACTTCCGTTGGTATTTAATTCCAGTATCCGCTTTATTATGGAGTGGTTTGGCAATCATCATTTTGGGAGCCTTAGCCTATCCTTATAATATTGGTTCTTATATTTTTGCTTTAGTAGTTACTATGGCTTTAGCAGTTGCTTTCTTTGGTGTTCAATATTTAATAACCAAAGGTAAAGGGCTTGGTGAAGGTGATATTTGGCTAGGTCTATTTTTAGGGGCAGTATTTTTTAATGTTTTAGAGCTTTCAGTGGCTATTTTGAGTTCCTATTGTATTGGGGCTATAGTTGGTCTCAGTTTACTAGCTACTGGTAATAAAAAGTGGGGCAGTAAACTGCCTTTAGGTGTTTTTCTATCCATCGGAGCAGTAATTGCTTTATTTTGGGGTAGACAGATTGCTGCGTGGTATTTAGGTCTATTTTAGCTCTAAAATTGGTTGTTAAAAAAATCAAAATCTAGTATAATAAATTTAAACAAGTAAAGCTCATATTGCCATAACGGATATCGCTAAAATTCGTTTTTTTCTTGGTTTTGCCCGAGTGCTTATATTTATAAATTATTTATGAGAGATGAAATTATCGCCGGTTTAGACGTCGGCTCAACTGCTATTCGTTTGGTGATTGGCCAAAAAATAGAAACTCCATCAGGAGAAGAACTGCAAATTATTGGTGCGGTGTCTTCACCAACCGCTGGGGTTAATAAAGGCGTAGTTAGCAGCATTGAAGAAACAACTTCCTCTATCTCGGCTTGTCTTGAAAAAGCGGAACGTTTGATTGGTGTACCAATTACTAATGTTTGGGTTAGTATTAATGATCCACATGTTAAGTGTGAACGTAGCAAGGGCGTTGTTGCTGTTTCAAAGAGTGATGGTGAGATTAATGAAGCCGATGTAAATCGTGCTATTGAAGCAGCTCGTGCTTTAGCTGTTCCAGTTAATTATGAAATTTTACACGTTATTCCTGTTAAATTTTCTGTTGACAATCAGACTGATATCAAAGATCCAATTGGAATGAGTGGTATTAGATTGGAAGTAGAAACTTTAATTATTCAAGGATTATCTACTCAAATTAAAAATTTAACTAAAGCTATATATCGCACCGGACTAGAGATTGAAGATTTAGTTTTGGCTCCACTAGCAGCGGCTGAATCAGTGTTAACTCCTAAGCAAAAAGAATTAGGTGTAGCTTTAATTAATATTGGATCTTCAACTACTTCAGTAGCTATTTACGAAGAAAGAAATTTATTACATACTGCTATTTTACCAATTGGTTCTGAACATATTACCGCTGATATTGCAATTGGTCTTCGTTGCCCAATTAATTTAGCAGAACGTATTAAGAGAGAATTTGGTTCTTGTAATCCAGCTGATATTGATCGTGAAGAAGAAGTTGACGTTCGCGA
>Ga0302203_1000686_pt1 | contig 13272 bp, 9 predicted proteins | sample II_Fen_E1_1_FD_194576 | JGI IMG/M metagenome (GOLD analysis project Ga0302203, IMG submission 194576) | Peat permafrost microbial communities from Stordalen Mire near Abisko, Sweden - II_Fen_E1_2 | ecosystem: Environmental > Terrestrial > Soil > Wetlands > Permafrost | place: Sweden: Abisko...
CCTCAGCAGAGCCTATTTCCTCTTTAACTTCCTGAGAACAAAGATACTTTATTGTTTTGTGAAAATATAAAGAAACATAATAATACTCTTATAATTTGGATTACAACATAGAAGGGAATAAGGGTTAATTTATTTTACTTAATATTCAACTAAGGGTTAAAATAAAAAACAGGATTTAGTATTTATATTACTTATATATAGGGTGTTAAACCTTAGTTGAAAACCAAATACCCCTTATAAAAACCTTATTCCTTTATTTTTAATATTTGAAAAGTTTAATTTTTCAAGAAATATTGTAGGACAATATATTGGTCCAATAACTTATATATTAAATTCAACAATATCTTTTAATTTTATTCCTGCGTGTATCAGTAAAAATGTCTGCTTAATAATAATTTACAGCTACCTTCATTCTAAAATGAAGGCTTAACCGACTACCCTGAATCAGATAGTTAAGTGAAGCCCTATAAAGATTAGCGCTTACAAAGATTTATTCCTTTTCAAATCTGCTTAATTCGTCTAAAAATTTTATTGTATTTCTAATTTTCTTATCATACAAATTCTTATAGATCCAAATTTGTCCGGGAATTCCTAAAATCAATAATATTACAATTGCGACTATAAACCGGATTGGATGTTCATATATATCGAAGTTACGCAGAGCAATTCCTAAAATTGGAATTGCTGATATGGCAAATACCGGAATCGAATACAACTCAAACTTCTTAGATCTCTGATATTTCCGGTTAAATGTTTGAATAGATTTTTGAAGTTCAACAATTGGAGAATCATAGTAGTCAATATCCAATAGAAGCCTTATTTTTGAAAATGAATTATAAACCCAAATTGCAACTATAATACTTGTTATTATCCCCGGCAATAAGAATTTAAGCTCATAATAATATCTGATGGTAGCAGATAAAATAAACAAAAGAAAAATAACACCAATAGTGATAGAAATAATCTCGTAGTTGAGAGGAGCATTCATCTCTTTTTTTGTTTTTTCCAAATCCATTTTCCTCAATAGTTCTTCATTAAGCTTGAGGTTTTGAGACAGTTTTTTGTCATATTGCGCCCAGGCACTTTTTAATTCTTCTAATTCCATGATTTCAGGTTTTTATTTGTTACTAAATTGTTCTTTCAGAATTTTTTTAATCCTGCTGATTTTTGTAGCTACATTTGTTTCTGAAATTCCAAGAATTTCTGCGATGTCTTTGTATTTATTGTCGTCGAGATAAAGCAATATCAACGCTTTGTCCAACTCGTTTAAATTCTCAATAAATTGATAAAGCAAGGTAATATTCTCGTCCTGTTCAGGAACATACTCAAAACTTGAGAATGAAATTATGGAAGTATCAATATTTATTTTTTTGTCACGGTGCTTGCTATCATTCCGGTAATAGGATATTGCCGTATTCAGCGCAATCCGGTAAATCCATGTAGATAATTTAGCGCGTCCGTCAAATTTCGAAAATGAATTCCATAATTGCAATAGAATTTCCTGCTGCAAGTCCTTTCTGTTTTCGGAATTTGAACAGTAAGAATAACAAATCTTATAAATCAGATTTTGATTTTCTTTAATGACTGAAATAAATTGATCCTTTTCCACTTTGAGTATTTAATGTTTCTATATTATTCGCAGAAAAGGATAAAAAATCACACATTTAGTAAAATATTTTTCAAAAAGAGCATTTTACTCTTCTTTCAGAAACCCCGGTGCCCTCCTGTACTTTGTTCCCTGTTCATACCCATAGGCTATTTCAAGCAATACCGGTTCACTCCAGGCTCTTCCAAAGAAAGATATCCCAACCGGTAATTCATCAATCCATCCCATGGGTACGGTTATGTCAGGATATCCTGCCTGAGCAGCAGGGGAGGAGGTGCCAATCTGAAAACTGTCGCCGTTGGTCAGGTCCGTTTTCCATGCCGGACTACCCGTGGGTGCCATGATGGCATCCAGCTTGTTTCTATCCATCACCTTATCTATGCCTTCTTCACGGCTTCCTTTCTGTAAACTGTCGAGAGCCTGCTTATATTCTTTGGTGTTGAGATCGCCCTTTACACTTGCCTGATCAAGATAATGCTGGTTGAAATACTGCAACTCGATGGTATCTGCTTTGTTGAAAGCAATCAGATCGTCAATGCTTTTAATTGAAGCAGTTGGACCAAGCGAACGGAAGTAGTTGTTTAATCCTTCTTTGTATTCATACAACATGATTTCATTCTCGTATTTGTCCACTCTTGAATTGGTGATTTCCGGGATTTCAATAATCACCGCTCCCCAGCTTTTTAAATAAGCTACTGCACGGTTCATCAACGAATCCACCTTGTAATTGATACCATAAGGTGCTTTGAAGAGCCCGATCCGTTTGCCTCTTATTCCGTCTTTCTTTAAAAACGGTGTGTAATCCGTATAAGAATGTCCGGCACCGGCTACTGTTTTTATGTCGGCAGAATCAATACCTGTCAATGCTCCCAGGCAAATCGCTACATCCCGTACCGTTCGTCCCATGGGTCCCGGTGTATCCTGTGTGAAAGAAATGGGGATAATGCCTCCCCGGCTGATAAGTCCTACGGTCGGTTTAATGCCCGCTACGCCATTTGCCTGCGATGGGCAGACAATGGAGCCGTCGGTCTCGGTGCCAATGGCTACGACGGCCAGGTTGGCTGATACTGCTACCGCTGAACCGGAACTTGAACCGCATGGATTCCGGCTGAGTACATAGGGATTTTTTGTCTGTCCACCCAAGCCGCTCCATCCACTGGTGGATAGCTGACCCCGGAAATTGGCCCACTCGCTTAAGTTGGTTTTGGCAATGATGACAGCCCCTGCCGCCCGTAACCGCCTGACCACATAACTGTCTTTCAGTGGAAATGAATTCATCAATGCCCTTGATCCTGCAGTACACGGCATTTTGTCGTGCGTGTCAATATTGTCTTTGATCACTACCGGAATTCCAAATAAAGGTCCGTACACTTTCTTCGAATCCTTCAACTGTTTATCCAGCTCAGTCGCAATAAGCATGGCATCCGGATTGACCCGGATGATTGAGTGTAATGCCGGACCGTTTTTATCAATCTCATCAATCCTGTCCAGGTAAGCCTGTACGACTTCACTGATGGTAAATGTGCCATCTGTATACCCCTGCCGGATTTGGGTTATATCCATTTCCAGAAAGCGGAAACTGTCGGATATTTTCACCGGTGTTTGTCCTGAAATATTCCGAAAGGACAGTTGTATCAAAAGAAAAAGGAAGATGATTCCTTTCTGTGAATGGAAAAATTGGAAGTGCTTCATAGTATAAACCGGTTGAATTGTTTGTTATTTGTCATTTGTGTAAGTTCTTAATAGTATTTTTTTGTTAATAGGCTTTGATATTTAAATACAATCAACTATTTTTGTAAAATAAGAACAAGTAAAAAAAACAACAGTTTAATAATCTCTTAAAACTGAACTCTTCTTGTCGTTTTTTCAATTCATTTGTTTCCGGATTCTAACCGACTGCTACTACTTACCAATACCTTCTCCTTACTTTACGTTCTGTCCATCGTTTTGAATCGGTCATACTTCGGTTTTGGATCGGTAGGTACTGCCACTTATTAGCCATTTAACATTCACTTATTTGCCATAATACAACCATATATCTATAAAGATATATGGCATTTATGTCAATCCGCTATCGGAATGAAAGCACGTTAGCCTCGGATGCAAAACCAATGCAAAACCAATGTAAAACCATTCTTAGAACCATTATAAAACCGATTCAGAATATGAAGTAAAGAAACAGATGCTAAACGATACTGCGATCTGTTCTATTTAATTACAACAGCTAATTCCCACATTCTTTCCTCTTATCTGATATTTTTGCTTCAAATATACATACTATAATTAACATACCCAATTTTACATTCATTTTTTTATTCCGGCATAAATAATTCGGATTCAAAGCAAAAAGCGCAATCTCAGTAAAACTGAAATTGCGCTTTATAAAATGATTAAACACCTGTTTATTGTTTCTTATTCAGGATCATATATTGGAAAGTCTGCAGATTCGATTGGGCATATCTGTTCATTAGTTCCACCTGTTTGATGTTTTTGGTGGCATAATTCTGCGTATCCTTGCTTTGATATTTGTAGAGACCCTTTGTGTTGTCGTTTTTTACCACCAGTAGCCAGTTGTGGTCAATTACTCCGTACTTGTCATCAGCATTAAAGAAAATATAGGGGCGGCTTTCACTCAACAGATCGATCCCCAGGGTGTTATTGGCATAAGGCAACTTTAAAAGGCCCATAATTGTAGGGAAAACATCAATCTGTCCAGCCATACATTCCAGTTTTTTGGGTTTTTTGATTATATCGGGAGCATAGAACAGCAGTGGCGTATGATTGTAATCCAATGAAATGTCGTAGGTATTGTCCATAGGTGCTCCGTGGTCGGCAACAAAAACAAACAGGGTGTTTTTAAACCACTTTTGTTTAGAACAAAGTTTTATCAGTTTCTGAAGCGAATAATCGGCATATTCTGTGATTTGTTTTTTAAGTTCCTTACTATGTGGCTTGAAATAATCGGGTACATAATACGGACCATGGTCACTGGCAGTCATAAAGGCAGCAACGAATGGCTTTTTCTTGTCACTCAGACTATTTAGTACGGGCATGGAATATTCAAACATATACGCATCCGGAACGCCCAGGGTGGTTTTTACTTCACCGGCCGGATAATTTGATTGTGATATGACATGCTCACAGTCATTAGCCCGTAGAAAACCTTCCACGTTGTCGAATTGACCATCATGAGTAGTAAAGTAGGCCGTTGAATACCCATTACTTTTCAGAGTGCTGAATAGTCCGTGGTATTTCAGAATAGAACTTTCTTTCATCGGGTGTTGTCGAAAGAGACCGGGCATTGAAAAAATGGTACTGAAAATACCGTTGAATGTATGAATCCCGGCAGTATAAGTATTTGAGAAGTAGTAACCCTGATTGGAAATGCTGTCCAGAAAAGGAGTCAGGTGTCCGGTATTCCCGTTGCGTTCCATTTTGGCAGCACTCATGCTTTCCATAATGACCACTACCACATTATACTTGTTGGGTGTCGCGCTGTTTACGTTCATATTCCTGAGTAAAGGTAAATTCTTGTCAGGGTGTTGAATATTCAAATACTGTTGAACATTGGCTACTGCGAGACTGTCGTTCATTAAATTTACGGTCTTATTCCTGGTTTCTTTACTGTCCAGGTAACTTCTGATCAGTGTAAAATTTGGGTTTAAGCCCAACTGGTTCAAAAAAGGATTGTTTGAAAAATAGGCAGTACCTACCCGTATGGGTGATTTTTTTTCTATGCGTCCCCGGATTCCTAAAAAAATAAGACCAAAACAGAGTATGTAGATTCCTGCTTTTGGAACCCAGGTCAGGGTAGAAGTTTCGTTTGAATCTGAAAAAATGCTTTTAAATGCTTTTAAGAAAATGTAGGTTATAAAAATGAATGGAACCATAATAATCCAGTAACGAGGTTCTTCTACAATCATTTTAAAAACAAATGACGGATGATCCAGCCATTCGAAACCGGTAATGGTGAAACGTGAGAAGAACTGTTTAAAATAAGGAATATCAACGGCACAAACCAGAAATGCAAGAGTAAAAAGAAGATAGATAAGTGAATACAGTATCTTGTCTACTTTTGGAAATTTTTCTTTGAAAAACGAAAGAAATGCCAGTATCAAATAAGGTATAAAGAGAATATAACCCGAAATGACAATGTCAAAACGCAGACCCATGATGAACGAAAGCAGAATATCAGTTGTCGAGACTCCGGGATTTATTCTTTCAAGTTCGGAAAGAAATAATATCAGGCGGAAAATTGAAAAAATAAGTAGGGTAATAAGATAGACCTTAAAAAATTGACGGATAACTTGAGGAATTTGCTGGACTCTTTTTGAAAGTTTATTTAAAAGCTGCATATATTCATGAATTGATTTAAAAAGCAAAGGTAAGTCTTATTTTAGATTTAATACTAATATTTTATAATAAATGAATATTGATCGAAATTTATAGCTGATGATTTTTACAAATATTTTCTGTTTTGTAGGGAAAAATTCCGGTTGTAAATACCACAAAAATGAAAAGAGAGTACCTTTTTTTAGATACCCTCTCTTGAAGCAATTCCATCGATAATGTTAAAATTATTTCTGACAGATGTTTTCTGTTCCAACGAAAAGCAACTGTCACAAAAAATAATGCAACAGAAAAGCCGGATTATCTGTGTACGAGGAGTGAAGATTATAAACGAAGCCGGTCTGGATGATACAGAAAGTAACAATTCCTAATGTCAGTGCCTGCTTTTTAGTAAATTTCAGGATCAATCCAACAAAATAAAGCCTGAAATATACTTATACTGTAAATTGTAAACTCAGATTACCCGATAGTTTCCCGAACAGTACTCAGGGTTTATACAGTCATATTGATTTTATTTTTCCATGGCTGCTTTTTTCAACTCCGGAGGCATTTTTTCAATGGCATAGCGCAGTGCTGTACGGGGCATGATGGATTTATTGCGCATGATGTATTCGAAAACTTCCTGTTGATGCTTTTGGCAGGCTACTTTCAACATCCAACCATAACCTTTTTGAACTAAATCATCGGTGTCGGTCAATAATAGATCGGCAATTTCAAATACATCCTTTAGAAACTTTCCTTTTTTAGCAGGTATTATCAATGAAACCGATGAAGCTCTTCGCATCCATCTGTTATCGGATTTGGTCATCTCTTTTAACCGGGATAGATATTCCGGATACATTTCAATAAATTCCCCCATCGTGTGATTGCAAAAAGTATCGCACGACGCCCAATTGCTTACATAACTGCGAATCCAGTTTTCAAATACTTCAAAATCGTCGGGTTGGTATTCTTTATGTACCATATACGACCAGTTACAGGCAATAAATGACTCTTCCAGTATATGTGACTGCCACAGTTCATTACAGTATGTAAATACTTCCTCCTTAGATTTGTTTTGAATTGATTTGAAGTATTCTTTGCTTATTTTGCCTACTGTGGCTGACTTTACGCCATAACTGACAGTTTCTTCTTTAAAAAAATGAAGGCTCGATTCCTGCGTCTTTGTGTCGCTGTTGTTGAGCAGTTCCTTGCGGATTTCTGTAATGATAGTATCCATATTATTTCGGATTTAAGTATGTTTTTTAATCATTATACCTGTTTCAAAAGTTTGAAATCTATTCTTTAACCTGAATTGATTTAACAAGCTTACGAGTCTGTATTCTTCTGTCTGAGATTGAATCTGTAAAGTTGAAGTCCCAGCATTCTTTGGCTATTCAACGGGAGGATTGGTTAGTTCCGACGTCACCTCAATTCCGGTAGCAATCACAGGCACTATCCCCAACCGGATATAAATCGGGTTGATGCTTTTCTTTATTGCAGGAAGTTTACGCATGAAAACCAACGCTCCCAGGATACAGGCCACCCCCCCGATTAACAATGTATTCGGAGCACCCACTTTGCTGGCAAGTGTTCCCGCCAGCAGACTACCGAATGGTGCTGTTCCCATAAATGCCATGGTATAAAAGCTCATTACGCGTCCACGCTTATCGTCATCTACTATGGTTTGAAGGATGGTATTGCTGGAAGTCATTTGCATCAACATCCCGAAACCGGTGATCAGCAATAAAAACATGGACAGTATGAAATTCGTGGATAATGAAAACAGGATAAGCCCCAACCCAAATATACCGGCAAACCACGGTATAAAATTCTCCAGGCCTGCAGCATTCTTGCGTGAAGCCATGTATACAGCCCCTATCAATGCCCCGATGCCGGTAGCCCCCATTAGAAATCCGAAAGTGTGCGAGCCCCCGTGAAGGATACTCTTTGCAAAAACAGGCATCAGCACCGTGTAAGGCATGCCCATCAGACTCACCAATGCCAGTAAGAGAATGATATATCGTATTGGAATAAATCCGAAAGTATACGAAAAGCCTTCTTTGAATTTCTGGTAGGCATTGGTGTTCTGAACCTCTATTTTACGGGGTTTAATCTTCATCATGAGCAGGAAGGCAATGACAAAGATATAACTGACTGCATTGATCAGAAAACACATTCCTTCTCCGGTCAGTGAGATCAATACCCCGGCAATGGAAGGTCCGATCAGCCGGGCACTGTTTACCATGGAGGAGTTCAGTGCAATGGCATTCCCCAGGTCTTCTTTCTTTTCAATCATATCCACTACAAACGACTGTCGTGCCGGCATATCAAATGCATTGATGACTCCCAGCACCACACTTAAAATGGCAATGTGCCACACACTGATGGATTTTGAATAAAAAAGCAGTGCCAGTATCAGCGCTTGTATCAACGCCAGTATTTGAGTAATCACCAGGATCTTATGACGATTCCACCGGTCGATCATTACCCCGGCAAATGGAGACATTAAAAAGGTCGGTATCTGACCTGCAAATCCAACCAACCCCAATAGAAAAACAGAACCTGTGAGCCGGTAGACCAGCCAGGGCACTGTAATCCGCTGTATCCACGTTCCAATTAACGAAATGCTCTGGCCGTAAAAGAACAGGCGGTAATTCCGGTAACGTAGCGAACGTACAATGTTTTTTAGTCCTAAAAGATTGATTATTTTATTTTTGATTGATTCCTGTGCCATGCTGTTGTATTGGCCATGCCATACTTAAATAGACAAAAGAAATATAATTTATTTCATTTGTCTATTTAAGTGTGGCAATTTTTAAATAAAAGTTATTGTCAATGTATAATGGCAAAAGTAACTATTTTTTTAATGATAAAATTTAATATCAGATGATTATTTGAATTTCTAATTGTTTTAGACGTTTCCACACATTTGATCTGGAATGAAAGGGATAAAAGAATAAAATGTATATTATTTCTTTATCATTTTCGTAGTAATTATCCCTTGATCAGTATTTACTTTCACAATGTAAGAACCACTGCCAATATTTTTTGTTGCTATTTTTTCATTGTTTACAATGTATTTTTGCAACAACACCTTCCCGTTTGAATCCGACAGTAGAAGCATTGTTGTTCCTTCAATGCCCTCAATTTGAAAATAGGCTGTTACAGGATTCGGGTATATTTTGATCGCTGTGTTATTAATACCTGGTGCTGCAGTTGTCATTTCAACAATATTTAAAAAGTATTTCCATGAATTTGCACTACTGTAAGCACTTTTACTTCCGGCAGGAACATAAAGTGGACAATTTGTATAATTAATACCGGCGAATACATTTCCATTTATTTCTAAAGGCAAAAATGAATAGACATATACTGATGATATCCCCGGGCAATTTTGAAAAGCAGCTTCTCCAATTGAAGTAACTGTATTCGGAATAGTTAAGCTTCCTGCGAACCCGGTGCAATTAAAAAATGCAGCTCCTTCAATAGCAGTAACTGAATTAGGAATAGTCAACTTGCCGGAAAATCCTGAACAGTCTTGAAAAGCAGATCCTCCAATGGTAGTCACTGATTGAGGAATAGTAAGACTTCCGGTTAACCCCGTACAACTAAAAAATGCATCCTCCCCAATTGTAGTCACAGAAGAAGGGATAATCAGGTTTCCGGTTTTTCCAATAGGGCACGCCACAATAGTATCTTGATCCAGGCTGTAAATTATGCCATTAGAACTTGAATATCTTTTATTCCCGGGTTCAACAATAAATGCAGTTAATTCCGGACAACTTAAAAAAACTCCTCTTCCAAATGAAGTAACAGATGCCGGTATAGTTATACTTCCTGTCAAGCCCGAACAACCATAAAAAGCAAATACACCAATTGAAGTGACCGAACCGGGTATAGTTAAGGTGCCGGTAAATCCTGTACAGCCCCAAAAAGCAGATTCACCAATAGTAGTAACAGTACCGGGTAAAGTTAAACTTCCGGTAAAACTTTCACAATTATTAAATGCACCATCACCAATTGAAATTACTGAATTTGGTATAATCAGACTCCCTGTTAATCCTTTACAATTACTAAAAGCCGCTCTTCCAATGGATTTTACTGAACCAGGTATGGTCAAACTCCCTGTGAAACCTTCACAATTACTAAAAGCAGAATTTCCTATTGAAGTAACTGATGCGGGTATAATCAAACTCCCTGTTTTTCCATTCGGATATGCAACAACAGTATCTTGATGAATGCTGTAAATTATGCCATCAGAACTTGAATATCTTTTATTCCCCGGGTCAACATTAAAAGAAAACAGCTCATTACAACCGGAAAATGCCCCATTCCCTAACGAAGTAACAGAAGCCGGTATAGTCAGATTTCCAACTAATTTATTGCAACCATAAAAAGCTTCATCTCCAATTGAAATAACTGAACCCGGTAAAGTCAAATTTCCATAGAATCCCGAACTACAAAAAGCATCAGCTCCAACAGATATTACAGAACCAGGTAAAGTTAAATTGCCTCTTAAGCCGGAACAACAATGAAAAACATGTTCTCCGATGCTTGTGATGGTGTAATTAACAGCATTGTACGTAACATTAGCCGGAAATATAAAATCTCCGGTGGGTTGGGTATAATAATAGGTGTAATTAAAAAAGTTTGTATAATTAGAATAATTAATATCGTTATACTGCGGCACTATTTCCACTGTCTTATTCTCAACAGATGTGATCGTGTAATACAAGGTCTGTCCGGAGCTGCATACGGCACTGAAATCGTAAGCCATGGCATAAAAAGAAGCAATTAGGGCAAGCGAAAGAAGTAAGATTTTTTTCATACGAAATTATATTAGAGGTTTTAACGAATTTATTCTGACTGTTTTCTAAGTTTTCTGATCTTTATAAGTAAGTTAAAACCCTGCTGTTTGTTCTGAAACAAGGGGGTATAAACAAATTGCAGTGAACGCAAATAACTATTTTCTTTTTGTTTTTCGTCACAAATATACATACTTGTATTAATATAAACGAGAATTTATTAATTATTTATTTAAGACCCCTAAAATAAAAACGTATAAACTCAGGAAAGTCCTGAATTTACACGTTTATAGCGTTTTTTTATTTTTGAAGAAATTGTTTATTGGTATAGGCGCTTTGACCACCCAGGTTAATCATATGAATGCTAATACATAAAGCAATTCTGACTTCTAATATTAGGGTGAAGTAATTAAATGATCCATCTTTTTATTATGTTCTTTCAATTGACTCCAGCTTTAGCTGGAGCTAAAATTGATAATTTATTACGGCTTTAGCCAAAATAATCACAACTTTAATGCTGAATATTAGTCATTTATATTTTGGCTAAAGCCAATAAAATGATTCTTATTTTGGACCTTCCAACTAAAGTTGGAGGCTATTAATTAGTGTGGTCTAAACGCCTATACCTAATTGTTTATTTACTGATATTCCTGTTTTTAAACGAAGATATATCAATGACATCCTGATTGTCATTATCGAAGGTGACGTACACACTGTCACCAAGTGTCGTCAACGGGAAGTCATTGGAGATTTGGGAAGAACCGATAAAAACCTTCGGCAGGTTTCTTAAGGTAAAATAATAATAGGTATTGCCATTTTTTACATCCCCGTTGATGCGGGTTATCACCGATTTGATAATATTCTTTTCCGTTTTACTTTTCGTAGTAAGTTTATTGCCCGACTGGTTAAACGCATTTTTGTATGCCATTAATGCTTCCCGCAGGGTATTGCCGACTCCAACAATGGTATAATCTTCAATGGCTACCATGGCATACATTTTCACAAGGCCTCCGTTATCTTTTAAGGTCATGACATAGGTTGGGATATTATTTATGTTATAGGGAATCGGTAAAGAAGCATAATACCCTTTTTCCTGAACTTTACCTTTAGCCGAGTTCTGGGCGGCATTTTCGGTAGCACCACTTTGTTTGTACCATACTGCTTTTTTAGAGCGGGTATTTATCAGGGCAAATCCAACCGTCGATTCATCCGATCCAACCGAAGTCAGGCCGGTGTACCAATAAGCATTGTTGTCTTCGCCATACACCATCGATACAGGTTCAGTAATTCTGAGTTTGTTTTCATTCGAGAAGTTCCAGAAACCTTTTATATAATTTCCCCAGTCGTTTAACTGGGTTTCAATAAATTCTCCCGGTTGAATGCGGTCTACCCACTTCGGGGTATCGGCAATGGAATATTCTTTTATCTCGCCTGTCTGTGCATTTACGATCAACACTCCATTGGCTTCATCACCGCTGAACCCGATTGTCTTTTGGAATTTTGTAACCACCCAATACGGAGTCCCGGCATCATCAATTTCGAATGAATAATCCGTCAACCCGACATGAAAGTATCCGTGGAAATAGATGTAACGTTCCAGGTTATCGAAAAAGAATGCTTCCGACTGATATTTTATAAATACTTTTTTACCATTGATCTCCTGAACAAGTTTTACATCCCGTTCATTACAGGCATTCACCATCACATAACCGTTCGTTCCCTGTATGTTCTTTTGCCATTTGAAAAAGCCTGAATGGAGTAGGGGAGCCACCCAATACAAATCATTATTCACCTTCTGGATATTAAAGGCACCAAGTGTTACCTGGCTACCCAGTGCAGGTTGCGAACCCAGCACTTTATCACCCAGCAATTGAGCCAGGGATTGATCGACCACCCTGATTTTTTCAATGGAAATGGGCAACATGTGAGTTGATAAATTTGATTCTGTATCTATTTTACCAATTAAATCGCGGTAATCGTTGGTGCGGAATAAAGCCCAGGTCGTGACTACCGGTACAACCGTGATATAAATAAATAAAACTGCCAACAGGATAAAAGATACCTTGCCCGGTTTTCTGATCTTTAGATTTTGAAGATCCTTTTGATCGCCCAGCGTGGCCAGGTTGAGTGGACTATTCAGGGTAATCCATAAACCAATTAATACCAACAACAAGACAGGAAAACCTATAAAGCCAAAACTGACTACAGGCATGTAAAAATACACGAGAATAAATCCGGCAAGAATTACTAAGACGAGATTTTTAATTTTACTCATACTGGTTTGGATGTTAATTGTTTATAGAACTTGTGTTTGTTATTTGTAAATTCAGTGATGTTAAATATTGATGTAAAATTACATCCTTTTTTTAATATTCAAGTGTCTTTAACTAAAAAAACAAAAGTATTGGATAAATTATGCCTTAATAATTTTTGTTCCGGTTCATCACGATAGCTATCCTATCCCTGTATAAAAAACCGGTTGAACGTCAATCCTGAAATTCAACCGGTTTATTTTATTATAATTATTTT
>Ga0302203_1000687_pt1 | contig 13268 bp, 17 predicted proteins | sample II_Fen_E1_1_FD_194576 | JGI IMG/M metagenome (GOLD analysis project Ga0302203, IMG submission 194576) | Peat permafrost microbial communities from Stordalen Mire near Abisko, Sweden - II_Fen_E1_2 | ecosystem: Environmental > Terrestrial > Soil > Wetlands > Permafrost | place: Sweden: Abisko...
TGATCCCATTAATGCTAATCGAAGAAAATTGTCTTTCACCAAACTCAAAGTTTGAATCAATCCTCCACCAATTACAAAATCCGGTTCATGTGTGGTTGTATATGGAGGTACTGAGTCCGTGACTTGCTTTGCTTTGTTTACATAATAACTTCTTTGATTCCAGTCTCTTTTGCTGTCAACTCTATAAAATTGTAACTCCGTTGTGGATTTTTGATTTGGTGTAAATCTCAATTTTGCCAAGGTGATATTGAATACTAAGGGATCAAATTTCCATATCATAGCTAGGTTAGTAGGTGATACACTATAATCTGCAGTTTTTACATTTGCCATTTGTGCAAATTCTCTATTACCTCCGCTGTAAAACTGTTGTAGCGAAATTTCCAGTTTATCACTAAAATTATACTGTACTTTGCCCGATATATTTAGCATATCTTCAGCCGCATTTAATCCGCTTGGACCATCTATTTTGTCTTTCGAAATTGATAAAGCATATTTAAATCCTTTAAAACTTCCTCCATGTGTTAGGTTGGCATGAATCTTATTGAATGTTCCATATTCCACTTCGGCTATGGTGGTGAATTTATCAAATGTTTTAGTTTTGAAGTTTGCAACACCATTTAATCCACTGTAACCCATAAGCATGGCATTGCTTGAACGTGTAATTTCTATTTCGTCCACCATATTGGCCGATAAAGCGTTTGGTGCATCCATAAAGTTATACATCGATATCCCATCAATAGCGTAGTCCATGGATTGACCACGTAAACTGATAAAGTTTTTACGTTTACGTCCTTGTTGGGTAAAATTACCAGAGGTTGTGTATTTCAATGCCTCAATTACATTAACTGCTCCGGTTTGTTGAATTTGTTCTGTTTTAATAATTTGTACTGCAGACAATAGTGAAGCAGGTTGTTGGGTAGCATTTTTGAGTGGATTTCTCTTTGAAGCAGTAACCTCTACACCGTTTATGGTAAGCGTATCTGTGTCGAGTGACTTGGTTTTTATTTGAGCAAAGCCAGTAATGGCAATTAATGTAACTAATAACAGGACTTTCAACCTCCGATTTAAAATAATTGTCAAGCATTTCATAATTGTTTTTTTATGTTAGTAATATAGTTTTTATAGTGCATTAATTGTTTTCGTTATTCTTGTAATAGATATCGATTTTGAAAAAAAGAGACTAAATACATTCAGGAAAAGAATTTATAAAGTCTATTAAATTTGCATTAATATTTATATTAATTCCTGTCGTTATACTTTTAATAGATAACGAATTTGAAAAAAAACAGGAAACTATTTCCTTGATTTTGATACTTTTAGTGTCCTATAGCAAATACCATATTTCCAGCATTTACTTTTTGATATATAAATGAGCTAGTTGTTGAATACAATACGAGCCTATCTAAATCTATCGATTTTAAACCTCTTATTCATTAACCGTGCCATTAACACTTTTCTTGTGTTATTAGACTTGGAACCACTATATATCATGTTGTATATTAGTAGACTAGAAAATATTATATTTGTATGATATTTTAAAAAATAAAAAAATAGACAAAGAAAAAATCGTACATATCATACCAAAAGGTAGGGTAAAATACTTAAAATATACCTAAAAGTTAGCGGTAGAAGTCCGATTGAAAAGTCAATTCATTCAGATACTATAAATGTATTAATAGAATATCCCAATTTATCAAAAAGCCTCAGTTACGTTTGCGTAACTGGGGCTTTTTGAACTCTCTTTTTCCTTTGAATGCGGAAGATATTTATTTCTTTTCAACCAATGCTAACTTTTAATCAACAGCTAAAATAACAGATGAAGATTTTACAATAGGACTTACTTCTTTTCTCACGGTGAGTTCAAGGTTTTCTTCCAATTTTTCGGTAATGATAGATGTGATAACATAGGCTCCACCTAAGTCAACAGAAATTTTATCATTTACATTTCCGTCAAGAATCGAAGAAATTTTTCCTGCCAACACGTTTCGTGCGCTAATTTTCTTTACATCAATACCATCGCTTTGATAAGGGCGTAAGCACTGTTACCGACTTTAAGGTCTAGGTTTTTTACAGCACCATTGGTAATTACCGACACTATTTCAACTCCGCAAGTCATACTTAATGCTACTTCTGAATTAATAAATCCTTCTATAATAGAATTCATTATTGAAGATATAGGGGTTTGTCCCGACGAAAAATTGCCCCGATTTCAGTTTTACGATAAATCAGACTGTAAAAACTCCAAATTAAGTATTAATTCAAAAATAACCAATTCAACATATAGTCTTAAGGACTGGTCAAAATAAAACTCACGTTTAAAAATTCATAGGATAAATATCCGCAGGGAGCACAGGTAAAGACGGTTGAAATCGTTCTTCAAAAACATTATGATTTTGATATCGATGTTTCTTTTCCAACGGGTTTATTGATAAAAATAATGGATAAGCCTGGAATGGGTAATCAATTAACTGTTCGTTGAAAAACAAAAACGGGTTGATTTGTCAAAATCAACCCGTTTACAAATAATAATTTGAATGCTTACACCTTATACGTCAAACTTCCATTTGGGCAGGCCACCACACACTTCAGACATTTGGAGCAGGAATAACTGTTCCCCGATTTTTCTTTGTCTGGTTTGTACAGACTGAATTTGTCTGGTTCAAGTGTTGAAATGTAACACTCTTTGTCACATTTTCCACACTTAGTGCAAGAGTCAGTATTGACTTTAATTTTGAATAGCGACCATTTATTTAGAAAACCGGATGCCCACGCTATCGGACAACCCATTTTGTGATATTGATACATGCTTGCAAATTGAGTGCTACCACCCATAAACAGCTCCATCAGAAACCCAATTGGACACATCCAACGGCAAAAAACTTTACCGAAGATAGCTCCTGTACCAATTCCAAAAAGAACAATATACCAGATAGATATATTAAAGTAACTCTTTGTTAAATAAGTCAATGCGCCTAAAACGGCAAGTATGATAATGCGTTTTGAAACAATAAATTTGGTTGTTTGTCTCATCTGATTAAACGTTGCTTTTTGATAATATGGCAATATGATTGGTATGGTTTTTAATCTCTTTCAGAATAGATAATCCGGCTTTGTCGGCTATATATTGAATGCCACCGTTTGTTTCATAAGTGCAGAAATTCCGGTAATGTTCAGCTCCTGCAATAAATTCCACAACTTTTACTATTTTTCCGGCAAAATCATTCGGACAAGGAATAAGGTAATCACCAATAATAATTTTATCGGCTACCTGAGCTATCTCATTCAAAAGCGGAATGCGTTCTTCTTCATTCACTTCGTGAATTACATAAGTCAAAACGGCATACTCAAAATGCTTCTTTTCCTGAGAAGCGATATCATGGAGATAAGCATTCCTGAACGATAATTTGTCGTTGGGTTTCTTTTCGAGGTTTTGATTGGCTTTGTCAATATTTCGTTTCGACAAGTCTATACCTAGCGCAGATTTACACGTATCCGCAACAGAAAAACTAAAGAAACCTGTACCACAACCGATGTCAATAATATCACTTTCCGGCTCTATAAGCCCAATGATTTGCTTGAAAAGATTCTTTTGATTCGGGGCTATAAATCGGTCGTAGAACCCACCATCGTACCAATGAAATTTATTTACAGCAGGAGTTTCTTGCATAATAAGAATTTATTTTTTTTCCTCCATTTTTCGTTCCAATTCATCCAATCTGTCATTGGCAGAATGAACCATCATGGTAAAACGAACGAAAGGTCCTCCAATTAAAAATAAGGCTATCGAAACAAGCAATCCTGACAAATTAAAGTGAACGCTATTTAAAATAATTCCGGTTAAACCTATTAGGGTTGCAAAAATCCCTCCCGGAATTCCTAGGGGACAACGTAATTTTTTCTTTTTTTCCATGCTAGTATATATTGAGTTTCTTTATTAATTCCTGTTTTGTAGGTACTTGTTTAAAAGCTATTTCGTTATTAATTAAAAGTGCAGGCACAGAATGGATGCCCAACCTCATCGTTTTAATCATTCCAAACGGTGCATTGGCCATCGTTCTCTTCAACACAAACTTATCACCAAATCCGGGCAGTACTACATCAAGCATTCGTTGCAGTATTTTGCAGTTCGGACAAGTGGGTGTATAAAATAGCTCAATTGTTATCGGTATGCGCTTGTCCATCCTTATTTTTTCAACAAAACCTCAGCTATTACATTCTTGAAAGAATCTTTAGGCATAGCACCTTGTGCCATTTGTGGCGCACCGTTCATTGGGCAAAAAAGGATAGATGGAATACTGCGGATTCCAAATGCTCCAGCCAATTCCTGTTCGACTTCGGTATCTATTTTGTAAATATCTATTTGTCCATCGTATTCTTTGGCTAAATCTTCTAAAATTGGTGCAATAGTTTTACATGGACCACACCAAGCAGCATAGAAGTCAATAATACAAGGTTTATCACCCAAGAATATCCACTCAGTTGGATTCATTTCGTAATTTGCAACTTTTGATAAAAATTCTGACTTAGTTAAAAATTTTGTTTCCATTTTGTTCTCTGTTTTAATTTTCTTCTTTTAATCCCTTACCTTTTTAGTTTTATTTTTTCAATAAAACATCAGTTATCATTTTCTTGAAATCTTCTTTTTGCATAGCACCTTGTGACATTTGTGGAGTTCCATTCATAGGGCAAAAGAATATAGTCGGAATACTTTGAATGCCATAAGCAGCGGCTATTTCCTGCTCGGCATCAACATCTACTTTGTAAATATAAATCTGACCATCATATTCTTTTGCTAAATCATCCAGAATAGGTGCAACCATTTTACAAGGTCCACACCACGTTGCATAAAAATCGATAATGCAGGGTTTATCGCCAAGATATTTCCATTCGGTTGGATTCTTTTCAAAATTGGCAACCTTTGAAATAAATTCAGCTTTAGTTAGATGAATTGGTGAAGATCTTTTGACCTCATAAACCCGGGCTTTTGCTTCTTCTTTCTGTCTGTTAATCCACGCAAATGATCCTGCGATAAGAGCAAGCATTAAACCAACATAAATATAAACTTTCTTTTTCATGTTCTTAATTATTTGATATTTTAAATTGTTACTGACTGAATTTCCTTCAATAAAAAATTCTTTTGTTTTATGCCAACAAAACGCTTCACTTCCTTTCCGTTTTTGAAAAGAATAAGCGTGGGAATACTGCGCACATTAAATTGTTGTGCCATAGACTGGTATTGTTCGATATTTAGTTTACCTACATGAAAATTTTCGTTCAGCTCATTAGCAACTTCATTCAGAACCGGAGCCATCATTTTGCACGGTGCACACCATTCTGCCCAAAAATCAACCAGCACAACCTTGTTTTTTGTCTGTTGCTGAAAGTTTTTGTCAGTCAATGTCAAAATGCTGGCGTGATCAGCTACCTTGGGTAGGTTCTTCATTTTAAAACGTGCATACACGTTTATAATCAAAAATCCCAAAATAATACTTCCAATGATGATTAGAGTTGTTTCCATGACGATTAAGTTTAAAACTAATTATTTTATAAATTCCTGATATGGATTGTGCTTATGCTCCCGGTCTTTCACCACCAAAGTCGTTGTAGGAGCTTTTGATTTCATATTGAACATAATATCATGCCCCACGCAAAGCCCAAATGACACGTTCAGTTCAGTGTTATTTTCTGCCAAAAACTCTGCCTGACCGGCAGGATTGCATGATAGCCCTTTTACGGTTTCGTCCTGCAACAATTCAGCACCCGTAATTTTGCCAAACTTACAATCAACAGAATACACTTCGAATTTGCCCTCAAGCCTTGTTTTTAATTCATTGGCTTCCCTTTGCAAACTAATACAATTGGCAATTCCAATCCGTTTAATGCCCGCCTTTTCTGCAAAACTGATTAATTCTTCCACTCTGTTTTTACCCGGAATGCGACCTTTCTCAGTCGCACGCATCGTTTGAATGTCTGATTCAGTATAAAGCTTTTTTATATCTTCCATTTCTTTTTTTACCTTACACTTTCCCAAAGTTTCTTGACTTTGGGAAAGTTAGTTGTTTATTATTTCTCGAAAGCAAAATTATTAGCTGCCCAACCGGGAAATCCGTCCATCATTTGATATATTTTTTTAAATCCTTTCTGCATCATGTACTCTACTGCCATTCCGCTACGGTGATTGGTGCGGCAATAAACCAGATAAGTGGTTTTTGGGTTGAGTTTATCAATTTTAGAATAGGCATCCGATTGTTTTATATCAATGTTTTGAGCACCTTTTAAATGTCCCGCGGCAAATTCTTCTGCTGTTCTGACATCTAAAATAATAATGGTTTTGTTCTTTTTCAGAACTTCCTTAACTTCGGGTGAATTCAACTGTATCTTTTGAGCTGACACACCCGAGAATGAAGCTAACAGCAACACAAATACAGGCAAAATAAATTTGATTTTCATATGTCTTTATTTTAAAATAAATTATTTCTTTTTACCCCAGGTATTAATTCCGAAAGGCAAATAAAGAGGACAAAATCCGAGAAAAGCTGTCAAAAGAAAAACAATTGCCAAAACAATTAGTACAATACCCAATGTTCCTGCAACAATATTGGTCGAATATAATCCGATAATAGCCACTGCAACGACAGATCTAAGTACCCTGTCGATAATCCCTACATTTGTTTTCATAATTTCTATTTTTTATTTTAATAATGTGATTGACAATATAAGCTAATTCCTCTTTTGGTAAGGGGTTGTTTTATACTTCTTTCGTAATAGTAATCGCAGCAATAGTTCCATCAGCTACAGCAGTAGTAATCTGGCGGTATTTTTTACTGATAATATCCCCAATGGCAAATACATCTGGTATATTTGTTCTCATTTCTTCGTCGGTAATAAGATAGCCCCATTGATCTGATTCCGGTAGATAATTACCAAACACTTCCACGTTTGATTTTAGACCTATAAAAACAAACACTCCATCCGAAATCAATTGAGAAAGTTCATTCGTTTTTATATTCTTAATGGTGGTAACCATTTTATCGCCTTGTCGTTCAAAGCTACATGGGTGATGTCCATAGAGCACTTTAATTTTCGGATGGCTCATAATATTTTCCATTGCTATTTTATTCGCTTTCAGTATATCAGACCGATGAACAATAGTCACTGATTTAGCAAACTTTGTAATCAGCAGAGATTCTTCTACTGCCGAGTTTCCTCCTCCTATTACCACCACATCCTTATTGTCAAAATACTTTGCATCGCAGGTAGCGCAGTATGAAATGCCCTTGCCTTTGTATTCTTTTTCACCGGGAATATTCATGGGATTGGGCGATGTACCAGTAGCAATAATTATTTTTTTTGCTTTGATGGTTTCCAGTTCGTCAATTAATATTTCCTTTTTCTTCAAATCTACAGAGCTTATATCCACAGCCACTTTAAAATCAATTCCGCTACTTTTGGCTTGTTCGCTCATGTAATGCGCTAACATATAACCGGGTTGAGGGTCAGTAAATCCAGGATAATTGGATATCTGATGCGTAATACCCATATAACCACCCGGCAAGGCCTGATCAATCAAAACGGTCTTGATTTTAGCTTGCCCCAGGTAAATCCCGGCTGTTAGTCCGGCTGGTCCGCCACCTAAAATAGCTACGTCATATTCAGAAACGATTGGTTTTTGGTTGGCTTTAATCGCTACAATTTCTTCCGAAGTCAACATGGCATCCAATCGTTCCATGATTTCTGATTTTTTGATTCCACCGCTGATGGATCCAGTGACTTGTTTTCCATTTTCGAAAAAAAGTAGAGTAGGAGATGAGCTTACGCCTAATTCTGTTGCCAGTTCACGGTTTCCCTGACGGAAAACCTTTATAAATTTAATTTTTTCTCCATACAGTTCTGCCATCGCATCAAATTTCGGTGCCAAGGCTTCGCAGGGCGCACATTCAGTTGAGTAAAAATCGACAACAACTTTTCCGCCATTCAAAACTTCCTTCTCAAAATCGATTGCATTAATCTCTTTCATAATCTAATATTTATATATCCTAATACATGTTCATTTGTTCATGTATAATTAATTTTTAAAGGGGCAAAATTAAAACTTGTCTCTTCTAAACTAATAGTTTAAATAATATGCAGCTCCCAAACTCAACAACTCTTTCACGGGGCGGCAATCAGGCGAATTTGGATGTCCGCTTTTGTTTTTGGCAACCGAAGCACAACCACCACCACACGCCAACGCAACATCACAAGTTCTGCATTTTTCAATGGTCGTAATATCCCGGTTCTGCCAGCTTTCTATCGCTGTTTCATTTTTGGAAACTTCGGGATAAAAAGTACCAAGCTCATCACCTTTATTTCCAACAGTAGCGGTACATGAATAAATGGTGCCTGTAAAGTCAAAAGCCCACTCTGTTTTACAAGCCGGACATGAATCGAAAAGAGCCATAGGCAATTCTTCATGTTCCGATATGTATTTAGTAATGGAGAATGCCGGTTTGTAGAATTCTGCAATGTAAGGATGCGCTTTCAACAGCTCATATAAATGTTGATACAACGTTGCACGATCAAATAGTTTCTCAGGTGTACTATTACAAAAATGTAGTTCGTAATTACGTCCTATTTGTGTTTTGAAAAGCGATGAAGTAGTCCAGCCTTTGTCAATAGCAAAGCGTGACAATCCGGCCAGATTTTCTATATTTTCTTTGTCAATAACCATACGCAGGTTGATATTGATTCCCGCTGCAAGGCAAGCGTCAACTCCTTCTACAATCTTATCAAAAGTTGGTTGTTTTCCTTTCAGGTAACGGCGACCGTCATGCACTTCCTGCGTTCCGTCCACTGTAACTTGTACTTCACGAATACTAGCTGTTCTCAGTAAATCAACATAAGAAGCCAATGTGTAACCGTTGGTCACAAAAGCTACATCCAATTTGGCTTCGTTGGCTTTGTCCAGCAAATGAGTAATCATGCTGCGTTGATGATCACCCGGCAAAAGCGGTTCACCACCAAAAACAGTAATATATTTTCGCCGTCCGGCAAATTCAATGTTGATATAATTGAAAAATGAATCAACCACTTCATTCGTTACCACTTTCTGAACCGGATTGTAACCTTCCTGATAGCAATATGAACAGGCAAAATTACACGAATAATTTGGGACGAAAAATAACTGAACTTCATCTTCTTCACGTTTCTCCATGAAATCAAGATAAGCCAGTTTAAAATCCCGCTTTTCTTTTGCTTCGTCGGTCAGATAGCCTTTTTGTGCAAATTCACCATTTGGATCAAGCTGGTGTTTCAGCATTTTGACTTCGTCGGCTGAAATTATATCAGCCGATTTACTCAACGGATTGACAATGAATAAATTTTCAGAGTCAGCAATGGGAGTGATGATATTGTGATTGGATAACATATTACTTAGCCCAAAAGGGAAATTAAATTAGTATAGAATAATGTTGAAATTGCCCTAACCTAAAAAGAAAAACGAACATTTTCTATTCCTCTTCAGGGGTTAGGGGTCTTTTTTCTCATAGCTTAATCATGACAACCTGCTACGATAATCGATACTTTAGCACAACATTGTGCTACTTTCGACTCAGTTTTGTTGCTCGAACAGCAACTTTTCTTCACTACACTTTTCATAATTGCAATTTTAAAATGAATAAAAAAAGAAATGAATTATTTTAGTTTCTACCAAAATCAGGCGTTCCAGCAATGATTTGGGTCTGACAATTTAGTTGATTTTGTTTTGTAACCCGAAATAGTAAAACTCGAAACAAATGCCTGCCCTTTTTCATAAGGTGCAGATTCTTCCAGAATCGTAATTTCATGAAATCCTGCTTTTTTCAGAATTTGCAGATATTTATCTTTCGTTTCAGCACCAGCCCAGCATTCAGCCACAGCCTCAGGGTCATTTTTATACTCTTTGGCAATTTCTTTTAGTGAATAAATATCACTTACCACAAACCGGCCACCTTCTTTTAATATACGGTAAACTTCATTCCAAACGGCTTGTTTGTCGGAACTATGATTGATGGTGCAATTGGATATCACTAAATCAGTACTGTTATTTTCAAAAGGCAGTTTTTCCAATTCAGCTTTTAGAATAGTTGCATTCGGCACTTCCAATTTGGCAATACTAGCTTGGGCTTTGGCAATCATTCCTTCCGAAATATCAATTCCGTAAGAATGTCCGGCTTCCCCAACTTCTTCAGCCATCCGGATTACGTCGCTTCCGCGCCCACTGCCCAAGTCCACACAAATTTCTCCCGATTGTGGTTTTGCATAATTTATTGCTCCACCACACGATAAACAACAAGCGCTTTCGCTTAATTCGGAGTATCGTACATTTATTGCTTCTGTAATCATAATCAATGACTTTTAGTATTGGTTTTTAAATTGACGCAGCAAAGATAAATGAAATATTTTGAATTATAATAGTATCACTAATAAATTATTATACTATCACTGATAAATTAGAGTGATATCACTAAATATTTTGTTATCTTTGTCCCTGTATTTTCATTTAATCAAATATAAATAACTGGCAATATGATATTTAAAGAACCATTATCTGCTAAGCTAGCGAATCAATTATTTAACGATAATGAAAAAACATTGAAATTCATTGCCGATGCCAAATGGGAAGATGGTTTTGTCTGCCGAAAATGTGGTCACACAAACTATTGCGAGGGCAAGTCTCCATCCTCTCGCCGCTGTACGCGTTGTAAAACAGAAGAGTCGGCAACTGCTCACACCTTGTTTCATAACATTAAATTCCCAATTAATAAAGCTTTTTATATTGCATATAATGTATGTGTGGAAGGAAAAGAATTCTCTTCCTACGATTACTCAGACAAACTGGAATTAAACCAAATGACCTGTTGGAAATTCCGTAAACGAATTAAAGATTGCGTCATGAAACATAGCGCATACAAAGGTAAAGTTGCTATTCAAACCATTTTGTTGTCAGAGCATTGACAAATAATTAGAATGTAATTTTTATCACATATTACAAATAGTAAACATTTTATATGATTTTTTAAAAAAATAGTATAGCTTTGTATAATCTTCTATTCTATAATTATTTCAATATTGCATTATAAATCAACTTTGAAATCAAGTATATGTACTAAAAATCACGTGTATGGCTAAAGTTCTTATCTTAGGAGCTGGCATCTCCGGGCACACAGCCGCTTTAATCGCCAAAAGAAAACTGGGAAAAAATCATGAAGTGGAAGTCATTAGTCCAAACAGCAATTATCAATGGGTCCCTTCAAACATTTGGGTTGGAATGGGGCTAATGACCCCGGAACAGGTAAAGTTTGAACTAGCTCCGGTGTATAAAAGAGCAGGTATCAAATACAAGCAGGCTATGGCCATTTCCCTACACCCCAATGGCGATAAATCTACTGATAAAGGTTATGTGACAATTAAGTATGTTGCTGGTGAATTAAAAGACAAGGAAGAAAACGTAGAATACGACTTTCTGATTAATGCCACCGGTCCCAAATTAAACTTTGCCGCTACCGAAGGTCTCGGACCAGACAAATTCAGTTCTTCTGTTTGTACTTACCAACATGCAACCCACGCATGGGAAAATCTCCAAAAGTGTTTCAAGAAAATGGAAGCCGGCGAAAAGCAACAAATTCTGATTGGAACCGGTCATCCATTGGCAACTTGTCAGGGTGCAGCTTTTGAATATTCGCTGAATATCGCTTTCGAAATAAACAAGCGCAAATTAAATCACATGGCCGAACTAACATGGATCTCAAATGAATATGAATTGGGTGACTTTGGTATGGGTGGAGCTTATGTGAAACGTGGTGGTTACATTACACCAACTAAAATCTTTGCCGAATCAATTTTCAAAGAATATAATATTAAATGGATTGTTGGCGCAGGTGTCAATAAAGTGGAGAAAGGATTAGTGCATTACGAAACTCTGGATGGAGAATATCATACCAAAGAATTTGATTTTGCCATGTTGATACCAAGTTTTGCCGGTGCAGGAATGAAAGCCTATAACAAACAGGAAGAAGACATTACATCCGATATTTTTGTCGCAAACGGCATGATGAAAGTGGATGCCGACTATACCCCAAAAGCGTACGAAGATTGGAAAGCTTCTGATTGGCCTTCTATTTACAAGTCACCTTTATACGACAATGTGTATGCTGCCGGAATTGCATTTGCTCCTCCTCACGCTATGTCTAAACCAATGAAAAGCAAGAATGGCACACAGATAAACCCGACACCACCTCGTACCGGCATGCCATCAGGAGTTATCGGACGAATTGTAGCTGAAAATATTGTTGATAAAATCAAAACAGGCACAGCAGAACATAAACACAAAGCCTCTATGTCAAAAATGGGTGCAGCTTGTATTGTTTCTGCAGGTTACGGAGTTCGTCATGGACAAGCAGCCGTAATGACAGTAAACCCAATCGTTCCCGATTGGGAAAAATACCCTAAATGGGGTCGAAATATCAATGACACTGTTGGTGAAATTGGTCTTGCAGGTCACTGGATGAAATTGTTTATGCACTACATGTTTTTATACAAGGCTAAATCACTTCCATTTTGGTGGGTTATTCCTGAATAAAATAAAACTTATCAATCACACTCCTTAAAGATTAAAATTATGAAACCAGAAATAGAAAAAACAATACCATACAGCGATATGTCTTTTGCCACAGAACCAACCCGCTGGACAAAATTCTGGAGAAGATCATTTATTTTTCAACTCATCCGTTTTTTTGTTCTTAATCTCAAAATCATGCGTATTGTTGTCGGTGGGCACTCTTGAAAAACTATATATTTTTCTATGTTACTCAGCAACTAAATATAATAATAGCACATCCAGTCAAAACGGAATGCCCCATTATTATGAAAAGGGGTACCCTTTTATCTCTTCAAAACAATCGTAAACTGGAAATTCCTTGGTTGCGGTCAAAATTAGCTGAAATGCTTTAGCAATCAGTATTTCAGAAGAATCATATCACAACTAAACTAAAATTTCCCGTAAAGTGAGAATCAAGTTAGTTGCGGGACAAAATCGCTACAAACCTTATCAGTAAAGGCTTTAATTTCCTCTGCAAATGTAACTAAGTCGTCTTTTCTCAAATCTAAATGTAATTTTTTTTTATTTGAGAAGCAGGAAAAACCATAGAGGGGTAAAATTGGTCAGTATCCATCTGAAAGGTTATTCTAGTTAGTTCCATAGGGTAAAAAAATCCTAACCACCCAATAGTTGTTGCAGTGGGAACAAATAT
>Ga0302203_1000692_pt1 | contig 13217 bp, 12 predicted proteins | sample II_Fen_E1_1_FD_194576 | JGI IMG/M metagenome (GOLD analysis project Ga0302203, IMG submission 194576) | Peat permafrost microbial communities from Stordalen Mire near Abisko, Sweden - II_Fen_E1_2 | ecosystem: Environmental > Terrestrial > Soil > Wetlands > Permafrost | place: Sweden: Abisko...
GAAGAAAAACTATCCGGTAGAATTTAATCAAATCTCCAAAGGACTTTATAATCCGTTGGGGTGGCAGGATAGAACGGATTCCGAAGCAGCTAGCCTTGGTTTTGTTTCCCCCTATGCCGGAAGTCAGATCAGGGAGGACTTTGTGGAAGTGATTGCCAATTACCTGGTGAAAAGTGATGCCGACTGGAATAATATTCTGTTAATGGCATCGAAACCCGGTGTGAAAAACGAAGTCACACTGGCCGATGATGGGGTTGATGGGAAAGCCATCATCCTGCGGAAACTTGATATGGCAACTAAATGGTTGAAAAACTCGTGGAATATTGATATTTCTCAATTACGGGCTGAAATCATGACCCGGGAGACGCACATTAACGAAATAATAAATTGAGACCCTCCATGAAAAAAATATTCATCCTCACCTTGTGGCTGATCGCATTGCTATTCAGCAGTTGTGTAATGGAGCAATCCGATTTGTTCTCAGGTTCTCCTGCAGAACGATTAAATAAAGCACTAAAAACCGATGCTGATTCATTGCAAAACGCTGCAAACGGATGGGCTATGGAATATTTTGCCACCACCGGAAGCGTTGGTTATACCTTGCTTGTGAAATTCAGCGTATCGGGGCAGGCAATAATTGCAGGGAAAAGTGAACTTACAGGGAATCTACTTGTTACAGATAGTTGTTTGTATGAAATGATCGGGGATAATGGGCCGGTACTTACTTTTAACAGCTATAACAAAGTGCTTCATGCATTTTCAAATCCTGTCAATCCGGATGGATATGGATTGGAAGGTGATTATGAGTTTGTTGTGTTGAAAACCACCTCCAATCAAATCCAGTTAAAAGGGAAGAAAAGGGGAACGATAATTTTAATGAATAAAATTCCGGCTACCGTATCGTGGAAACAATATTATGACAACCTGGATGCTATGAACGCTTTCTTATTTGCCGGTTCAACAAATTCACTCAATTTAGTTTCAGGAACTGATACTCTGATTGCTTCGTATGGTGCAACTCATAAATTCAAAATTACAAAACCCGGAGAAGATCCAAAAATAGCCGGTACTGATGTTCCGTTTATTGTTACTGACTATGGGTTGCGGTTTCAAACAGCTTATTCTTATAATGGTAAGGATGCTCAGACTTTTGCGCTGGATGTAGATAAGCAAAGTCTGGTATGTTCAGATAATGGGGTCAATCTTAAAATCGTAGGTCAAAACCCGGCATTATTTTTTCTTTCAAATTCATCACTTGTTTGGAATTTTGCATTTGATAAGCCAATGGGAACAAAATTCGAGCTCCTTTATACTAAACTTGTGGCTAACTGTCAATCAATGTTAAGCGAGAAATTTTCCAATCTCTATTTCCGTTATAATGCCGTTCGTAATTCTTACACTCTTTCCTTTAAGAGTGGGAAGTATACTGGTTATTATGATTTTAATAGAATTAATGTCGGCTCAAACAAGGTAAGATTTGAATATAAGGGAACAGCCGATGTTAATGGAACTTATTATTTGGGTAAGATAGATGGATTCAATGAATTAATTCAATCTGTCGGGCAAATATTTATTGTTTCTGCCGATTTTGGATTGAACCTAAATACAATTAAATTTACGGCTGAAAGCGATTCTACTTTTAGTTTTTATGTATTTAAATAATTTATTATCAACGTTATTTTAAAAATTATAAGTTATGAAAAGAATTCTATTTATTTCTTTTTTATTGTATTCCGGCATAACTATGTCATCAGGACAAAGTAATAGGAGCCTGTCTTTTAAAGAGGTGTCCGGTAAAGTATCAAAAGAAAATGTGATTCCTGTAAAACAGAATAACAAAGTTGTTCGGCCAGGCAGAGCTATTTTGGATGCGGCTGAAATTAAAGCAATAGAAGCAGGTGCCAACTTAATGAAAGTGAGCAAAGAAACGAATATTTTGCCTGCTGCTCTCTATAATCGTCCTGTTGGAACTTTTATTCCAAGTCTCATTGGTAATGAAGATCCAACTTATTTGGGTTATAATTATAGTTCACAGGAAATTTTTGGTTCAGCGTTTTCAGTTCCTTTTGTATTCAGAAATTTGTCTACCGGTGCAACATCCTATTCATGGGATTGGGGAAGCAGCATTAATTATTCGAATGATCAGAATCTGATTCTAAAGACGGACTATACTGATGGTACATCCGATAATTTCCTGGTAAGTGGAAACTATTATGCACCTAAATTGAATGCAATTAGCGGTATTGATACAGCAAAGTATCAACCAGCTTTAAATGGCGCGAATATGCCACTTGTTTCGGCTAGTTCAGGATCACAATACGTTGGTAATGCCGATTATTATGGAAATGCTTCTTTAGCAACAACAGGAGGGGATCATGTTTGGTGGATTTCCGCAGCTAACAGTACTGCATTAGATGGCACGGGGTCAGGAAATTATTGGGGAACTTGTTTGAGGCCGGCAGATGGCGTAAATGGAACTAAAGTGAATTCAATTATAACTGTTTTTGAAAAACCAATGTCAACTATGGTTATTAAAGATGTTTGTCTGTTCGGGGCTTCAGATATCTCAAATCCAGTACCTGCGTCTAAATATTTAACACTGACAGTATATAAACTGAATGATGCAGGTGTAATTACAACTGAGATATTAGCTTCATCAAAAATATCCGGAGCCGAAGTAATAGTAGATGCTTATAATAATTGTTACTTTCCATTTACTTTTTCAGAAATTGATCCTGTTACAGGACGTGAGACTCCTGTGACTTTGGTAGTAAAAGATGCTTTCGCGCTGGTCCTTACAGGTGTGGATCAAGATGGTTGTAACTTTGGATTGTTGTCTGACAGGGATAATAAAATCGAAGGAACTTCTTTCTTTACAAAAGTAGATGCATCTACCGGATTGTCAGATAATAAATGGTATAGTGCATCTGTTAAAATGAATACTTATATGACTTTGAACTCCTATTTTAATTATTTATATGCTGACCCATCAACACAAACTCTTTCTGCACCGGTAGGAGGAGGTGATGCTGTGGATGCTCAAAATAATAGTGGCTCTGTAGTATATTCTTATTTCAATTTAACGAATGCAAATAATTCAGGTGATTCCATATGGGTTGATCCGGCAACTTTGCCTTCCTGGTTAACCATTACCCATGACAATTCATTATATACTGATTATGGAGCATTGGTTTTTAATTTTACTGCTACAGCTCTTCCAGTTGGAGTTAACGGCCGTAAAGCTGATGTAGTTGTTAAGTCTTTTGGTGCCGAAACAATGCTACACATTATACAAGGTGTAGTTTCTGGAATTGCCTCAATACATACAACTAAATCGAAAGTGTTTAACTCCGGGAGTGCATTTGAGTTGACTTATCCTGCTGATTTCAGCAAGGTGACTTTGATTAATCTTTCAGGACAAATTGTTGGAAACTTTGATTTGCCACCTGTAGGGAAGTCTTCTATTCCTACCGCCCATATTTCAAAAGGTCTTTATTTCTTGAAATTTGACGGAAAAGGGACTGAAACGATAAAAGTGAACCGATAATATAATTTTCGGCGTTGACTAAAAACACGTAATCTATAAAAACGCTCCGGCTATCACCGGAGCGTTTTTATTTTAATATCACTGTATTGTGTATCAGTAAATTCTAAATACCGGACGTTTTATTTGTTGTAAGTGCATATTCTTTTATTACTTTCCCCGCAATTTTGGACATTTTTCAGTACTTTCGCTTTTATTCTATATTAATTCAAAACCTCTATGAATTTTAAAAAATACTTCATTATAAGCTTGTTCGTATTACCTCTTGTTTCGTGTAGTCATAAAATATGGACCATCACGCACGCCACATCCACAAAAATAGTGATTGACAGTACTACCGAAACATTGGCAGATAAAAATTATGAAATGTATTTACTCCCCATCAAACAGAGAGTCGATGCGCAAATGGATGTAGTCATTGGACAGGCTTCTGTTACTATGAAAGGTCATGCACCTGAAAGCCTGCTTTCTAATTTTAGTGCCGATGTCTATAGGGAAACAGCATCAAAATTTCTGGGAAAAGAGGTGGATATGGCTGTGGTAAATCTGGGTGGATTGCGAACTGTGGTACCTGCCGGAAACATTACTATAGGAAAAGTTTTTGAGTTAATGCCTTTTGAAAACGAGCTTGTCATTGTCTGGCTAAAAGGGGACAAACTGAACGGTTTGCTTCAGTACTTTGCCGGAATGGGTGGACAAGGTGTATCGGGGTTGCACATGGAAATCAGTAATGGAAAGGCTATAAATATTTTAATTAATGGAAAGCCGCTCGAGACTGAAAAACTGTACAGCATTTCTACCAACGATTATCTGGCCGGAGGGAACGACAACATGGTTCAGTTGGCACAAAACGTAAAACTTGTAAATACAGGGATAAAAGTGCGGGATATGCTGCTGGATTATATTAAGAAAGAGACAAAAAAAGGAAATATGATTCAGTCGAAACTGGATGGAAGAATATCAGTGAGAGGCGAGAGGTAAGAGGTAAGAGGTGAGGAGTGAGAGGTGAGGAATTAGTGGGGAGTGGGTAGTTGGAAGTAAGAAGTAAGAAGTAAGAAAAAAAGATTGAGTAATAGATTGAAAAATGAAAGTAATGAAAAATAATAGTTTTAGGAGTATCATCATCCTGATGGTTCTGTCAACAGTTGCTTTGTCTGCACAACAGAAAATCAGGCTGGTGATTCTGCACACCAACGATACGCACAGTCAGATAGAACCAACCGAAAAATCGATACTGAAGACTTCAGATATGGGTGGATATGCCCGGCGGATGGGTCAGATCAGTCAGATACGTTCAAAAGAAAAAAATGTATTATTGGTTGATGCCGGTGACTTTTCACAAGGAACTCCTTATTTTAATTTTTTCAACGGTCGGATTGAAATAGATGGAATGAACCGTATGAACTATGATGCCGCCACCCTTGGTAACCATGAATTTGATAATGGTGTGGATACTTTGGCCGCAGTACTGAAGAACGCACGTTTTAAAGTAATAAGTTCAAATTATGAACTTGCAAATACGTCATTAAATGCTGTTGTGAAACCATACTGCCTGCTTGAACGGGGTGGATTACGAATCGGGATTATGGCACTGAATGTGAACCCGAAAAGCCTGATTTTTGAAAAAAACTACAAGGGTATTGTCTATGATGATCCGGTAGAAAGAGCAAATGAAGTTTCTGAACTGTTGAAAAAGAAAGAAAAGTGCGATGTTATCATTTGTTTGTCGCACTTAGGTTCAGATACATTAAAATCTATGGTGAATGATTTTGTAATCGCCCGGAAAACAAAATATATTGATGTCATCATAGGCGGACATTCGCATAGTATGATCACAAATACTACTGTGAAAAATGCAGTAGGAAAGACCATGGTGATTGCACAAATGGGAAAAAGCGGGATGTATTTGGGTGAAGTAGAACTGGAACTCGAAAAGAAATAAATATCTGTAGAGTTAAGAATTATTCGATATACAAAAACAATATTATCTTTGATGAATAAGTCAATGACTTTGAACCAAACGATAATATTGTTTTTTTTGTAATATGCTATTGAATTCACTAATGTTACTCTGTTTTATCTTTTGATAAAAAATTGATGAGTACATTCAGCTTCTCTTTCATATCAATCAGCTCCTCAACTTTCATTGAGTCAGAAAGAATACAGGCGATCAGTTTCTCAGGAATACTAGCAGCTTCTGTCCGCATCCGCAGCCCTTTCCCGGTCAGCTTAACCATCACTTTCCGCTCATCCTTTTCAGAATGGTTCCGGGTTATAATTCCCTGAACTTCCATACGCTTTAACAATGGGGTAACCGTATTGGTATTCAAAATGAGTTTTTGCGAAATCTCGTTGACTGAAATATTGTCTGTCTCCCACAATACCATTAAAACCAGGTATTGCGGATAGGTGATTTCCAATTTGTCTAAATACTGTTGATATTCCCTTATTATCAGCCGGGATGCTGCATAGAGCGGAAAACAGAGTTGATTTTCCAGTTTGAGTTGATCAAATTCCATATCATTGTTTTTAAATTTATTTTATTACGCCAGAAAGTCTTATTCATCTGAAAAGAACTGCGAAATATGCTTTAGATTCCTGAACTCATTAAAATGATTTTATTTCAGAATATTAATCAAATATTGATCAATTTTTTCGGGGACAGTGGTGGGTGAGAATCTTTTAATCGGTTTACCGTTTGAGTCAATAAGAAATTTTGTAAAATTCCATTTTATCTTACTGCCAAATAATCCGCTTAATTCACCCTTCAGATATTTGTAAATTGGATGGGTATTCTTTCCGTTCACCTCGATTTTCGAAAACATAGGGAAACTAACTCCGTAGTTCAACAGGCAACCTTCAGAAATAGATTTTTCATCCCCGGGTTCCTGATTGAGAAATTGATTACAAGGGAAACCCAAAATAACCAGTCCTTTATCTTTGTACTTTTGATTTAGTTTTTCCAACCCTTCAAATTGAGGAGTGAGTCCACATTTACTGGCTGTGTTTACTACTAAAATTGTTTTGCCTTTATAAGCATCCATCTTAACGTCTTTGCCACTCAGACTTTTGGCTGTGAATTGATAAAAATCAGTTGTCATATTCTTTGGTTTTTATAACTTAATTTATTTATTATATCGTGTACGATACAAAAGTAATTGAATTTATTGTATCGCAAGCGATATTGTTTTGTTATTTTCAATTAAATGAAAAATAAATCTGTCTGTCTTATTTTTGACTTTGTCTATCAGAGTATTAGTCCCTGTCTTTTTTTGGATTAGGAGTAACTATCTTCAAACTATTTAGCATTGGATTTGTTTAATTATTCAGAACGAATAAACTGAAGTATACCCTTAATTGAAAAGCAGGCCGGAATATCGTTTTAGGCTTAATCTTTGAAAAATACAAGGTGATAAAAATATAAATGGTTGATTGTCAATGAGAAAAATTCTTTTGATATTAATTGTTTTAATCCCGATCAGTTGTTTTGGACAGAAAACAACACAGGAGAATGTTGATTCATTGCTTCTGAAAAAACAAGTGTATTTATTGATGAATTCAACGACATCCAATCGGTCAGATGTTATTTCGTTATTTAACAAAAACCGCCAGGAAATCATTGCATCAAGCGATTTCAAAATCCCACAAAGTTATTATTTACCTCTTCTTCGACTTTATCAGCCTGATAATTTTTTCAATCAGTATTTGTTGGATCTGAATCTGACAAATAGACTAATGATTACTGATATTACGAGCATAACGACATCGCATATCCAGCATAACTTTATTGGTTTAGGCGGACTGAATTTAGTTCAGGGGGATTTTAATTTCAATGTCGGTGATTTTGGTGTTCTCTCAGCCGGTATATATGGTGCCAAGTTCAATATCTACAACGATTTCTTCAATGATGGTGGCCTAAACGGAAATTTTAAAATTAATTTAACGGATCGAATGAGTATCAATTTGTTTGGCCAATATTCTATAACCAGCAGTAAAATTTCCATATCACCCTTTATTTCCCCACTATATCCTCATTCGAATTTTGGCGGATCTTTGGAATTTAAAGTCAATGATTCCTGGGGATTGATGATGGGTGCAGAAAATGAGTATGATGTTTTTTTAAGAAAGTGGGTTACACGACCGTTTATTATGCCGGTATTTTATAAGTAACCGGATGACTCTACGAAAAATATTTCAGCCACAGTGGTATTCATTGGATTAAGAAAGAAGAAAATCCACCCCGTTTAAAATAATCCACTCCTTTCAATTAGTATTTTTTTTATGCTCTAAACTGCTATATAAGATTTACTATTGAACATATTGAATCTGTTATTAATCAATATTAAACAAATAATTATTCCAGATGAAATGACAGAGATGAAAATCAAGGCTGTGAGTAGGTGATGCAAAGAATATAAATTATATCAGGTAAAGATTTTTAGATGCTTTTTCTTGCTATCACAACCGACCCCGCCAGCATGGGTATGATGAAATTTACAGCCCAAATGCATATTCCCGCGAGCGCAATATTGACTACCTGTCCTGAAAAAGTACCGATAATCAGTACGGCATATGAACTTCGGACAGCAGCTTCGGAAAAAGCAAATGAAGGGGTAAAAGTAACAAACAAATAAGTAGTCGGAATAGAAATTAACGCTTGCCAGGGAGTTAATTCAATACCAAAAAAACGCAACATAAAGTAGAACTGAACACTAAAGACAACATAGCGAATTAAAGAGACTCCCAGTATTTGAAATAAATCTTTTATTTTGTATGCTGAAAGACAATCCGTGAATGTACTGATTTTTATAGAGAATCTGCTTATCTTTAGTTGCTTGCTCCACCGTGGAAGTGTGAAATAAAGAAATCCGAAAATTAAGATACTTATTAAAAGGACCATTATAAATAGGGATGTGTCAGGTAGTAATTGTCCTTTTGTAATTAAAAAAAACAGAATGCATGCCGGAATACCACACAAAGCCATTATTATGTTTTGAGATAAACTATTTACGACACTTATAGTAATCCCTGATTTATAATTTGTCTCATCAAGGAAAGTAACTCTCCCTACCAGTTCTCCAATTCTGTTCGGGGTAAAGAATCCTGTGGATATTCCGGATAAAACTGCTTTGACAGCTTTACTCGTACTTAATTTTTGAACCCCGGAAGTCAGCATTTTCCATTTTAATGCTTCCAGATACCAGTTTAATGGTAATAGTGTGAGAACTCCAAACAACCACCAGGTCTGAGATACAGGCATTAGTCTCCATTGTGATACAATGGAATCGTAGTGCTGAAATGTGAAAAGTTTATATCCTAAAAATAAAAAGGAAAGAACAAAAAAAAGAATCCCTAAATCTCCCAACAGAGTCTTTGAAGACACGTACCTTGTATATCTTGTACCCGTTGGGAAGTTGCCAGCACGTTCCATTTAAAAGGCTGCTTTAGTGAGTTTGAGGATTTGTTTTATGAAAGGTGTATTTCTTTTGTGAGAAATAACTGAATATCGTTGTAATGACAGTGACAATCATTTTAGAAGGTGTTGCGAATAAACCGGCACCATCTACCAGGATTTTCAAACCAAGGTAATTCAAAATCAGGTTTGAGAATACGACCAATAAATATCTGAACAGTTGTACCCGGCCACGCAATTCGGAAGTCGTAAAAGTGACATATTTCTGCAATAAAAAACCTGAGAATGACGAAACAGGGAATACAATTATCAATGAAGCTATATGTGAACTTAACGTAACAATGCCGAGGTGTAACATTTGCTGCCGCAGAACAAAATGGTATACTAAAAAGTACAATGTCCAGTCAAAAACCATATTGGCAACACCCGAAACACCATAACGAAAGAACTGTAGAGTCAGGTATTTACTGAATGGCGGATAAAAAAAATCAATGAGCCTACGAATTCGCTGACCTGTCTGTATGAATATTTTTCTCATTCAATAGTTTCTAACCGTAACTTTAGGGGAGTTTATACCGGAATACATGAAAATCTGAACAAAATTAGTTACTTTTGTAAGCTTCTAATAATGATATTTTAATTTCTTTTTGCAAAGATACAACTATTTTGCAAACCCGAATGCCGCATTTAAACTCATTTCGGAAATCTACACGTAAAATCCGGTTTTTTTTACAAACCGATACAAATATATGGCACAAGTAAAAGCAAAAAAATACCTTGGACAGCATTTCCTGAAAGATATGGAAATCGCCCGTCAGATTGCAGAAAGCCTGGTGCTTGATGGTCGAACCTCAGTATTGGAAATTGGTCCGGGCATGGGTGTTCTGACTCAGTTTTTATTGCAAAATCCACTGATTGATCTGACAGCAGTTGAACTTGATGGTGAATCAGTGGAATATCTCCATAAACACTATCCTGATTTGAAAGTAATCGAAGCCGATTTCCTTAAAATGGATTTGAAAAGTTTTTTCCCTGACAAGTTCTGCATTATTGGTAATTTTCCTTATAATATCTCCAGTCAGATTTTCTTTAAAATGCTTGAAAATAAAGACTCGATTCCCTGTCTGGCAGGAATGATACAAAAGGAGGTCGCTGAGCGAATAGCGGCGCCCGCAGGCAGTAAAACGTATGGCATTCTGAGCGTGCTGATGCAGGCTTATTTTAAAATCGAATATTTATTTACAGTTCCACCTCAGGTATTTGATCCGCCTCCCAAAGTTGAGTCAGCTGTTATTCGTTTTACCAGAAACGAAGTTTCACAGATTGATTGTGATGAACAACTTTTTAAGGCTGTGGTAAAAACTTCTTTCAATCAAAGGCGAAAAACACTTAGAAATTCGCTGAAACCATTGGTAGAACAGGGACATCCCATGTATTCCGATCCGTTGTTTGATTTGCGTCCTGAACGATTGGATGTTGCAGCCTTCATCGATTTAACCAATAGAGTACAGGCTGCGTTGGAAAGTATCAAAAAATAAAAATAGATTTTTTCTCAACATTGATTTGATAGCACTAAGATTATTTTTTCAAAGTAAAACATTCGTAAATTTCTGTTGTTAGAACTAAAAGTAAGTCAAATCAGTCTATTTCAAGAATTCTCTTCTCCAGTATAAATGGTAAATAATCAATCACAACGTCATGAAATTTAAAATCAGAACAAAAGTATTATTTGGGATCCTTTTTCTTTTTGTTGAATTTGTATTAATAGGTGCTTTAAGTATTTATTATATTTCGTCAATCAAATATAGTTCGGAATTGACAATAAAGAACAATTACCGTTCTGTTCACTACTCTGAAAATATGATTCAGGCAATTGATGAGACCAATACTGCAGAAAGTTCATTATTATTGAATAAACAGTATCATTACGATAAAAAAACTTTGTCAGTTTCATTCGATAGATTTGAGGAAAACTTACAACTGGAAGAAAAAAACATTACTGAATTTGGGGAAAAAGAGTTGGTTCAATCAATCAAGGAGAGTTATTTGAAATATAAATCGCTTTTGTCCGAACCTAAATCTACTAATGCAACCGATAAGTTTACCAGCTACTCAGTCAATGTACTGCCTTTAGCAAATGAAATAAAGAACAAGATATTTACTGTCTCAACATTAAATATGCAATCCATTGTTCAGAAAAATGAAAGCCTGAATGAAATGATCAGGCATATCTATAAAATCCTGTCAATTGTTCTCACTGTCTGCTTTCTGATTACATTCTCCTTTATGATTAATTTCCCGAATTATATCGCAGGACCTATTAAAAAAATTACTGAAAATATTAAAGATATAGCAAATTCTGATTTTAAAAGCAGAATTGTTGTTTCCAGAAAAGATGAGTTTAAGGAATTGGCCGAAGCCATTAATTATATGGCTGAAAAACTCGAAAACAGCTATCAGCAGGTCGTCGTCGAAAAAAAGACTATTGCTGTTAAAACAACAGTTGATAATAATCAGGTGCTTATCAACATCCAATCGTTACTTGGCTCGGTAAGTACTCTGATCGATTCTATCTCACAAACAAACAATGATGAAACATTGCTTAAGCAATCTGAAATAATTAAAGAAATAGAGCACGAATTATCGAAATCGATAAAAGCATAAATCCACTCTCCCATATTCAACTTTAAATTTATAATACATTATGAAAAAAATAAATTTTGTATTCAGTTTATTGATGTTCTTTTGTGTGGCTTATACTTCAGCACAATCTAATTATAAGATTATAAACAAGTTCCATATTGATGGAAATGGAGGCTGGGATTATATTTCTATGGATGAATCTACTTCCAGATTGTATATTTCGCATGGTAATGAATTGAATGTATTTGATGTTGCAACCAATAAATTAGTGGGAACCATTCCCGACACGAAAGGCGTACATGGAATTACCCTGGCAAAGGACCTGAATAAAGGGTTTATCAGCAATGGCCGTGATACTTCTGTTACAATTATCGATTTGAAAACATTGAAAACAATTGTAAAGGTAAAAGTCACAGGGAATAATCCGGATGCGATACTTTATGAACCTTACTCTCAAAAAGTATTCACATTTAATGGAAGAAGTTCTAATTCAACAGTGATCGATGCCAAAACAAATAAGGTGATTGGAACAATAAAGTTGTCAGGAAAACCGGAGTTCCCGGTAAGTGATTTAAAAGGGAAGATCTTTGTGAATATTGAAGATAAAAATTCAATCAGTGTGATCAATGTCAATACCCTCAAAGTAGAACATACATGGCCTGTTGCTCCGGGAGAGTCACCAAGTGGACTTGCCATCGATCGAATAAACCATCGGTTGTTTTCAGTATGTGAAAATAAAATGATGGTTGTCGTTGATTATTTGACCGGGAAAGTTATAACTACCCTAAAAATAGGAGGTGGGGTTGATGGTGTCTCTTTCGATCCAGAATTAAAAAGGGTGTATTCGTCAAACGGAGAAGGAACTATGACGGTGGTGCAGCAAAAGAATGCCAATACATACACTGTACTGGAGAATGTTCCTACTCAAAAAGGTGCGAGAACGATTGCTGTAAATACTATAACCCACAGACTCTATTTGCCGGCTGCCGAATACAATGATGCACCTGCAGTAACAGCCGAAAATCCACACCCAAGAGCTTCTGTGAAACTTGGAACATTTACTGTATTGGAAGTTGGTTTAAAATAAAAACGGAAAGACCAAAAAAAATAAATTTATAGTTGCGTTGAGCAATACTCAATCAGGGGTTACGTAGGTTTGGTAATAGTGGCGGTCAAGGCCGGTCAGGAACCTTAATCCTTGGTTTACAACCCGGATAATTACTAAAAGATACAGCTTAGATATATCTATTCATTGTCTCCGAAAGTCGAAATTAAACAGAAATTCATTAGTAATTATTTGATGGGTAGATATCCCGATTCCTTCGGTGTGCGTACATTCGCAATTTACTTCGCTGATGAATCATTCAATTCTTTTAATAAGTTTTCAGCTTCAATACCTTTCCAACCATATTTAGCAGATAATTCTTTGCCTTTGTTGGCCATATTAATTGCTTCTTTCGTGTTATTGAGTTTCTTATAAAGTCTGGAACAGAGCAAAAAAGTGTCATAATCTTCATGAATCGATAAAGATCTTTGTGCCCACTGTTCGGCAAGTAATAATGCTTCAGGAGCTGAGATATTATTCAAAATGGTTACTGCTATATCGTAAAGTTGAGT
>Ga0302203_1000693_pt1 | contig 13204 bp, 13 predicted proteins | sample II_Fen_E1_1_FD_194576 | JGI IMG/M metagenome (GOLD analysis project Ga0302203, IMG submission 194576) | Peat permafrost microbial communities from Stordalen Mire near Abisko, Sweden - II_Fen_E1_2 | ecosystem: Environmental > Terrestrial > Soil > Wetlands > Permafrost | place: Sweden: Abisko...
TATCACATTTATCCAACACTGATACAATTACTCATGATTGTAGTAATGAACTTTTCAACTTTTATGGTCTTGCAAGTTCATACGTCGTAAATCTGTTTACGTCAATAGAATCTTTCATAAATTCGATGCTACCAGATGGAGAAAATTACATTGTTGATGGCAAAAAAAAGACAGAAGTTTATAATAAAGCACAAATTCAAGAAAATGTGTGTTTTATGGACAAATTAAAAATCGTACTACCACAATTTCATAAAAAGAATTTCTTTAAAGACAGAACCCCAACCAATCAACACATTGTTAACTTGAAAGAATTAAGAGATGAAATTGTTCATACAAAATCTGACATTAAGCTTGAAACTTCAGTTGAATTATTTAGACGATTACTAAACTTTAAATATGACGAAACTTTAGACTCAGTAGCTTCATTGATGAATTTTTACAAACCGAATTATATTGAAGCTTGTAGTTGTGGAAAAGACTTCTAATCAAAAGACAGAATGCACGATTTGCTAATACTTAGGCTTCCTGCGGTCGGCACGACCCAGCAAGGAAGCGTGGGTTGAACCGTATTCCCGCTTGCAGGAAGCTTGATTCACGAGAGTTAAGAAGAAAAATGTATCTATGGGGAAAGCGGCAGGTTTCCCGTCTTACGGGACAAGTTTAGTGTTCTGCTTTAGGTTGAAAAGAGAGAAGGTTCATTGGCTGTCTGACGGGCATTTAGCAGGTTTTGCTTCTACATTCACTTTTTCGCTTTGCGAAAGTGAAGTTCCCGCAAACCGCAGGTGCGCATAGCCTCGGTCGTTAGCAGTAATTTTGAAAAAAAAGAAAAGAAAAACTGACTTATTATGAATAGACTGAATTTTTTAATATTGACAATTCTGAATTGTTTCTTACTGACAGCTCAAGAAATCCCTGTACACCAGAACATGATTACACTAAACTATAACTATCAATTAGGTAATAGTTATAAATACGAAAAGAAAACTAATCGTGGTATTGGGGAATTCTCTGATAAAACTTACTCTTATATTTCTATTCAACCTTTGGACACAACTAAAAATGGTGAAATGTGGTATGAATTTTCTTTAGACTCATGCGGGTACTATGTTAGAGAGAGAAGAATTACCACTCCAAAAGAAAAATTAGATAAGGCTAAAATCCGACTCCTTCTGACTAAACAAGGGTTAAATTTAGAAACAGATCTGCTGAATCAGAACCCAAACATATATTTATTGAAATCTGATGATTCTGATGATGAAAGATTATTTGAACTTCCTAAGAATTCTATTCAAATTGGACAAACATGGCTTACAAGTAAAAAAGATGAATTTGGTTCATATAATAGGAAATACAAGAAACTCAAAAATATTTTTGTTGGAATAGAGAGCAAGAATGGTCATGAATGCTTTCGAATTGACTTTAACGGATCTTCAGCCGACATAACGAAGTCTGATGACTACACCCAAACAGATAATGGAATTATAAAAGGTAGTATATGGCTGGAAAAAGAAAGAAAAATTGTAATTGCTATTGAGTCTGAAGTTGAAATACAAAACAGTAAAGCACAGCACCCTGGATTTTCAGGAAATGCACCAATAAAAGGCTCTTCATATAAAACTTCGATTGAATTTATTGAATAAAAAAACTACTGCTAACACACGCTATGCTCACCTGCTGGCTGAATTGCACTTAGCAGCCTTTGCTCCCGCTTTCACTTTGTCATATATTGTCAGAATCAGAATTCACAGAATTATTTAATTGACAGAATAAGAGTTGGCACGAAGAGAAAAGAATAAGATAAGATATGTCTTCATTCTGATAATTATTAAATTCTGAAAATTCTGATTCTGACAGTTTATGGGTTATTGACGGTTGATGTATATTCAGCAGGTTTTGCTACTGCATTTACTTTGTTGCGGGAAGACAGTGAACGCTCCCGCAAATGGAACATTCCGTATAACGGAAATGCCAAATGCTCATAGTCTCAGTTGTTATGGGCAATCGTAAAAAAATAAAGACATTGATTTTCAGTGCAATTGACCTTTGTCAGCTTATTCTGAAAATCAGAAAATTATTTCATAATTATGCGTTTGAAAAGCGGTAAGCAACAAGAAAATAACTACAAAAAGTAAAACAAAATTGTCTATTGATTTTAATTTGTAATTTTGCTCTTCAATGACAAATATCTCAACAAATCAAGATAAATTAGAAATAAATGAGTAAAGCTAAAATATCTATCCGTTTTTTTGATGACCGTGAAGTTCGTGCCCTTTGGGATGAAGAAAATGCTAAATGGTGGTTCTCAGTTTTAGATATTGTTGCTGTACTTACTAACCAAAATGATTATACTAAAACTCGTAATTATTGGAAATATCTCAAAGCTAAGCTAAAGAAAGAAAATAGTCAAGTGGTTAGTGACACTACCCAGTTGAAATTTCTTGCGCCTGATGGAAAGTTGCGTTTAGCCGACATGTTGAATTATGAAGGTATTATTGCATTGGGTAAAGAATTTCCCGGAAAAAAAGCCAACCGATTTATCGAATGGTTTACATACAACGATGAAAGTATCGATGGAAAAAGTAAAACAAAAGCGTATGCTTTATTCGAAAGTTCCTTTATAAACAGCATTGAAGTTGGTACTATCACAGGTTTGCAACAAATTCACGCTTATTTGTTTGGAGGTCTGTATGATTTTGCAGGACAAATCAGGCAGAAAAACATTTCAAAAGGGGGTTTCCAATTTGCTGCATCACGATTTTTAGGCAACACATTGAGGCAAATAGAAGAAATGCCAGAAACAACATTTGAAGAAATCGTAGATAAGTATTTGGAAATGAACATTGCGCACCCATTTCTGGAAGGAAATGGCAGAAGTACCCGAATTTGGTTGGATTTAATTCTGAAAAAGCGTCTGAACAAATGCATTGATTGGAGTAAAATAGGAAAAAGAGTCTATATGAACGCAATGATACAAAGCCCACTAAACAGTAGTGTCTTAAAGAAACTATTAGAAAGTAGTTTGACAAACAAGATTAATGATCGAGAAATGTTTATGAAAGGAATTGATTACTCGTATTATTACGAAGAAAATGACTGAGAAAAATTAGTACAAAACGTCTGCCCATAATACATAGGGCTTCGTGCGGTCTGCAAGATCCAGCATGAAAGGCAGGTTGAAGTCAGTTCCCGCTTGAAATTGTCTGAACCTGGATTAAGCTGATTTATCAGATAAAAGCAGACACTTTGAAGTCTGATTCATCTTTTAAACTGATGTCATCGTGGTTCAGATAATGGATAGTGTTGCTCCCGCATTCACTTTGTTGCACATTGTCAGGATCAGAATTCATAGAATTATTGAATTTACAGAATAAGAGTTGGCATGAAGTGAAAAGAATAAGATAAGAAGAGATCTGTCTTCATTCTGATAATTATTAAATTCTGAAAATTCTGATTCTGACAGTTAGGTGGTATGCAGAAAAAAATGACAGAAAAAGATTGAGACATGTACCATTTTTTGTAGTTTTGAGACGAGTTAAATAAACAGGTGACAAATGACACCAGATTCAAAACTCGAAAAGTTACCGCCCAGAACACCGGATAGTTCAAGTCTGAGCGAAGCGGAGACTTGGACTGAAAACCGTCAAATTACACTCAAGAATCATCTTACAACAACTAATCTATGTTAACATTAGACTCATTCTTAGGCATCGGCATCGGCATAAGTTCCTTCCTGATAATCGGATTACTACATCCTATAGTTATTAAAGGGGAGTATTATTTTGGCACAAAAATATGGCCTTTCTTCCTTATTGGAGGGATTCTTTGTATTATTTGCTCATTATTCATTAAAAGTATAATTATTTCAAGTCTTCTTGGGATACTTGGATTTTCTTTATTCTGGAGTATTCTTGAACTATTTCAGCAGAAAAAAAGAGTTGAAAAAGGATGGTTTCCCAAAAGGCAAGTTAAATGAATAATGATAAATTTCACCCCCGTACGATTGTATCGTGTGGGAGTAAAGTATAGTCTTTAGACCTGAAAATTGTTTATATAGCAGAGCCGCAGATTATATGGAGGTAAAATATATTGGATAATGTGATTGTAATTTAGTAATGCCACACGATGTAATTGTGCGGCAGCGAGGGTTCTGAGATGCTTGTTGAACAACTTTCACGTTTTTGTTAAACCCTTTTACTGATAAGCATGAGTATTGTTTATAGAAAAATAGAAAAGAGAGACAACGAAATACTTTCCGGCCTGATCAGGAAAGTATTCGAAGAGTTTTGCATAGACAGACCCGGAACGGTTTATACCGACCCGACAACCGATGCTTTGTATGAATTATTTCAATTGCCCGGTTCAGCGTACTGGGTTGCGGAAGAAAACAATGTCCTGTTGGGAGGTTGCGGCATATATCCCACGAAAGGACTTCCTGAAGGGTATGCCGAGTTGGTGAAACTGTATCTATCGGCCGATGCCCGTGGAAAAGGAGCAGGGAATGCATTGATGCAAAAGAGTCTGGAGAGTGCAATGGAAAAGGGATATACCCATTTATACCTGGAAAGCTTCCCGGAATTGAACAAGGCAGTTTCGCTGTATGAAAGAAACGGCTTTACGCACCTGAAAAAGGCATTGGGCAATTCGGGGCATTATGCCTGTACCATCTGGATGGAAAGAAAGCTGTGATTAAGAACTCCCTCCGACTGCCGGAATAAGAGCTGAATTAAGAGATATGCAGTCTTCATATTTCCGCTCGGAAACCGATGTCTTGATATGAATGCCTGAACGAAAGAGTGGACAGATACGTTTTAATCCCTGAGCAATAGATCCTGTTTAACCCTAAAACCAAAAGAGTATGACACAGAAAAATAAAATTAAGATCTTCGATGAAAAGCTTGTACGCACAGTTTGGGATGATGAACTAGAGAAGTGGTATTTTTCGATAGTAGATGTGGTAGGAGTGTTAACTGATAGTCCTAATCCAAATAATTATTGGAAAGTTCTGAAAAATAGGCTTAAAAAAGAGGGCAATGAGTCGGTTACAAACTGTAACCAACTGAAAATGCAATCAAGCGATGGTAAATTCTATAAAACAGATGTTACTGATACTGAGCAACTCTTCAGGCTGATACAATCAATCCCCTCGCCCAAAGCCGAGCCATTTAAACAATGGCTTGCACAAGTAGCCAGTGAACGAATAGACGAACTACAAGATCCTGAAATAACCATAGACAGGGCATTGCTCCAATACAAACAATTGGGATATTCCGATAACTGGATTAATCAACGGCTTAAGAGCATTGAAATTCGCAAGGACCTGACGGATGAATGGAAACACCATGGGTTGAAAGAAGGTATGCAGTTTGCGACACTTACCGATATTATTTACAAAACATGGTCGGATAAAACAGCAAAGGAGTATCGCCAATACAAAGGGTTGAAAAAAGAAAATTTACGCGACAACATGACCAATAAGGAATTGATCATGAATATGCTTGCCGAATTATCCACCAAGGAAATTTCGGAAGTTGTGCAGCCTGATACATTAGATGACCATAAAGAAGTAGCCCGTCAGGGAGGTACTATTGCCCGCAATGCAAGACTCGAATTGGAACAGCGTACAGGCAGGGCGGTAGTGTCACCATTGAATGCCAAACGTACCCTAAAAGAAGATAAACATTTGGAAATTGAGGAAGAATAAAAAACAGTAAGTATGATTTGTCGTGCATTTATAATCCGCCCTGGATTAGATAGTAAAAAAAGATCCTAAAGGAATGAAAATAACGAATTACAAATCAGAATGATCGATTATCATTCCGAAGATTACAGCCAGGAGCAGGTACTAAGAAACCTTGTACTAAGAATACCGCTGAGAATGAGCTTGTATGATGAACCCTTGAAAAGGAAAAGGATGATGTTCAAATTGGAGCTTTTGTTAATAAGCAACTTGTTGGTACAATGATATTGACAAAACAGAATGATACCGATATAAAAATGAAGCAGGTTGCTGTAGATGAAGAATTCATGGAGATCAATATCCCTCATTCCAAAATGCGGAAATACTTTTAAGAATGTTGTCCCTGTTTAGGTTTTTCATTATCAGTAATTGATTTATATATTGCAAACGCATAGAAGACACGTATTATGGAAAAAGAACTTGATCTCTCATTGCCCGAATGGGTATTCCTGGATGGAAATTCGCACCTTGGCAATCTGTTGGAAGGCCGGGATATTCTGCAGCATATTCAAAGCTATACCATCCTTGAACTGTTTATGTTGGATGAAGATACAATCGTATCAAACCCGCCTGTAAAAGTGAAAGAATTTAATTATACAAATGTTTTTGGCGAAAATGAAAAGCACCTGATTGCTTTGCATTTCAGCCTGGCTGATGATAATGAGATAGACAGGATCATGGACGAAGCCATTGAATTCTACAGGAAATTTGTGGATTGGGAGGATCAAAGTCTTATCATTGAAGAAACTTCAAAGGATAATTGACCGGCGACTAAAATGGGGGATGCCCAAATCGTATTTCAATAAAAATTCTTACCTTTGTACTCATAAAAAAACCGATGAATCGTATTGATACTAATTCATACATCAACCCACTATAAAATGGAAAACCAAGAGAACCAATTAAACATTGAACTATCCCCGGAAATTGCAGAAGGCATTTATTCTAACCTGGCTATTATCTCACATTCCAATTCGGAATTTGTAGTCGATTTTATACGCATAATGCCGGGTACACCTAAGGCTAACGTAAAATCACGTATTATTCTTACTCCTGAACATGCTAAACGATTACTTTTTGCACTTCAGGAAAATATTACCAAGTTTGAACAACAAAATGGTAAGATAAAGATTTCCGATAATGGCTTTGTTCCTCCGGTACCAATGGCTTTTGGTGGGGGAGAGGCATAACCGGTTTGCCTGTTATTGATCTTACTTAATTGGTTTCATGGAATCACATATCCTAACCGGGATACTTCAATAAAACAGAAAAAAGAGATAGCTTCGTTAAAGAATCTGTCTCTTTTTTAGTCTATAAAAAGTATCTGTTTGTTCAACAGAGAACCTGCTTTTTACCTGCCTTTTTTATCATGGGTTTAAATGTTTGTTTAACCGGCAGTTATTTGATTCTATTTGGATGAAACCAGGACTGCATAACCCCAGGGGCCTAATTTGTATCCTGAATTGCTGTTTACTGTGATTTTCTCCCCCAGGTAATTACTGAAGTTCCCCAAAACAGTATCTGATATTTTAAATGTTTGTTCTTTTCCGCTCAAATTGAACAAACAAAACACCTTGTTTTCTTCTTTCTGACGGATGAAAGTCAACACATTCTTAGGATTGGAATTCTTCAACACTTTGAAACTTCCGCCATACGTGATATTCCAAAGTGCCTTATTGCTTTTCTTTAACTGATTAAGTTTTGTGTAAAGTTCTTTCTTTTCATATTTGTTAAACCCTACTGTGTCTTTGTCGAAGAACCGGAGACGTTTACTGATGGGCTCCTCCTGACCTGTGTAAGTTAAAGGCATTCCGGGAATTGTATAGGTTAAAACGGTGAAAGCATTCACAGGGGCAGTACCCAATCGTTCGTACTCACTCCCATCCCAGGTGTTTAAATCATGATTGGTGATAAATTGCATTCTTAAATCAGTAGGACTGAATTTCTTGTTTTCCTCAGCGAAAAGTTTTACCAGGTTGGTTACATTCTTCTTTCCCTTTACCAGGTCGTTGATGGCATCTTTCAATGGCCAGTCATAAGTCATGTCAAAGGCTTTATATTGCAATGGATCTTCTGCTTCAGCCAGAAAAAAACAATCCGGCTTTTGCTTGTCGATTGCTTTGCGGGCATGAATCCAGAAGTTAATTGGAATCATAAAGGCAACATCACAACGGAAACCATCAATGTCAGCTTTTTTGATCCAGTATAACATGGCTTCTATCATAGCTTTCCGCAATTCAGGATTGTCATAGTTTAAATCGGCAGCATCTTTCCAGTCAGTGCCTGCAGGAATCATATTGTTTCCCTTACTGTCCTTGGTGTACCAGTCGGGATGCGGGTTAATCCATACATTATCCCAGGAAGTATGGTTTGCCACCCAGTCGATAATTACGTGCATGCCTAGTTTATGAGCTTCTGAAACAAGGTTTTTAAAGTCTTTCTTTGTTCCAAATTCAGGATTAGTTTCCCGGTAATTCTGAACGGAATAATAGCTACCAAGTTTTCCTTTGCGGTTTATTTTCCCGATGGGATTGATAGGCATCAGCCATATAATGTCAACGCCCATTTCTTTCAACCGGGGCAGGTGTTGCTGGAATGCTTTAAAAGTTCCTTCCGGAGTGTACTGCCGGATGTTTACTTCATAAATGTTACAATCCTTAGCCCACTCAGGCATGGACTTTTTATACTGTATGGAATCCATTAAGTCTGCTGATCGAATCGGGTTTGACTTACAGGAATTCAAACAGGCAGAAGCTATTGCTACTAAAGCCAGTATTGAAATTGCAGGAAAAATGACTTTTTTCATAATAAACTTTTTAAGGATTAATTGAAATTGTTTTTTTAATGCACTTCTAAAATTAAAGCAGTTTTTTTAGCTATTGTAAGATTACTTTTCAGATCATAGGTTTTTCCGGTTATCACATCAACGCCTGACGTATAGCCTTTCAGTCTTTCAACAAAACGATCAGTCCGGAGAGTTTGTTCAGTTTCATTGTTGTTAATAATTACCATAATTGTTTCTGTATCGTTGTATCGGAAATAAACATACGTGTCGTTCTCTGGCACATACTGCATTAATAGTCCATTGTGAATGACAGGCTTACTTTTGCGCCAGTTGAGTAGCTTAGCTAAAAAATTGAAATACTCATTCTGAGCAGTCGTTCGTCCATTGGCAGAGAATGCATTGATAGAATCACCCTGCCAGCCTCCCGGAAAGTCCCTGCGAATGTCACCATCACTTTTGTCTTTGTTCCCTGTCATACCAATTTCAGAGCCGTAATAGATTTGAGGAATACCGCGGGTGGTCATTAAAAACGACATGGCCATTTTGAATTTAGTCAAATCTTCTTTTACCAGATTATTAAACCGTTGGGTATCGTGGTTCTCGGCAAAAATCAGAATGTTGTTTATATTGGCATATAAATAATCGTTGGCAATGGTGTTGTAGATCCGGTTCATGCCCAGATCTTCCCATGGATTTCCATGTTCATTGAAGCATGTAGTAATGGCTGTTTGTAACACGAAGTCCATGACTGTAGGCAATTGCGAATTGTAATTCAGTTTGTTGCTTGCGTCCTTTTGCCAGAAAGCATTGTCTGTTGAATTGTAAAGTCCGGTTTCACCTACAATGTTAAAGTGAGGATACTCGTCCGTGATGGCTTTTGCCCATTTAGCCATGGCGTCCCGGTCATTAAACGGGTATGTATCCATGCGAATGCCATCCAGATTGGCCTGTTCGACCCACCAAATAGAGTTCTGGATAAAGTATGTCCAGAAATAGGTGTTTTGCTGATTCATGTCAGGCATGGTTTTATCGAACCAACCATCCATGAATAGTTTTTTGTCAATGTTTGCAGCATGGATATCCTTAATAGTCGTAAACTTAAAATTTGACTGCGTATACGTAGGCCATTGGTGAATCCAGTCTTCCATGGGCAAGTCATTCATCCACCATGCCCAGATTCCACAATGGTTGGAAACCATATCCATGATTACTTTCAATCCTTTTTTATGAGATGCAGCTACAAAATCATTGTATTGGTCATTGTTCCCAAGCCGGGGATCAATTTTGTAATAGTCGCTGATAGCATACCCATGGTAGGTGGCTTTGTCGTAATTGTTTTCCTGGACAGGCGTGCACCAGATAGCTGTTGCACCCAATTCCCTGATATAATCCAGATGATCCTGCATGCCTTTAATATCTCCGCCATGACGGCCGTTATCCAGGCTGCGGTTTGCCTTTTCAGGTTGTGAATCTACATTATCATTGGTCGGGTCACCATTGGCAAACCTGTCGGGCATCAACAGGTATACAACATCCGAACTATTAAATCCTTCCCGCTTTGCCGAATCAATCCTTCGATTTTTCAACTCATACGTGAATGAAAGATCGGCTTTATCAGGCTGCTTAAACAGGATATCAAACTTACCGGCTTTTGTTATTTTGGGATTTATCTCCAGGCTGACAAAGAGATAATTCGGGCTGCATACCCTGTTTACTTTCAGTATTTTTATCCCGGGATATTGAATAAAGACTTGCCGGTTACAGATTTCAGTTCCATGAACTAATAACTGTACCTGCGGATTTTTCATTCCTACCCACCAAAAGGCAGGCTCTACACGTTCAATTTGAGCATTGAGTGTCAATGTCACAAAAGCAAGAAAGAGAAAGAGTGTTTTTTTTAGCATGACGAATCTGTTTTGATTTTGAAAGTTACCGGATATATTAGCGTTTTTCTTTGCAGGGTTGAATTAATAATTGCTTTTAAATGAGTCGTTTTATCCCTAACAAGGATCTGAATCCTATCATTTGTACTTCGCAAAAATAACACATAATTTTTCAATTGAGTACAATCTGCTTAAATGAATGATGAGTATTGTTTGCAAACGATTGTAATTCTATAATTCAGAAGATAAGGATAAAAAATGAGGTCGGGTTTATACCCCGACCTCTTCGAATTAAAATGTTAGAATAAATTAAACTTACATTGATTAGTTTGATTTCTTATACCATAGGAACCAGGCGGGACTGTAATAACCTGCCAGTTCAGTTGATGAACTATTGCCATCTGCCTTAGGCGGAGTCCTGACTAAAACATCTTTACCCTCTTGCCAGTTGACGGGTGTGAAGACTTTTTCTTTTGCAGAAACCTGGAGTGCTGTGACCATTCTAACTAATTCATCTGTGCTTCTGCCAACGTTCATAGGATAAAAATAAATTGCCTGAATGACATTGTCCGGATCAATTATGAATACGCCCCTTACGCTTCTGGTTGAATTTGTTTCTGAATGAATCATTCCATAGAGCTTTGAAACGGCTATATTTTCATCATCTATCAGAGGAAATTTGATTTTTACCAAATCCCTGTTATCCAGTTTAAGTGCTTCCAGCGCTTTTTTCCATTGAACATGGGTCTCCAGCCTGTCAGTTGAAACTACTATCAGCTTAACTCCCATTTTGCTAAACTGATCTTGCAAATGAGCAAGTTCCATAATTTCGGTGGAGCATACCGGTGTAAAATCTTTCGGGTGACTAAATAAAATTTTCCAGCTATGACCGAAATCATCTGGAAAATTAATACTGCCATTCGTAGATTCTGCAATGAAAGAAGGTGCTTTTTCTCCAATTAAAGGTATTCTAAAATTACGATCTTCAGTAGAATTAGCTGATTTTGATGTTTTTCCAATATCCTGGGACCACAATTGTGACCATGATACTCCAATTACAAGAAATAAAAATAGTTTTTTCATGATGATTCTAATTTAAATTAATACGAATTGTTTTAATTGTTTGAAAAGTGCAGAGATGCACTAATTAGAATCATTAAACATAAGCCGAAAAAGATATGTTTTATTGGTAAAGAATTATTGGAAATTATTATATTAATTCGTTGGAAGTTAATCTCTTTAATGTCTATCTCTGAAATGAACAATTTCATGTGAGTTCTTTGAGGCAATAGAATTTATATCACATAATCTATACATTAGCCATCGTATACTCTCGGTTTTATAACCGGCAACATTTGACTTTCGACTTTCTTTGTACGTCATTCAGCTGTTGTATCCAGAATAAACCGCCAGAGTTTCTCTTTCCATTCATTACCTGCATAGTCAATTCCAACACGGGGAGCTGTTTTGAAATATGAAACGTCGGGTGCATTCTCTATCCATATCCGGTTTGAATCTATGAGGTTTTCTCCGTAAAAGCTCTTATCCATTTTTAGCTCACGTCCTACTTTCCCTGAACCGGTAATGCTGTCAATTCCCCGGATTAAAACAGCCTGGGGATAATTTTCAGTTCCTGTCACCACATTAAGCATCCAATACATCCCATAGATAAGGTAAACATACACCCGCCCACCTTCCGAATACATGACTTCGGTTCGTTTTGTACGACCCTTGCTGGCGTGGCAGGCTAAGTCTTCTTCACCCAGGTAGGCTTCTGTTTCAGTAATGACATATTGACTTATCACCCCATCATCCCATTTGCGTACCAGAATTTTGCCTAACAGTTTCTCTGCAACCCTTATGGCATCTTGTTTGTAAAAGTCAGAAGTTAATCGGGACATAAATGTGTTCTAAATGAAAATTCAGTCTGAATAAATTGAACTGTATAATACAACTTTATTCCAGGTTGCAAACTTAGTGAATTTTCATAAAACAATTAGTATTGTTTAGCGTTTCGTGTTCCACGTTTGGAAGTTGTGGAGAAGGCTAACATGAAGCAGTTGATACTTTGGATTGTAAATTACAGAATGAAATTGCCTTGACCTTTTTTAATGATTTTGATTCAAACTCTCAATGATGTTGCTCCTATGGATATTTCTTTATGTCTTGAATTGTGTCTCGTGGTTCCCGACTCGCAAAATTACAGAGATACCGCGAGTTGGAACTCGCGAGACCCGATTAGTATTCACGAAAGGCTCAATTAAAAGCGCTATTGTAAATGACTACTTTAATCTATAAATTTTAAAGCTGCTACGGCTATTCACATCCTGCAAATGACACTTGGTTTTTACGCTCAAATCTATTTTATAAAAACTGAGTTTTGTCAGCTGGGATTTTTTATATCCAAAATCAACTATCAGCATGGAAAATTGGATAGCCAGGAAGTTGTTTTTTGAACTAAAAAATGTTATAGAAAAAAAAGATGGTCAATTGTTTGGTAATCCAAAGAAAAACAGTATTTTTGCAGTCCGTTTATTATCACAGTGTAATGGTCCGTTTTATTGTAGTAAATATCCTATTTTGTGCCGATTAGCCTCTTCCAAGATTAGATTGAACTGAATGAATCGACTGTATTATTAATTAAAAAAACATTTAAAAAGTGGATACGTTAAGTTATAAAACCATTTCTGCCAACAAAGCAACGGTGCAGAAAGAATGGGTAGTGGTGGATGCTGCCGATTTGGTGTTGGGACGTATGGGCTCAAAAGTAGCAAAGCTTTTGCGCGGGAAATACAAACC
>Ga0302203_1000702_pt1 | contig 13088 bp, 9 predicted proteins | sample II_Fen_E1_1_FD_194576 | JGI IMG/M metagenome (GOLD analysis project Ga0302203, IMG submission 194576) | Peat permafrost microbial communities from Stordalen Mire near Abisko, Sweden - II_Fen_E1_2 | ecosystem: Environmental > Terrestrial > Soil > Wetlands > Permafrost | place: Sweden: Abisko...
GTTTCAGTGGTAGTAATATTATCATTAGAAATTTTAGTTTCTAACCCAACCAAACGGCTTCTTAAAATATTATAATCTTTATTCGCTTGAAAATTCTGCCAGATTATTTTAGCCTCAAGCTCCTCATCGGCAGTTAATTTTACTCCATTATTAGAATCCGTAATTTGCTTAATAAAAGCTTCTTCAGTTCTAAATTCAGAATTATTACTATAAACGCCATCAGCAAGTTTGGCAGCTTTGTTATTAAAATTCATTACATTTTTATAAGCATTTGCTGTTACTTTAGCATCAACCACCTCCTGAGAAGCTGACTCGTCTGCACTAATAGAATGATCGCTCTCATTTATAACCGGACTGTGCTCTGCCGGAACATTATGATCAACTTCAACAACTGTGGGAGCGTGTTCAACTTCAATTCCTTGAACTGGAGTTTTAATTTCTTCCATTGGCACTTCAACGCGACGAACTTCTACTGGATTACTATGTTCAATAACTTTATGTATATGAGTTACTGGACTAACTTTAACTGTTTCCTGGGCGGTATTAGTAATGGTTTCAGTTTTTACTACCGAATTGCTTGAAACTATTTTTTTAGCAGTATCCACAACCTCACTTGAATCAGCTTTATTGCTATCACTATTTAATGGATGGCCTAAACCTAGGTGCCCAGCAATAAAAGAACCAATCGCCGCAAAACTAGCACCCATCACAGCCCCCTTAACTGTTTTCTTAAGTAAAAAATTAAATTCTTTTTTGTTTTGTTTATCTTCTTTATAATTCATAAAACTAGCCAAGCGACTAGATGCACTCATTTTACTTAACTCTTTCAATCTGTTTTCATCATTGACCCACGCTTTATATTTATTAAAATCTTTATTCTCTGATAATCTTTTTTGATAATCTGCCTGGCTTTCATTTTCCATCTTTTCTAAATTAAAGCTAGATAGATCTATCCTTTTATTATATCTAAGTAATTTTTCATTTTCATCATTAAACCAATACTCCGCTGGCTTATAGTGACTAACTATTGAACCAACCATACTTTTAGCTTCAGCTAAAGTATTTACTAAATTAAAGTAATTAATACCACGGTCCTCCACTGAGCCATAATTAACTTCATCTCGATTAATTTGTTTTTCGGTATAACTAATTCTAAGGTTTAGTCTTTCTATCTTTTCTTGAATTTCTGCGGACGAATAATCATTGTTCGATCTCAAAGATTCTAAATCATTAATTTGTGCCTGTAATTTTTCAACTAAACCAAAGTTAACACCTTCTTTAGTGCCCGCTGCTAAATTCATAACTTTAGCGGTATCACTTTTATCAGTCACTCCTAATTTAGCTAATTCATCTCTTTCACTTAATTCTTTTTTTCCAGAATTATAAGCTCTAAAACCACCAACAATTGCGGCTGCCATTGGTGCCACTGAGTAACTGATAGCACTTGCTAAATAAGCACTATTAGCTAAAGCAAATTTAGAACCAGTTCTAATGGCAAAGCCTAAAGTTGAATACCCAGCCTTATCTGATTGACCCAAAGCCATCGCTTTAGCTTTGCTGAAACCAGTTAAAGAAGTATCAGACATTTTATTAAGTAATTTTTCTGTCTCCTGATCAGCTGACAAAAACTTGAGTAAATCAATATTATTTTTTGATTTCAATAATAAATTATTTAGTTCTGCATTTTTAAAATCATCTTTATTTTCCTTTAAAATAGCACTGCTAAGAACATTTAACTTTTGAATAAAATCTCTAGTTTCATCATCAGTCTCTTTATTTTTTGTTTTATGCTCAATATAATTTCTAGCCACTTCATTATATTTAGCCGCTAATACTTTTTGCTCATCACTAAACTCATTACTATGCAAACAATCAACAACTACTTCACCGGCTTTATTTATTTTAACCTCTGGTCCATCCTTAATAACATCAGTCAACCAAGTTAACTCAACCTCACCATAACCCGCTAATCCACGACTTTCAATATTTTTGACCGCTTCTATTTTATGACGCTCCTTGTGATAATTTTGATTCATCGAAAAACCAATTTCCCACCATTTTTTAGAAGCTTTTTCTTGAGTAAAAGTTTCATGGGCCTCAACCTTGGCCTTAGCTAAAGAAGAACGACGAAGTGTTTCTAGAGCAAATTGTTGTTGCTCAGGACTAAGATTTTCAAAACCTCTAACACTGGCTAGTTCCTCGGCCGTAATACCAATACTTTCGGAATATTTAGAAATCTTTTCATTAAATGGATTAACAAAGTTTGGCTCATTAATAATATTAGAATTTTCTGGTTCATTGCTAATACTTTTTTCGGTATCTAAAGCCGGCAAAGAACTTTCAATCTCCTCATTGGTAAGAGAAATTTCTTTTTCTATTTCTTCAATAGAAATATTTTCATCACCTTCCAATTGCTTTGTTAGATATTTATGATAAACGGAATTTATCCAATTTCTCTTCTTATCAATTTTAGCACTAGCAGCAATAAAGTCTGGATTAGCGTCTAATCCTTGGCTTAAATTATTCTCAACTGTTTCATCTAATTCTTTACGTCTAAATATTTCAGCAATTGCACCCTTAATTTTACTCTCAAAAAAACCCTTCTTTTTTTCAGGAGAAACTGCAATATTTTGCTCAACTGCCACTGAGCTTTCAGCAACAACAGCCGAGTCTTCAACTAAATCACTTTTTATTTCTTTAGTTTTTTTACCCTGAGTAATTTCTCTTAAATTCTTTCTCTTATTAATCTTAAAAATTTCTTTGGACATAGTTTTAAAAAAAAAGAACAAACTAAATTAAGCTTGTTCTTTTAAAGACTCTCGAATTTTATTTAACTCGGCTAAATTATTTTCAGCTCTAAACTTTTTAATAAGTTCCAACTTCTCAATATGGAGCTCTTTGAGTTTAGTCATGGCCTCTTGGAATAAATTTTCAACCAATTCAATTTTCTCCGCTTCACTCATTTTATTATCTTGAGACATATTTAAAAAATATTCTTTTTTAATACTTTAATAGTACAATAAAAACAATTATTTTAAAAGCTTTCAAAAATCGCTTTTATCCTTTGTTTTAGGGGTATTGACAAACATCTGTCTGTAGTATAATATTAACAACATCGAAATAAAACGGAATAAAGCTTAGGTAAAACAAGATATAGTTTATATCTCTGTTTTTTTCTGTCCTGTTTCGCGGACGTTAACAATTTCAATTTTTGGTGAAAGTTTTGATGCTAATTGGCATCGATTCGGAGAATACAAAACAAAACAAAAATCCGATTTATCGGATATCGAAATATATTGAAAGCTATGCTTTCATTAGAGTCACAAACTTAATAGAGAGTTTGATCCTGGCTCAGGATGAATGCTGGCGGCGTGTCTAAGGCATGCAAGTCGAATGTCTAGTTTACTAGGCATGGCAAACGGGAGAGTAACACATTGATAACCTACCTCGAAGACGGGGATAACCTTGCGAAAGCGAGAATAATACCCGATAGTATGAAACGACATGAGTCGTTTCATTAAAGCTACGACGCTTCGAGAGGGGTCTATGGCCTATCAGCTTGTTGGTGAGGTAATGGCTCACCAAGGCTACGACGGGTATCGGGCGCGAGAGCGTGACCCGACTCACTGGGACTGAGACACTACCCAGACTCCTACGGGAGGCTGCAGTCAAGAATCTTCCTCAATGGACGAAAGTCTGAAGGAGCGACGCCGCGTGTATGAAGAAGCCTTTCGGGGTGTAAAGTACTTTTAACTGTGACAAAATAATGATGGTAGCAGTTGAATAAGGGGCTGCTAACCTCGTGCCAGCAGCAGCGGTAATACGAGGGCCCCAAGCATTATCCGGATTTATTGGGCGTAAAGCGTCCGTAGGTGGTTTATCGCATCTCCTGTTAAATCTCGAGGCTCAACCTCGAGTCCGCGGGAGAGATGGACAAACTAGAGATTGGAAGAGGCAAACGGAATTGCTGGTGTAGGGGTTAAATCCATTAATATCAGCAAGAACACCAAATGCGAAGGCAGTTTGCTAGGACAAATCTGACACTCAGTGGACGAAAGCGTGGGGAGCGAATGGGATTAGATACCCCAGTAGTCCACGCCGTAAACGATGGATACTAAGCATTGGAAGTATCGACCCTTCCAGTGCTGCTAATTTAAGTTAACACGTTAAGTATCCCGCCTGGGGAGTACGGCCGCAAGGCTAAAACTCAAAGGAATAGACGGGGACCCGCACAAGCGGTGGAGCATGTGGTTTAATTCGACGATAAGCGAGGAACCTCACCAAGGTTTGACATGTAGCTGCAAGGCCTGGAAACAGGTCCGCCTTCGAGGGTGCTACACAGATGCTGCATGGTTGTCGTCAGCTCGTGTCGTGAGATGTACCGTTAAGTCGGGAAACGAGCGCAACCCTTTTCTTATGTTTTATATGTCATAAGATACTGCCCGTTTTAAATGGGAGGAAGGTGGGATGACGTCAAATCAGCATGGTTCTTACACCTTGGGCAACACACGTGCTACAATGGGAAGTACAAAGGGACGCCAAATCGCGAGATGGAGCAAATCCCTAAAAACTTTTCTCAGTTCGGATTGGAGTCTGCAACTCGACTCCATGAAGCTGGAATCGCTAGTAATCGTGGATCAGCTATGCCACGGTGAATACGTTCTCGGGTCTTGTACTCACCGCCCGTCACGTCAAGGGAGTTGGTAGCGCCCAAAAGCTCATTTATGGGATTAAGGCGAGACTGATGACAGGGACGAAGTCGTAACAAGGCATCCGTAGCGGAAGCTGTGGATGGATCACCTCCTTTCTAGGGAGAACAATAATTCGTATTTATTGAGTCAAATCATTAATTATAGAATTATAGTCGACCCGAATTGGTGCCAATCAGACTTAAAACTTCACAACAAACACAAAAATTGAAATTGTTAATAATAAAAAAGACCTTTTTTAAGGTCTTTTTTGTATCCAAAATTTCCTCAAACAAAAAAGAACTTCTAAATGAAGTTCTTTTTTAAATTAATCAAAATTTATTCAATAACTACCGCTGTACCATAACATAAAACCTCAGTAACACCACTCATAACTTCAGTAGCATCATAACGAACACTGATAATAGCGTTGGCTCCTAATTCTTCTGCATGCTTAATCATTAAATTATAAGCATCTTCTCTGGTGTTCTCACAGAGTTGAGTGAACAAAGAAATATTTCCACCAACTATAGTTTGAAGTGATCCACCAATAGAACCAAAAATAGAACGAGATCTAACAATAATTCCCTTCACCACTCCTAAATTTTTAATTACCTTTACTCCTGGTAACTCTAAAGCAGTCGTAACATTATCATGATTCATATATTTATATTTTATTTTTATCTAACACCAACCGCTCGTCTGGCTTTTTCTAAAGTCTCATTAGCAACTTTAGCCGCTTTATCTTTGCCACTACTTAAAATATCCAGCACTTCGCCATCAGAAATAGAATAATACTTATCTTGAAAAGTCTGTAAAAATTTAGCTACTACTTCAGCTAAGCCTTTTTTAAAATCACCATAGCCACGTCCATCATATTCTTTTTCAACTTCTTTAACGCTCTTATTACCTAAGTAAGAATAGATAGTTAGTAAATTAGAAACCGCTGGTTTATTTTTAAGATCATATTTAACAACACTATCTGAATCAGTTACAGCACGCATGATTTTTTTCTTCGCAGTTTCGATATCATCCAATAACTCGATGCAACCTAATCCAGCTTCATCACTCTTACTCATTTTTTTAGTTGGGTCTTGTAAACTCATTACTCTAGCTCCTTCTTTACGAACCACCGCTTCTGGAACTTTAAAAATTTCAGCATATTCTTTATTGAAACGACGAGCAATATCACGAGCGAGTTCAACGTGTTGTTTTTGATCTTCACCAACCGGAACAATCTCGGTGTTATATAATAAAATATCTGAAGCCATTAGAACTGGGTAATCATACAAACCAACAGTGGCGGATTCTTGATGCTTTCCCGCTTTATCTTTAAACTGAGTCATCTTATTTAAATCAGCAATGCGAGCTCCGCAACAATTTAAAATCCAAGCTAATTCAGTGTGTGCTGATACATCAGACTGCTTAAATAAAATTGAACTTTTATAATCGATTCCGGCTGCTAAATAAGTTTTAACCAGTTCCATAGTCCAAGTCTTAAGTTGTTCTGGGTCCTGCTTAACAGTAATAGCATGATAATCAACCACACAAAAAACACAGTTATATTTATCTTGCATTTCTACCCATTGAGATAAAGCCCCGATATAGCCACCGATATTTAATCGGCCGCTTGGTTTAATTCCAGAAAAAATGATCTTTTTATCGCTCATAATGTTTATTTTTATACTTCCATCTTATGATAAATTATGATTTTAGGCAACAAAAAAAGACCCCTGTCTGGATCTTTCGCGTAAGTCACCTACAAGCATTGTAATGCTGTTTTTTAGGTTCGTCAAGTTTTTTGTAGTATAATAAAAATATAATTTCCTAAATAAACAAAAAATTATGAAAATTTTTATTACCGCTTCTTTTAAGGGCGACGAAAATAAACAAGAAATTGAACATATTTGTAACTTGACTAAAGAAGCTGGGTTCGAAGATTTTTGTTTTATTCGTGATATTGAAAATTATCAAAAAACCTTTAGTGACGGTAAAAAACTAATGCAACGATCTAGAGAGGAAATTGCTAAATCAGATGCCTTACTTATTGATTTGACCAATAAACCAACCGGGCGAGCCATCGAGGCAGGAATTGCCTTTGCTTTAAACAAAAAAATAATCATCATTGCTCAAAAAGGAACCACTATGAAAGAAACGGCGACAGGAATTGCTGATTTAGTTATCGAATATAGCTTAATTGCCGATATAGTGCCACCTCTTACTGAATGGCTAGCCAAACAATAAAAAATCGGGTTATGGTATAGTGGTATTACGCGTGACTTAGGTCCGCGTAATCCCGGTTCGATTCCGAGGAACCCGACCATAAAACAAGGAGAAAATGACTTGACTTTAAGTCATTTTTTTGCTAATGTAGGTCAAGTTGCCAAAAGACCCAAATGATTATATAATGTCTTAAGTAATTACATAAATTTGGCACTTTATTCCAGTAATTCAATACTGCTCCAGTTATTGAATTATTTTTTATTATATATGATAGATTTCAAACAAGGTATGGAGCCAGAAGATGGCGTCGTTTCAGAAAATAAGACTAAAAAAAGCAAAAAGTTCTTTAATTATTTAGGAATTATAATCATTTTAATTATAATATTTGCTGGTAAGGTAATTGTATCTGGTTCTAGCAGTGACTCTTGGTTTAACACTGGAATTTTTAGCAAAATTGCTCATATTACCACCTCATCCAACAAAAAATTAATCGGCGATGAAAATGATCGCATTAACATCCTCTTAATTGGTATGGGTGGCAAAAATCATGATGGCGGCTACTTAGCTGATACCATTATGTTAGTTAGTATTAAACCATCAACCAAACAAGTTTCCATGATTTCTATTCCTCGTGATATGACTGTTCCAGTAGCTGATGGATCCTGGAGAAAAGTTAATTCCGTTAATGCTACTGCCGAAGCTAAACAAGCTGGTAGTGGTGGAGCAGCCATGACCGAAGCCTTAAGTAAATTATTAGGCACACCAATTACTTATTATGTTAGAGCTGATTTTCAGGGATTTATTAATATCGTTGACGAGATGGATGGTGTCACTGTTAATGTTGAACACACTCTAGATGATTATTCTTATCCTATTTTAGGCGAAGAAGATAATCCAGATTATTATTCTAGATATCAGCATTTACATGTTGACACTGGACTACAAAAAATGGATGGTAGTTTAGCTTTAAAATTTGCTCGTAGTCGTCACGGTATTAATGGCGAGGGTTCAGATTTTGCTCGTGCTAGACGTCAACAATTAATATTACAAGCAGTAAAAGATAAATTATTATCCACTAGCACCCTTCTTAAACCTGCGATGATAATTAAAATATCTAATGAGTTAAGAGAACATATTGATACCAATATTTCTGTTACTGACATGATTGCTTTATGGGATAACTATAAAGACTTTAATAAAGCAAATTTAATTAATAAAGTTATCGATGATTCTGCCGACGGATTATTAGTACATCAAACTGGTGCTGATGGAGCTTATTTGCTCATGCCCAGAGATGGTAATTATACTGATATTAAAACTTTTGTAGGTGGTATTTTCGGCACACCGCCAAATACTGTAGTTGTAAAACCACTAACAAAATCAGTTAAGTTACAAATTGTTAATGGCACCTGGGTAACTGGTTTAGCTAGTAAAATTTCAACTACCTTAGATGCTTACAACTTTATAACTAGTAAGAGTAACGGAGCTGAAAGAAATATTACAAAAAGTGCTATTTATGATTTATCATACGGAAAGAATGATGATGCCATTAAAGCTTTAAAAGATTTAACTGGAGCTTCACTTAGTTACGATAGTCCTACTTGGCTTACTAATTTAAAAAATAGTACTTCTACACCAGACCTAGTTTTGATATTAGGAACTGATGCAGAAAAATGGGAATTAGCAAATCCTCAACAATAAAAATGAACAACGAAAAACACAATCTGCCTCTAGTTGCCCTGTTAGGACGAGCCAATGTCGGCAAGTCTACTCTTTTTAATTGTCTAACGGAAAAACAACAAGCCTTAGTTTCTGATGTTGCTGGTACTACCCGTGATAGTAATTTTGGTTTTGTGTCTTGGAATCATCGTGATTTCGAATTAGTTGATACCGCTGGTATTTTTGACGCTAAACATTTAAATAACGAATTTAAAAAAGCAGAGCATGGTATTGATTTTTTAGCCCAGAAACAAGTTCGTCAAATTTTAGATGACGCTGCCATAATTATTTTTATGGTTGATAACCGTGCGGGCTTATTAACTGAAGATCGTCACTTAGCGGCTGCTTTAAAAAAGAATCCAGAATTACTAAAAAAAACTATCGTAGTTGTAAATAAAGTTGATAGTCAAAAACATGCCACTGAGGCTTTAAATTTTGTTAAACTAGGACTTGGCCAACCAAGATTACTTTCAGCTACTACCGGTTCTGGAACTGGTGATTTATTAGATGAAATTGTTATTAAATTAAAACCATTCGCAGACGAAAAAATAATTGTCGAAGATAGACATGACGAAATTAAAGTTTGTATTATTGGTAAACCAAATGTTGGTAAATCATCTCTACTTAATTCTATCTTGGGTTATGAGCGTGTGATTGTTAGTGATGAACCTCATACCACCCGTGAACCACAAGATACGGTTGTTGTTTGGGGAGACAAAAAAATTCGTTTCGTTGATACCGCTGGTATTTCTCGCCAGGGTCATAAAGGTGATGGTATTCAGAAATTAGGTATCGGTAAATCATTACACGTATTAGACAAAGCTGATATTGCTTTATTAGTTTTTGATGTTAGCGAACCACTTACTCACCAAGACGCTAAAATTGTTGGTGAAATTATTGAACGTCATAAGAGTTTAATTTTAATTGCTAATAAGTGGGATAAAGTTGAAGTTAAAGATACTAAAAAATGGACTCAAGATATTTATCATGAATTACCATTTGCCTCTTGGGCACCACTACAATTTATTTCTGCTAAGACTGGTCTTAAGGTGCAAAAGATTATGGATCTAGTAACCACATTAGCTGAAGCCCGTAAGATTGAAATTTCCGATTCTCAATTACAGAAGTTCTTAATGAAAATTGTTAAGATTCATTTACCAGCTAAAGGCAAAGGTTTGAAGGCACCACGTATTTACGAATTTACTCAAGGCCGTAGCAACCCACCAGCTTTTGATATCAGAATCGGCTCCAAAGATAACTTACATTTTTCCTATGTTAGATTTATGGAAAATAGATTACGTGAAAAATATGGTTTCACTGGCACACCAATTAAAATGACTGTAACTAAAAATAAAAAAGTTCACGGTACCGCTTCCTAATAAAAAAGACTCTGAAATTTCAGAGTCTTTTTTTTATTTATTTAACATTTGTTCTGGTTGGTAATGGCAACGAAAGGCTGTGATTAATATTAATATTATGTTCGATTAAAGAAACTTTAATTATGAAGAGAAAAATACAACAAGGTGCTAGAATTGCTAATAATAAAGCCAATACTCCTTTTTTACTATTACCATTCTTATCTTTAAACCAAGTCCATAAAGAAATAATAATAGAAAAAATGCTTAATGGTAAGAAAAAATAAACTAAAAAAATACCAAAAATACTTGCCAAATAATTAAGCTTATTTGTTTCCCAATAATCAATTGAGTATGCTAAATCTGAAAATTGGACTACTGATAAGCAGCCAATTATTAAAACAAGGATGGTAAACCAAAAATGAGATAGATACTCGTTTAAAATAATAGCTAGTTTTGTCATAATAATATAATTAATTATGCTAATATACTAACATTTATTTTCTAAAGATAAAATTATTTTCCCACTACAACTTTATAAACATTTAAAAACATTTAAAAACATTTAAAAAAATAAACTAAATATTTTAATTAAATGATAAAATAAGCCAAATTTATAATACTAGCTTCAAGTATTCTTTATTTTAATTTAATTTAAACTCAATCAATTACTAATCGTCTTTTAATCATTGATGTTGTATAATAAAACCATCAAAATAAATAACCTAAACTATATGAGAATTATCGTCGGCCTAGGAAATCCAGGCGACCAGTATCAAAAAAATCGTCACAATGTCGGCTTTATGGCCTTAGACTTATTACTAGGCGATGTTAAATGGCAACTAAACAAAAAATTTAATGCTTTAACTTATGAGTCTGGTGATTGTATTTATTTAAAGCCTCAAACTTTCATGAATAACTCCGGGCAATCTGTCCAAGCCATTTTGTCTTACTATGGACTTATGCCAAAATCACTTGGTTTATTTAACAAAAAAGACGCTGACTTATCAGACGTCTTAACAGTAGTTCACGATGATATTGATATTGAAGTTGGCAAATGGAAAATTGCTAGCGACTCTAGAAGTGGCGGTAATAACGGCGTGCAATCAATTATTAACCATCTTAAAACCAAAAATTTTAGACGAATTAAAATTGGTGTTAAAAATGATTTAATTAGAACTCGAATTCCTGTTGAAAAATTTGTTTTACAAAACTTTAACACTGAAGAAAAAGACGTTATTAAAAATGTTTTAGCTGAGGCAATAAAATCTCTATAAAAAAAGAGTGCCTAAGATTTTGCCTTAAAACAATCGGCAACTAAACCAAGGAGGGGCGGTTTAATCTGATTATTTTTGGGCAAAATTTTAGGCACTCTAGCGCTACTATCTTAATATAAAAGAGCTAAGTTAGCAACCATACCCGGATTATTTATTCTTCCGGGTATTATATTTACCCTTATGACAGATTATGCGATTAAAACCATCAAAATAGATGATCCGAAATACCCTTCACTCCTAAAAGAAATCAATAACCCGCCTAAGATTTTATATTATATAGGTAAGTGGCCTGATACTAATTTATTTCCCTTGGCTGTTGTTGGCAGTCGCGAGCCGGATATTTATGGTGAGCGAGTAATTAGAGAATTACTAAGTGACGACATTTTAGACAAGACTGTTATTATTAGTGGACTAGCTAAAGGAATTGATGCGGCGGCTCATAAAATTGCTAAACATACGATTGCGGTTCTTGGTACTGGATTAGATGAAATTAGCTTCTATCCTAAAGAAAATTTAAATTTATATCATCAAATTATTAAAAGCGGTGGTCTTATTATTTCTGAGTTCCCTGTCGGTACTAAGCCAAAACCTCAAAATTTTCCCCAGCGCAATCGAATTGTTGCAGGACTCAGTCGTGCTACTATAGTTGTCCAAGCCAAAATAAGATCAGGGGCCCTAATTACAGCCCGTTTAGCCCTAGAAGGTGGTCGCGAAGTGCTTACTGTTCCTGGTTCAATATTTAACGAATTAAGCGCTGGGCCACACCTTTTAATCGCTCAGGGGGCCACTCCAATCACGAATTCAACTGAATTAGATGAAATATACCAAAGGTTGACATGTTTCCCGTAAATAGTACACTGGTTATGACAGACTAAAAAATCTTAGCTAAAAATATGACTTTAATCATCGTTGAGTCTCCAACTAAAGCCCGTACTATATCTAAATTTTTAGATAAGAAGTATCTAGTCGAATCATCATTCGGCCATATTCGTGATTTACCGAAAAGTGATATGGGTATTGATATCGAAAACGGATTTATTCCTCGTTATATTATTCCCACTGCCGCTAAAAAAACGGTAACTAATTTAAAGAAACAAGCCGCTAAAGTTGATACTATTATTCTCGCTTCGGATGAAGATCGCGAAGGAGAAGCCATCGCTTGGCACTTAGCCGAAGCCTTAAAAATTGACCCAGCTAAAACTCAAAGAATCGTCTTTCATGAAATTACTAAAGACGCTATTTTAGCCGCCTTAGAACACCCAAGAACCCTTGATATGAAAATGGTTGACGCGCAACAAGCTCGTCGCGTTTTAGATCGTTTAGTGGGTTACGAATTATCACCTTTTCTCTGGAAAAAAGTAACTCGCGGATTATCAGCTGGTCGTGTTCAGAGTGTAGCAATGCGTTTAGTAGTTGAACGTGAAAAAGAAATTAAAGCTTTCAACGCTGATGAGTATTGGAGTGTAACTGCTGATCTTGCTACTAAAAATCAAGATAAATTTAGTGCTGAATTATATAAAATTGACAATAAGAATTTAGAAAAATTAGAAATCACCGCTGAAAAAGCGGAAATCTACAAAAAAGAATTAGAAGCAGCAACATATACAGTCGAGAAGGTTGAAAAGAAAAAAGTAAATAAAAGTGCTCCTAATCCTTTTACCACCTCCACTTTACAACAAAGTGCTAATCGTCAATTAGGTTTTTCAGCTAAGCAAACGATGACTCTCGCTCAAAAATTATACGAGCAAGGTTATATCACTTACATGCGTACCGACTCTCTAAATTTATCAGAGAAGTTTTTAGGTGAAGCTAAAAATTGGTTGCTT
>Ga0302203_1000745_pt1 | contig 12620 bp, 3 predicted proteins | sample II_Fen_E1_1_FD_194576 | JGI IMG/M metagenome (GOLD analysis project Ga0302203, IMG submission 194576) | Peat permafrost microbial communities from Stordalen Mire near Abisko, Sweden - II_Fen_E1_2 | ecosystem: Environmental > Terrestrial > Soil > Wetlands > Permafrost | place: Sweden: Abisko...
CGACGGGTATATCCATACCCCGGTGATCATTGCTGAAATGCACAAGGGCATTGATTCTCACAAGGTGGACAATACGGTCGTAGGCACCAATGTGGGACAGGCTGATAAAGGAGCATTTAATAACCGCCTGAATTTCGAAACCTATAACCTGGGTCATTTAATGATGGCAGGTATTATTCATAAACGGGCTACCGGGAAAACAACCCTGTTCAATGCAGCCATTAAAGCAACCGATTTTCTGTGCCACTTCTACGAAACAGCTTCGGCTGAACTGGCCCGTAATGCCATTTGTCCATCCCACTACATGGGCGTTGTGGAGATGTACCGTGCAACGGGTAATCCACGTTACCTGACCCTGGCAAAAGATCTGATTGATATACGCGGGATGGTTGAAAACGGCACTGATGATAACCAGGACCGCATACCGTTCAGGAAACAAAAACAAGCCATGGGTCATGCTGTACGGGCAAACTATTTATATGCCGGTGTGGCCGATGTGTATGCCGAGACAGGCGAAAAAGTATTGATGGATAACCTGGAAAGTATCTGGACGGATATCACTACCCGCAAAATGTATGTAACAGGTGCCTGCGGGGCTTTGTACGATGGCACTTCACCCGATGGAACGAACTACAAACCCGATAGTATACAGAAAGTGCATCAAAGTTACGGACGGGCCTATCAACTGCCAAATTCAACGGCACACAATGAAACCTGTGCCAACATTGGCAATATGATGTTTAACTGGCGCATGCTTCAGGTGACTGGTGATGCCAAATATGCCGATGTACTGGAAACAGCCCTTTACAACAGCGTCCTGAGTGGGGTGAGCCTGGATGGAAAACGATTTTTCTATACCAACCCATTGCGTATCAGCAGCGATTTTCCCTATACCCTTCGCTGGTCGAAAGAACGCACTGAATATATCAGTTGCTTCTGTTGTCCGCCCAATACGGTCCGTACCCTGTGCGAAGTTCAGGATTATGCCTATAGTACAGGGAAGAATGCTATCTGGTGCAACCTATACGGTGGAAGTATATTGGAAACCTTGCTGAATGGAAAAGACAAAGTAAAACTAACCCAGGCTACCGATTACCCGTGGGATGGAAATATTAAAATTACTGTTGAGAATGCACCTAAAGGAAAAGCATTTGCCATAAACCTGCGTATCCCAGAATGGTGCGACAAAGCGGCTGTGAGAGTAAACGGACAGGAATATGCATCTGAAAACAAATCCAATACTTATACCTCTGTTTCGCGTGAATGGAAGAAGGGGGATGTTGTGGAGCTGATACTGGATATGCCTGTAAAATTATTAGAGTCAAATCCGTTGGTAGAAGAGACCCGCAACCAGACAACCGTGAAACGGGGGCCATTGGTTTATTGCCTTGAAGGAATGGATATTGAAGGCAACAAAGGTATCGATAATGTGATGATACCGGCAGATATTCAGTTTACCACACGAAAAATTACTATTGCAGGCAGTCCGGTTGTGGCACTTGATGCAAAAGCACGATTAGCAGACGAAAGTTCATGGAAAAACGCCCTCTACAGAACAGTTGGAAAATCAGATAAAACCGTCAACATTACCCTGATCCCTTATTATGCCTGGGGTAACCGGGGAAAATCGGACATGACTGTCTGGATGCCGTTGGCGAAATAAAGGTTTTGAAGGTTAAGGTTTGAGGGTTTTCGTACATAATAGGTTTTCAAAGATTTATTCATAGATTCATTATGAGACTAACGTACTCTTTATTATTCGCATTTCTACTGGGGTCTTTGGGTGTTAATGCCACCGAAATATGGGTATCACCAACCGGTAATGACCACGCAGCAGGAACAAAAGAAGCTCCGAAAGTAACATTGGCAGCAGGGTTACGGCAAGCACGTGAATATCGCAGGCTGAAGACTCAGGGAATAGAAAACGGAATCCAGATAATCCTGAAAAGCGGGGTCTATTCTGAATACGAAGCACTATTTATCCGTCCTGAAGATAGTGGCACGACACAGTTTCCAACCATCATCCGCGGTGAAGAAGGCGGGAAAGTAGTCCTGAGTGGTGGTGTGCAAATAACGAACTGGAAGAAATCAGGAAAACTGTGGGTAGCAGATATGCCCGCATTTAATGGCCGGCCTTTCGACTTCCGTCAGCTATGGGTAAACGGGAAAAAAGCAGTGAGGGCACGTAATGTGGCAGACTTTGAAAAGATGCCCCGGATAATGAGCAACGATGCGGTGAATGAAATACTGTGGGTACCAACATCAGCTGTGAAAAAGATACTGAAAGCACCTTATGCTGAAATGGTGCTTCATGAAATGTGGTGCATTGCCAACCTGCGGATCAAATCCATAGAAGTTCATGGTGATTCGGCTGCAGTGCGATTCCATAATCCGGAAAGCCGTATCCAGTTTGAGCATCCATGGCCACGCCCGATGATAGCACCCGGATTAAACTCTCCGTTTTATCTGACGAATGCCATGGAACTACTCGATGAACCGGGGGAATGGTATCACGATATTACTACTCATAAACTTTATTATTATCCCTTAGCCGGAGAAAAGATAATGCAGACAGAGGCAATAGTGCCTGCACTTGAAACCCTCGTAAGCGTGAAAGGAACTCCTGACAGGCCGGTAGAAAACATTGTTTTCAGCAATATCAATTTTAATTACACTACATGGATGCGACCATCGGAGAAAGGACATGTACCTTTACAGGCCGGCATGTACCTGACAGATGCCTATACCCTGAAGCCGAAGATGATCAGAGAGGACAATAATCACAAGTTGGATAATCAGGACTGGGTGGGACGCCCGGCAGCAGCAATACAGATTTCAGATGCAAGCAATATCGATTTCAGCAACTGTAATTTCGAACATACAGGATCTACCGCGTTGGATTATGTTTCGGGAGATAAGGGTGGTACTGTAAAAGGGTGCATATTCAGGGACATAGCAGGAAACGGACTGGTGACAGGAAGTTTTTCACCCGCAGCACAGGAAGCACATTTGCCATATGATCCTACCGACAAACGTGAAGTATGCAGTTTTCAGCACATTACAAATAATCTCTTTACCGATGTAACGAACGAAGACTGGGGTTGCGTAGCTATTTGTGCCGGGTATGTCAGTAACATCAATATAGAACACAATGAGATCAGCGATGTATCCTACACCGGCATTAGCCTGGGCTGGGGGTGGAACCAAACGGTAAACTGCATGAAAAACAACCGTATATTTGCCAATCATATTTTCCATTATGCCAGACACATGTATGATGTGGCCGGTATTTATACCTTAGGATCTCAACCTAAGACCGTGATCTCCGAAAATTACGTGCATGATATTTACAAACCGGGATATGTACACGATCCTGATCACTGGTTCTATCTGTATACGGACGAAGGATCCTCGTTTATCACCCTAAAAGATAACCTGACGGAAGGTGATAAGTTTCTTAAGAATGCCAATGGACCAGGCAATACCTGGGAAAACAACGGACCAATGGTGAACGATTCGATTAAGCAGAAAGCCGGATTGGAAACGGAATACAGGTATCTGCTTCGCGAAAGGAAATAGATATTACCCTGCGGGTGATATGAAAGAGACAGTATCCTGCGGATGATATGAATGGATATTATCCGCAGGATGATTTAACTGATAATACTAAAACAACCACATAACATGAGACGCACCATCTTTCTTCTATTTTTTGCAGCAATTACGTTGATAGCCAATGCCCAAACCTGGATCTGGTATCCGGGTGACTACGAAATATGGCTGGGCAATGAAATGAACAACCGCCGTACCGAACGGGGAGCATTCTTCCCTCCTTTCTGGAAAATGGACAGTCATTATGTGTTGGTGGAATTCAGTAAAAAGATAGACCTGGCTGCACCGGAAGAAATTGAAATATCTGTGGAAGGAAAGTTTAATATCAAACTGGATGGCAAGCTTCAGTTTGGCATGCCGCATACCTTTACACTTCCTGCGGGGAAACATAGTTTAAACATTAAAGTATGGAACCAGTCAACCCCTCCTGCTATTTTTGTAAAAGGAAAGACTGTCCATTCGGATGGTTCATGGAAAGTAACGTACGAAGACAAGGAATGGATTGATGAGAGTGGTAAAGCCAGTGATACTTCCGCTACGGTATATATGGATGCTGCTTCGAATAATTTCAATGATCCTACTACGCCTCCCTCAGCCTTTAAACTGGCAACAGAACCTGTGAAAGCTGTCAAACGTGAGAAAAAGAATGAGGGTGAATTAATTGACTTTGGTAAAGAGACTTTTGGGTTTATCCAATTGAAGGGACTGCAGGGTAATGGAACCGTGCATATCTACTACGGTGAAAGTCCGGAAGAAGCTTTGGACACTAAATACTGCGAAACACTCGACAAACTAAAAGTCAATGGAACGACAGTTACCGACGAAGCGTTGGATGTGACTTCAAAACTGACGGATATCTATACAATTGGAAACAGCAAAGCATTCCGGTATGTCTATATTACCAAAGACAGTGGCATTGAGCTAAAAGATGTAAGCATGTTATATGAATACAAGCCTGAAGTACGAAAAGGATCATTCCGCTGTAATGATGAAGAAGTAAATAAAATGTGGGAAGTCGGGGCATACACCATGCAACTTACCACCCGGGAGTTTTTTATTGATGGTATCAAGCGTGACCGTTGGGTATGGAGTGGTGATGCCATTCAAAGCTACCTAATGAACTATTACCTGTTCTTCGATGCAGAAACAGTAAAAAGCAATATCTGGTTGTTGCGTGGAAAAGATCCGGTGACCAGCCATACCAACACCATCATGGATTACACGTTCTACTGGTTCCTGTCCATTTATGATTATTATCAGTTTACGGGCGACAAACATTTTATTGAACAGGTCTACCCCCGTATGCAGACCATGATGGACTATGTGCTCAGCCGTTCAAACAAAAACGGAATGGTGGAAGGCCTGACGGGTGACTGGGTATTTGTGGATTGGGCAGACGGATATATGGATAAGCATGGCGAACTCTCGTACGAACAGATCCTGTTTTGTAAAAGTCTGGAGACCATGTCGCTTTGTGCCAAGCTGGTGAATAATGATACGGATAAAACAAAATACGACGGTTTGTCAACAGCCCTTCGCAGCAAACTGGAACCTGCCTTCTGGAATGAAACAAAGAAAGCATTGGTTCATAACCGGATTGATGGGAACCAAAAAGAGGCTGTGACCCGTTATGCCAATATGTTTGCCATTTTCTTCAATTACCTCAGTCCTGAGAAGCAACAAATCATTAAGAAGTCTGTGTTGATGAATGACTCCATCATGAAAATCACGACACCCTATATGCGCTTTTACGAACTTGAAGCCTTGTGTGCGTTAGGTGAACAAAAAACAGTCATGAAAGAAATGAAAGACTACTGGGGAGGCATGTTACGCGAAGGAGCAACTACTTTCTGGGAAAAATATAACCCAACGGATAAAGGAACGCAACATTTAGCCATGTACGGACGCCCCTATGGCAAGAGCCTTTGCCATGCCTGGGGAGCCAGTCCCATCTATTTACTCGGGAAATACTACCTGGGTATCCAACCTGTAAAAGCCGGGTACACGGAGTATTCCATTACTCCAAATCTTGGTGGCTTGAAATGGATGGAAGGGACTGTTCCTACTCCTAAAGGGGAAATTAAGCTATCCATGAATGAAAAAACTATTAAAGTTAAAGCAACTCAAGGGACAGGCTACCTGAATTTTGTCAGTACAAGCAAGCCTAAAGCCAGTAAAGGAACTATTGAGAAGTTGAAAGATAATCATTACAGACTATTTATAGACTCTCTGGAGGAAGTTACTGTGACTTACCGATAGTATAAAATTGAGTACAGCAGGGTATTTTGTACGTCCTTCTGGTGTTGTTTTAGGTAAAATATTAGTTTTTTAATTATGAAATTTAAAAGTTTGTTTGTTGTTTTAGGAATGTTGTTTGCCCATCAGGCATTCAGTGAAACCATCCGTATAGTCAGCTACCCCCATGCATCAAATCGGGTAGTATTTGCCACTGACATGTTGGGTAAGTCGCTAAAAAAATCAGGTTATCAGGTGGTTAATGCTAATACGGAGCGTATTTCATCAAAAGAAAAAAACATTCTGGCTATTGAGAAAAACGACCCTGCCCTCAAAAAATTAGTAAAGCAATTGAAAATCCAGTTGCCTGATTCAATGAAGAAAGAGGGTTTTTTCATTACAACAAAAAAGAATACTACGCTGATTATTGGAACAGATGGCTCCGGAGTCATTTACGGTTGCCGTGAGTTGATTGACCGCCTGCAACATGAAAAGAAACTTGATTTGCCGGTATCATACTCAGATGCCCCGGAAATGGTCCTTAGGGGTACCTGCATAGGCATACAAAAAACTACGTATCTTCCCGGACGTACCGTGTACGAATATCCGTATACTCCCGAAACCTTTCCCTGGTTTTATGACAAGAAACAATGGATTGAATACCTGGATATGCTGGTAAAGAACCGCATGAATTCCTTGTACTTATGGAACGGACACCCCTTTGCCTCGCTGGTTCGCTTAAAAGACTATCCTTTTGCAGTGGAAGTAAGTGATGAAACGTTTAAAAAGAATGAAGAAATTTATTCCTTTCTCACCAGGGAAGCTGACAAACGTGGGATATTTATTATCCAAATGTTTTATAACATCATTGTTTCCAAACCTTTTGCCGAACATTATGGTATTCCTACCCAGGATAGAAATCGTCCCATAACTCCGTTGATCAGCGATTATACCCGAAAGAGCATAGCTGCCTTTGTTCAAAAATATCCGAATATAGGGTTTCTTATCACACTCGGCGAAGCTATGGACACAAACGAGGATGATGTAAAATGGTTTACCGAAACCATTATTCCCGGTGTAAAAGATGGTATGAAAGCGTTGGGAACAACCAAAGAACCGCCGATTATTCTTCGTTCGCACGACACAGATGCAAAAATGGATATTGTAGCGGCCAAGCCATTGTATAGCAATTTATTTACCATGAGCAAGTACACCGGTGAAAGTTTGACCACTTATGAACCGGGTGGTCCATGGTCAAAAATTGACAGGGACCTGAGTGACCTCGGACCTGTTCACATCAGCAATATCCATGTGCTGGCTAATCTTGAACCATGGCGTTACGGTTCTCCTGAATTCATACAGAAAGCAGTAAATGCCATGCACGTTAGTAAGGGTGCTAACGGATTGCATTTATATCCGCAGGCTTCATTCTGGGACTATCCTTACACAGCTGATAAACTTGCTAATGGAAGCAGGTTGAAGCAAATCGACCGTGACTGGATATGGTATCAGGCCTGGTCGCGTTATGCCTGGAATTGTCATCGCGCCCCAAAAGATGAGGTCGGATACTGGAATCAGCAATTAGGTGATTTTTACGGGATAAGCAATAGCGAAGCCGGTAAGATAAAAGAAGCTTATGACCAATCCGGAGAAATTGCCCCTAAATTGCTTCGCAGATTTGGTATCACCGAAGGTAACAGGCAAACACTTTTATTGGGTATGTTTATGAGCCAGCTGGTTAACCCATACAAATACAAAATTTATCCGGGTTTCTATGAAAGCTGTGGCCCTGAAGGGGAAAAGCTGATTGAATACGTGGAGAAAGAATGGAAACACCAGCCTCATGTGGGTGAATTGCCGCTTGACATTATCGCCCAGGCGATAGCCCATGGTGATAAAGCCATTGCCGCCATCGATCAGGTGGAAGGAAAAGTAACGAAGAACAAAGAGGAATTTGAAAGGCTGCACAATGATATGCATTGCTACAGGGAGTTTGCCTATTTCTTCGAAAATAAGGTAAAGGCAGCCAAGCTGGTACTCGATTACCAATGGGGAAAAGACAGCAAGAACCTGGATGCTGCCATTCCATTCCTTGAAAAGAGCCTTGAACATTATAAAAAATTAGTTGATCTGACTAAAGGCCATTATCTTTATGCCAACAGCATGCAGACTTCGCAACGCAGAATCCCTATCGGAGGCGATAATGGTAAAAACAAAACATGGGAAGAACTCTATGTACATTACCAAAAAGAGCTTGTAAACTTTAAGAATAACCTGGCAATGCTAAAAGGGAAAAACGGAAATGAAATTCAGGATGCTAAAATCATACCTGCACTTTTACCGGCGAATATATCCCTTTTGACAAAAGCAGCAACCGTAAAACTGGCTAAAGGTGTATCTTTATACACAGATATAGACTCAAAAATAGAAGATATTGCACCTGAACTTGTAGGCATGAATGCCTGGGTATTGAATGCAAAAGATCAATCCAACGAAGGTACCATAGTTGATTTTGAAACAGCTGCTCCTGTTAAGATTCTGGTAGGGTATTTCCGTGATGATCAAAAGAAATTTGCCAAAGCACCTACCCTGGAGACTGATGCTTCCGCCAATTTATTTGGACAGTCTGAACCCGTTCTGATTAATGCTGTGCGATTTAAAGGATTACCAATGGTGAATGTACATGCATACAGCTTTAGTGCCGGAAAAAACAAACTATTGTTGCCCAAAGGCCTTTGTCTGATATTGGGTGCAACAAACAGTTTGATTGAAACCCGGAATGCAGGACTGGCAGGTACCGGGAAAGAAGAAACTATGGACTGGATGTTCTATTAAGACCTCACCCCTACTCCCTTCCTTAAAGAGAGTGGATCAGTGCTGTGATTTTATAAATTTGGAATTTTACTCAATCTGCTTATTTCTTTATAGAATAGCGAAATTGATGATTTTTAGAATCAGATTAATATAGAATCAAGAACAATTACAATTATCTTTTTATTATATAAGAGACAAAACTAACTCAATCCCCCTCTCCTCAAGGAGAGGGGTTAGGGGTGAGGTTTACTTTATGCCATGAAAAAAATATTCTCCATAATCCTCCTGTCCTTCCTTTTTCAATTCATCACTGCCCAGCCTGAAGTTTCACAGGCAAAAATGGCGCAGATCTATGAGCAGGTAAAAACTCCCTATAAATACGGGTTGGTAGTTGCTCCAACGACCAACAATTACAAGATAGACTGTCCTACTGTTTTCCGGAAAGACGATAAATGGTACATGACCTACCTGATGTACAATGGTCGTACCGGGACTGATGGACGCGGCTACACAACCTGGCTGGCGGAAAGTGATAACCTATTGGAATGGAGAACCAAAGGCCGGTTGCTTTCATTCAGGGATAAAACCTGGGACATGAACCAACGGGGTGGTTTCCCGTCATTGCCGGATATGGACTGGGGAGGAACTTATGCCCTTCAACCATTCCAACATAAATATTGGATGACCTACATCGGTGGCGCCTCTTCAGGGTATGAATCAGGCCCTCTAAAAATTGGCGTGGCATATACACCCGAGACAAAACTTACCGAAGCTGCAGAATGGGAAGCCCTCCCCGACCCTATCCTCACTCCCGAGGATAAAGACGGCCAGTGGTTCGAAAACATTACCCAATACAAAAGCACGGTCTACTGGGATAAAAAGAAAACGCTTGGAGCTCCTTTTGTCATGTTTTACAATGCAGGAGGTCGCAACCCGAAAACCAACGTCAAGGCAGAACGTATAGGCATAGCCCTTTCCACCGATATGAAACACTGGAAACGGTATCCGGGCAATCCTGTATTCACCCACGAGGAAGGTATTACGGGCGATGCCCATATCCAGAAGATCGGCGACGTATACGTCATGTTTTACTTCTCCGCTTTCCGTGCCGACAGGCCTTATAAAGCATTCAACACCTTTGCATGCAGTTATGACCTGATCCATTGGGCCGATTGGAAAGGGGATGATCTGGTTATTCCTTCCAAATCATACGATAATCTTTTTGCACACAAAAGTTACCTGATAAACTACAAAGGAGTGGTCTACCATTTCTATTGCGGAGTGAATAAAGACGATCAACGGGGTATTGCGGTGGCTACCAGCAAACCCATGGGACGATCGGCCGTACACTTTCCTCTTCCTGAATCCAAAGAACGGCGTACAGTTGTCAACCTGAATGAAGGGTGGAAAACATGGATGAAAGATACCCTGAAAGTCAATATTCCTCATAACTGGGACGATTATTACGGATACCGGCAACTGACCCATGGCAATCTGCATGGCACTGCTACTTATCAGAAAACCTTTGTCGCCCCCAATGCCGGACCCGGTAAACAATACTTTATCCGCTTTGAAGGAGTTGGCACTTATGCTACTGTCAGACTGAACGGTAAAAATCTGGGCAGGCATAACAGCGGCAGGGTTTCTTTTACCCTGAATGTAACCGGCGCTATTAAGCCGGGCGAAGACAACACACTTACCGTGGTGGCTGAACATCCTGAGATGATCACCGACATGCCCTGGGTCTGCGGAGGCTGTTCTTCCGAGTGGGGATTCAGCGAAGGCTCCCAGCCATTGGGCATTTTCCGTCCTGTGATACTCGAAGTAACCGACGACATACGCATTGAACCTTTCGGTGTCCATGTATGGAACAATGACAAAGCTGATTCTGTATTTATTGAGACGGAAGTAAAAAACTACGGCTCCCAAGCCTCCGCAATAGATGTTGTAAACAAGCTAAACAATTCAGACGGAATAGCTGTATTCAGGATCGCTGATAAAGTGATGCTGGCTCCCGGTGAAACCAGGACAATCAAACAGGCATCAGCCATACAGGATCCTAAACGTTGGAACCTGGACCGCCCGTATCTGTATAAGTTAGCCTCCATGATCAAACGGGGGGATAAAACGATTGATGAAATAACAACACCCTATGGTATCCGCACGGTGAGCTGGCCTGTTAAACGCACCGGTACAGATGGACGGTTTTACCTGAACGACAAACCTGTATTCATCAACGGGATATGCGAGTACGAACACCAGTTTGGTCAATCGCATGCTTTTTCGGATGAACAGATTGCATCCCGTGTAAAACAAATAAAGGCTGCCGGTTTCAATGCATTCCGCGATGCCCACCAACCACACAATCTGGAATACCAGAAACACTGGGATGAAGAGGGTATTCTTTTCTGGACCCAGTTCTCTGCCCATATCTGGTATGACACTCAGGATTTCAGGAATAACTACAAGGAACTGCTCCGCCAATGGGTGAAGGAACGTCGTAACTCGCCATCCCTCGTCATGTGGGGATTGCAGAATGAAAGCGTATTGCCGAAGGAGTTTGCACAAGAGTGCAGCAATATCATCCGCGAGATGGATCCCACTGCACGTACCATGCGGGTTATCACCACCTGCAACGGAGGCGTAGGCACCGACTGGGATGTGGTACAAAACTGGAGCGGCACCTATGCCGGCAAACCTGAAAACTATAACCATGAACTCGCCCAACCCAACCAGTTGCTCAACGGGGAATATGGTGCCTGGCGAAGCATAGGTTTGCATACCGAACCATCAGCTTTTGATCAGAAGGGAGTGTGGAGTGAAGATCGCATGTGCCAGCTTCTGGAAATGAAGATACGTCTGGCTGAACAGGCTAAAGACAGTGTTTGCGGACAATTCCAGTGGGTATTCAGTTCGCATGACAATCCGGGACGTCGACAGGCTGACGAAGCATACCGTGTGATAGACAAAGTCGGACCCTTTAATTACAAAGGTCTGGTCACTCCCTGGGAAGAACCAACTGATGCGTATTACATGTACCGTGCGAATTATGTTTCGGCAAAAAAAGACCCCATGGTCTATCTCGTATCCCATACCTGGCCTGACAGGTTTACAAAAAGAACCAGGGCTACTGTGGAAGCCTACAGCAATTGCGACAGTGTGAAGCTATACAACGATGCTACCAACGATAATTTCCTGGGCCGTAAAAAAAACAATGGCAAGGGTACCCATTTCATGTGGGAAAACCGCGATGTCAGGTACAACGTGCTTCGTGCAGTGGGTTATTCCGGTGGAAAAGCCGTTGCGGAAGATGTTATTGTTCTGAACAACCTCGAAAAAGCACCTCATTTTGATCAGCTATATGCTGAATCAACCCCTTTATTAAAAGGTGAAGCAGGGTATAATTATCTCTATCGGGTAAATTGCGGCGGAGACGACTACACCGATGAGTTTAACCAGAAATGGGTAAAGGATGATACGACTGTTTCACGTTCGTGGGCTGCCGGTTTCAAGGAATTGAATCCTTACCTGGCCAGTCAGCAGGTCACATCTGATCCCATCAAGGGTGTCCGTGATTGGGCATTGCTGGGTCATTTTCGCTATGGCCGTCATAAGCTCGACTATCATTTCAAGGTTCCCGATGGACGTTACCGGGTGGAACTTTATTTCACCGAACCATGGCATGGAACGGGTGGCGGCATAGCCACAGATTGTGAGGGTCTGCGCATCTTCGATGTAGCTGTAAACGATTCGGTAGTCTTGAAGGACTTGGATATATGGGCAGAATGCGGACACGATGCCGCCCTGAAAAAAGTGGTATATGCCACTATCAGGGATGGTAAACTGACTGTTTCATTTCCCAATGTAAAAGCAGGACAAGCAATCCTATCCGCCATTGCCATTGCTTCAACCGACAAGAGCCTGCAGGTGCCTGTAAAACCTGAAACTTCGTGGTCGTG
>Ga0302203_1000754_pt1 | contig 12480 bp, 8 predicted proteins | sample II_Fen_E1_1_FD_194576 | JGI IMG/M metagenome (GOLD analysis project Ga0302203, IMG submission 194576) | Peat permafrost microbial communities from Stordalen Mire near Abisko, Sweden - II_Fen_E1_2 | ecosystem: Environmental > Terrestrial > Soil > Wetlands > Permafrost | place: Sweden: Abisko...
TTCTAACAGTTCTATCAACTCCATATATCAGGATTCAAACGGTTTACTCTGGTTTGGTACCTGGGATGGCTTAAATGTGTATAATGGACGCGAATTTAAGGTATATAAACCCGACCCCGGAAATGCACAAAGCATCAGCAACAATATTATTCGCTATATTGTAGAGGAATCTAAAAATATTCAATGGATAGCCACCGATCGCGGGATAAACCGACTGGATACCCGAAAAAATACCTTTGAGCGATTTTTTACGGACAATAGCAATCAAACCATTTTTAGCGAACATTCTTTTTTCATTGCCCGCAACAGCTCAAACCGGATATTTGCTGCTATTTATGATCAGGGAGTATTCTTCTTCAATGCCCGGACGCATCGTTTTGAACAGCTGAAAGCCGTTCAGAATTTCCGAACCAAAAAGATGTTCTTCGACCTGGACGATAATCTCTGGATATATACCGAAGAGAAAAACCTGTTTAAAATAGTTCTAAAAAAAGGAAGAACAGAAACACCGGTTGTAGAGAATGTAGTCCGGTTTCAGCACCTGAAGAATATTGAATCGGTATTTTATCATTCCGGCAATGTATTCTGGATGCAAACAACCGACGAAAAGTATTATTCATACCGGATTTCGGAAGGAATCTTAGCCGAAGCTCCGGTAAAAACGGAGAAAACCGGCGTCCTACGGGCTATTTTGTTTATGGATGGCTACCAATTGTGGGGTGCTGCAAACGGTCTGTATCGTTACGACCTGAAAACAAACAGCGTGGAAGCGGTGATGCCCAATGTTTCCGTATTGTCGCTTTTTGCCGGAACGCAGCAAATTATCTGGGTGGGTACCGACGCACAGGGCGTTTATCAATTGTCTCCCTCGCGCGAAAAATTCCACACCTTTTCCGCCGAGAATATTCAGGGTTTTGGCAATAACGCAGTTCGTACTTTTTTTGAAGACCGCAACCGCTCACTTTGGGTGGGAACAAAAGGAAGTGGAATTTATGTCCTCAACCGCAAAGCAGATAATCAGGCACCGGGAATACAACAGCACTTTACAACCACCAACGGATTATTAAACAATTCGGTTTTTACCATTGTACAAGGTCAGGAAACCGAATACTGGATAGGGACCGATGGGCGTGGTATAAATTATTACGACACTAAGAACAAGAAAATATATACTTTATCGCTCAACGAAAATCTACGACGGAACATCAATCTATCGTCGGTGTATTCCATTTTACCTACCGATAATACTGTTTTGTGGGTAGGAACCAGCGGATACGGTATGTACAAACTGGAAATTGACCGAAGCACCCGCCCCTATTCCATTAAAAACTACAAGCAATATATTTTCAGGAATAATCATTCTTCATTAAGCAATAACATCGTCTATTCCATTATCCGCGACGATGCCACTCATTTGTGGATTGGCACACGGGGTGGCGGTTTGAATCGGTTCGACCGTCAGACGGAAAAGTTTCAAAGCTATCGGTTCTCTGCCAATTCTTCCGACTTTATCAGCAGTGACGACATTCTCTGCCTTTACAAAGATAGCAAAGGAATTTTGTGGGCCGGAACGAGCATGGGACTCAATAAGCTGTTGCGCTTTGAAAAAGGGGAACCGGTCTTTACGCGCTTTACCGAGAAAGAGGGTATGCCTAACAATACCATACACGGCATTTTGGAAGATAAAGAACATAATCTGTGGCTTAGTACCAACAAAGGGCTGGCCGAATTGGTGCACGACAGGAAAAATACCCGCATTGTTTCCTATTTCAAAAAAGATGGATTACAAAACAATGAATTTTCCGATGGTGCATTTTATGCAAGTCCATATTCAACCCAATTTTATTTTGGAGGAATCAGTGGTTTTAATATGTTCAACCCACTTGAAATAACGCACAGCAACTATATACCCACACTGAGGCTGGACGCTTTTTTTGTTGATAATGTAGAGACCAATTTTTCCGATTACCTGAGGTTGAAATCTTCGGTTCAAACATTGACACTATCCTATAAAGTCAAATCATTCAGCTTTAAATTTATTCCACTCGATTATCTGTCGAGTTCCAAATGTGAGATTTCATATCTGCTGGAAGGATACCAGAAAGAATGGATTCAATTGGGAACCTCCAATACCATTGTATTTACCAACCTACCTACCGGAAAATACACCCTGAAAGTCAGGTGTAGCAATGCCGATAAGATATGGAGTGAACAATATTTTTCACTGCCCATTGTTATGCGACCACCCTGGTGGGCCAGTACTATTGCCTACCTGTGTTATTTTATTTTGATAATCGGGTTGATTATCCTTATTCATCGGTTTATTAAAGATCAGCTGACCGCACGGAATAACATTGTATTGAAGGAGCTGGAAAAACAGAAAATAGAAGAGATACACCAGGCCAAACTACGCTTTTTTACCAATATTGCTCATGAATTTTCCAACTCACTGACCCTGATTTATGGGCCGTGCGAACAATTACTGCGTACCCATGCGGCAGACGGATATACCCGGAAATACATCAATATCATTAAGTCGAACTCCGAAAGGATGCAGACTTTAATTCAACAAATGATCGATTTCCGCAAAGCCGAAACAGGACACTTGCAACTGAAAATAGAACGGGTTTACATCCCGGAACTTATTAAATTTGTGATTGACAATTTCATGGAAGTGCTGGAGCAAAAAGAGATTCAGTTTTCACTCACCTTTTCTCCTAAGATATTTCACTGGCAAACAGATCGGGATAGTATTGAAAAGATTGTGTTTAACCTGCTTTCCAATGCTGTGAAATATACTCCCCCCGGCGAAAGCATAAAGATACTGGTGGAAATAGTAGATGACCGGTTACTGATTCGCGTTACCAATACGGGCGTGGGAATAAAAGAGGCTTATCGAAAAAGTATTTTCGACCGTTTCGAAGTGCTGGATCGTTTCGAGATGCAGGTGTCCAAAGGAGTAGAAACACGCAACGGCATTGGGTTGGCTCTATGTAAAAATATCGTGGAAGTTCTGCAGGGAAGCATCGACGTGGAAAGCGATGGAACGACCTACACCTCTTTTGTGGTCAGTCTGCCCGAAAGGATGCTGGACAAGACGCTTAATGCAAAGACCCAGACTAAGCCGGTAATTCCAAATCCCATTGTCAGCACAACGGAAGACGAACAGTATGATAAAATGCAGATTTCGGTACCCGACACGCAAAAAGAAGGAATGGTGCTGGTGATTGACGATGAAAGGGAAATACGCGAATTGCTGAGAGACTTCCTATCCGGCAGATACGAGATAGCCGAAGCTGCCAACGGACAAGAGGCCATTGAATTGATGCGAATCAGAATGCCGCTGATTATTGTATGCGACATCATCATGCCCGTGATGAACGGCGTTGAGTTTGTCCGAATTATGAAAGAGCAGGAACTTACACGGCATATTCCCATCATTCTGCTGTCATCAAAAAGTTCGGTGGAGAGTCAGATTGAAGGACTCGAAGTCGGTGCCGATGCATATCTGAGCAAACCATTTCATCCACGTCATCTGGAAGCATTAATCGAAAGTTTACTGCATCGCAATCAGGCAGTGCTGGCTTATAGCGAGTCGGCTTATGCGGCATTGGAACAGTTCGAAGGAAAACTGATTCATAAGGAAGACAAAGAACTGATGCTTCGCATTACCCAAATTATTCAGGAGCAAATAGACAATGAAACCCTGTCGATGGACTTTATTGCAAGCGAAACGGCACTCAGCAAGATGCAACTCTACCGGAAAATGAAGGAAATCATCGGACAGACACCTACCGAATATATTCGTTCTATCCGGTTAAAACAAGCAGAGAAACTATTGAAAAGCACCAACAAAACGGTACAGGAAATAATGTACAGCTGTGGTTTCAATAACAAAGCCTATTTCTACCGCGAATTCTCCAAAAAATATCACCTGACTCCGAAAGAATACAGGAATCAGAAATGATGTGGGAATAAGCAAATAGTGTAATAGGAATCATTGGTGCACGGTAAAGACAGTAGATTCTTCACAAATACTGTTCAACTTTGCAGATCTTAGTTGCAAAGAGTTGTGTCATTTGTTGTTATTTGCATGCGTTCCATACAACTACTTGTTAGTGTGATCATTATTTTTATTTTAATCATGCTGATGGGTATTTTCCTTGCAAGGAAATTGATTTTCATTGTCATGAAATTGATTTTCCTTGTCATTAAAATCGTTTTCCTTGCAAGGAAAATCGTTTTCATCACCATTAAATTGATTTTCCTTGTCATTAAAATCATTTTCCTTGCAAGGAAAATCGTTTTCCTTGTCATGAAACTCATTTTCCTTGTCATTAAATTGATTTTCCTTGCAATTAAATTGATTTTCCTTGCAAGGAAAATCGTATTCCTTGCAAGGAAAATCGTATTCATCACCATTAAAATCGTTTTCAGTCTCGGGAATCTACGAGTCCATACTTACCGGAAGCCTTGCATCACAAAATCCACAAAAAACACTCCCGAAGTCAAACTGGCAATTAATAGTTGTAGAGCTGTGCGTGAGAGTACAGCTCTATTTTTTTGTCTCCTAACAAATAATACAAAGAAAAAGGTATTAGGTTAAATGTTTTTTTGTATGTTTGTGGTGCGAAAAAGAGAAAATACTTATCCATAAATACGATGTATGTCTGGTTAACTGGGTATATATACAGCCAAAACAAGGAATATGGTGAGTAAACTGGGATATATTGGGGTTAGGCGGCATTCAAAAAAAAATAAAAGACCGTGAGAAAGTGCTGGGGAAAATCTCAAATGAATGATTGCAAATAGAGAAGTATTTTCATAAAAAGAAATAATATAAACTATGATTTGGGTAATAATTATCATCGCAGTAATTGTCATTTATATTCTGACAAGATTCTCTAATGACTCTAAAAATGTTCAAAGCAGAAATATATACTTAGGAGGAATGAAAAAGCTATTTCCTGAGTTTGTAAATTACTTCGAGAAAAATGGATTTGAACTGGTAGAAGATTCCGGAACGAATTTAGTTTATAAAAAAGCATTGATAAATAATCAGAGGTCAAATAAATTCTTATTTCTGGCTGTAGAAAGCAAATTTGCGAATTTAATGTATGGCTATATTATTACAAAGGATGGTAGTAAAGTCAAATCTGCTAATGTGCCGTTCAGTAAAAACTATAAGCCCGAGGATGTTGAAATCATTATAAGAATGATTACAGATGAATTTCATGTCATGGGACATTTAAACCAGTTACCAAAAATAGAAGAACCACCTGTTAAACAAGAAAAGGATCTTACTAAGTTATACGATTTATTAAATGAATTGGTTGATAATGCTGACCAAAAGGGAAAAAGCGATATGACACCGATAGATAAAATGTACTTTTCTCTTGTTGAAAGAGAGAAACAAGCTGAATCCAATAAAAATCTAGAATTGATTGCATTATATACAAAAGAGATAGAAAATAATCCAAAAAATAAAGTTGCATATTACAATAGAGGAATTATCAAGACGGTTCTTGAAGATTATATGGGGGCGATATCTGATTACAGAAAAGCAATAGAAATCGACTCAAATTATTCTGATGCAATTGAAAGTTTATCAACTGCCATTGAATACGAAGAATTAAAAAAGGAAGTTGAAGTTTTTAGACTTGACACAGAAAAAAACAATAATAAAAGATTGACTTCAATATCAAATATAGCTATCGAGAATAATAAAGAAACAGTTACAGATATTGATGGTAATGTATATAAAACAGTCCGTATTGGTGACCAAGTTTGGATGGCAGAAAATCTGAAAGTAAGAAGATATAGAAATGGAGAAATTATTCCACATATTATAGACGATAATGAATGGACTAATTTTGAAGATGGAACTTGGTGTAATTATGATAATAATTCAGTTTATGATGCAGAATATGGAAAATTGTACAACTGGTATGCTGTAGATGATAATAGAGGCTTAGCTCCTGAGGGTTGGCACGTGCCGAGTGAAGAAGAATGGGATATATTAATTGATTATTTAGGAGGTTATGAAATTGCAGGCAATAAACTGAAATCATTATATATTAACGAATGGTCAACAAATGAAAGTGGTTTTACTGCACTTGCTGGTGGCGGTCGTAATGGCAACAATGGTATGTTTCACAAGTTCGGAGATAGTTTTGATTGGTGGAGTTCAACACCTTTCGATACTAAGTCAGCTAAGGGCAGGGACATGTTCTCCTACGACAGTGACATTCATTGGTTCAATATTTATAAAACATGCGGTGCGTCAGTGCGATGTGTACAAGATGGAAAAGAACGAAAAACAGAAGAAGTAAACGATGTATTTGAGACAGTTTGTAAGGGTAATCTTTATGGTTTTAAAAACTCAAAAGGCGAAATGATTACTAAATACAAATATGAAAGTGTGACTAATTTTTGCGAGGGAAGGGCAATGGTTTCTATAAATTCGAAATATGGATATATCAATAAAGCGGGAAAAGAAATAATCCCATTGATTTATGATTTGGCTGAATCATGGATTGATTGGGTAGTTCCGAAAGATTATTATAATTTTAGAAATGGATTAGTGAGGATTGTAAAAGATGAAAAATATGGTTTTCTTGATACCCACGGTAAAACGATAATCCCAATAGTTTATGATAGTGCATCATTGTTTAAAGATGATTTTGTGATTGTAAGTAAAAACTATAAATATGGCTTTTTAAACGCTAAAGGTGAAACAGTAATACCTCTAATTTATGACAATGCACATAATTTCTGTGAAGGATTAGCTGCTGTAAATTTAAATGACAAATGGGGTTATATTGATAAAAAAGGAAATACAATTATTCCTTTGATTTATAATAGTGCAATGGAATTTAGTGAAGGTGTCGCAGCCATTAAAATTAATAATCAATATGGTTTTATTGATAATATAGGAAGAATGGTAATCCCAAATATCTATTATGATTGCTATAATCCTTCTGATAATTTTGAATACGATGAATCAAAATACTTATTATATCATTTTAAAAATGGTCTTTGTTTAGTTGGTTCTGAATTTCATAAATTTTCGCTAATAAATATAAGTGGTGAATATATTAAAAATGTTTCTGTATGCATATATCAAACCTAATTAAAAACTGAGATTTAAACGAATAAAAATCTAAAATATGAGTGAAATTGATTACGAAAAAAAATATCATGAAAGATATGTAAGATGGAGTGATAAAACCCGAGAACAATTATCTTTTTTCAATAACCTCTTGCTCACATTATCTGTAGGATTCTTGTCATTTGCGTATAAGAACATATTCGTATCAAATATTAAAATTTGTTTGTGTCACCCCCAATGCAGTACAACTTTATATTTTTATTCTATTTTATTTATTAGTTCATCTATATTAGTTGGTTTACTATGTGTAATTAATCGGTTATATGATTTTAGAATAACAAGCCAAATTAATCAAGTTAGATATTGGTTTGAGAAATCAACCTATAATACTAACAAAGGAAAATTAGATGGTAAAACCCCTGAAAAATTTAGTTGTTGTAAAAGAAATCTTCTTACATTTAAAGTTTTCTTCGAGATATATCCAAGACTTAGATTAGAAGACTGTAATGGTTTTCACTCAATGTCCCCAGAAGAAAAGAGATCATTTAATGAAGATTTCAGAAAACTACGAAATATTGCTCATAATCTAGGGATAGGCACCTGGACAAGGATTAAATGGCAAATTGGGTTGTTTTTTATTGGAATATTATTATTTGCTATTGCTCAAATACTTTAAACATAACACTATGAAATTTGAACTAGAAGAAAATCCAACTGAGATAAAAGAATGTATTCAGCAGGTACGTGAACAGATATTTTGTGACAATAAGGGAGTTTATAAAATACCTCAAGATTTGAAAATAGTCGGTTATCCTGAAGAAGTTATTAATTCATTCCTCGACTTTATTGGTCAGTTCGGAGAACACCAATCTGGCATATTGAGGAGTATAAAAGACGGTTTATTAACTGTAGAATGCAGAGAGGAAGATTAGGTTTCTTTAAAATCAATATCCATTGTTTATGTAAGATTCACTAATTATATTTTTAAATATTATTAATTATAGCGACTTTGAAGTGAAATAAAAGTCAGTGAAAGTTACCATGATTATCAAGAATAATCGCAAAAAAGGAGTACGACAAAACAAAGTTTACAGCATGGACATGGAAACTAACCCTTCGCTGGCGTGGGGTTTGGGCATAAATGGGAGTAAAAATTTCCTTGTGGCAAAAATAATCATATTCTTTAGCTAAGTCAAAAGAGTGTGCTTCTTTATGAGATTATTTACCAGTTCCACTTTTTAAAAACCATAGGAGAGTGAAATAGTAGCAGGATTAAAATATGTCTGAAATCCTTTTATACTACTTATATATTCGTCGGTGTTTTTAATTCTGTATGCAAGATTGAAATTTGACTCAACTGATAACGCTATTTGATTTGTACATTGGTATTGTAACCCAACTAAAGGACGAATGCCAAGCCATAAGTGATAATAATTATAATAATTATCGAATCCGGCAATTCCTCCGGTAATATGTTCTTTGTCAATTGAAAAATCGCTAAATAAATCTAAGCCATAGTATATACGTAGTTTTTTATAATCGATGTTTTTTTGAATGCCAAAGCCAACAGTCCATAATGAGTATTGATTATGAGTATACATAATATCGTTACCAGTAACAGTACCATCAGGAAAAGTTGATTCGAACTGATTGAAATTGAGAAAATATCTGTATGTGAAGTCTTTTGTGTCATGTTTGAAAAATATACCATTTGGCAAACAAAACTTATAACCACTTGGAGTGTAATTTTCGCTAATAAATTTTATTGAGGCTAAATTTATCCCAATATGATTGTTGTAAACTTTATTTTCTTGTCCATCCAATTTTGAAGCAAGAAAAAATAGAGTCAAAATAAAAAGGTATTTCTTCATCGATGATTGTTTTAGTATCTTGTTTATAAAGATGATAAATTAGTCAATATCGTTGCATAATAAATTCAATTTATTTAAATAAAATAATCCAGATGGAGTAATCATTATCGGACACCGGATTTATTCTCCCCTCGCTGGCAGGGGTCTGTGGCCCGTGACAAACAAAATGAAAAGAAGCACAGGACAAAGAACTGCGAAAGCGGAGGTCTAACAAACGTCTATAGTTACAGGCAATGTTAGACAACCGCACAACAAGACACTTACAAAATCAAATATTAATATATTTACAAAATGGCATTGACAAAAATAAACGGTATTGATTTAAACATAAATACAAAGGGAAGCGGAAAACCATTGTTGCTGATTCACGTTTTAGGTGGTAACTACAAGCAATTAGACATCATCACAAATCCTCCCATAGGAAATTAGGATGTTGTATATGCCATGGATTACAAATCCGCGCTTGCGGTGGGGAGTTGTATAATAGTATATTTACCGATGGAAAGAAAATCATAAGCTTTATGAGAAGATTATTTAATGACAAACCAGAAGTTCAATAATTATTGAAACGAGCTGACGACAAGGAACTGACTAAAACATTAAGTTTAAAGTTCGAAAAACTGAAAAAAAAAGAAATATCATGATGATGTCTGAAAATCCTACCATCGCCCTCGTCGGTCCGGGGGCAATCGGCACGACCATTGCGGCTGTGCTTCATGAAGCTGGGCGCATGCCGACGATTTGCGGTCGCTCGGCGCACAAGCACCTTACACTGCGCTTCGACGGCGGTGATATCGCTATCCCAGGTCCCGTGCTAACTGATCCGGCTGAGATCAAGAACACGTTTGATCTGGTTTTCGTCGCGGTGAAGTCAACACAAATCGAGGCAACGGCACCGTGGCTTTCCGCATTGTGCAGTGCGCAGACTGTTGTCTGCGTGCTGCAAAACGGCGTCGAACAGAAAGCACTTGTCGCGCCGTACGTGCCCGGCAGCTTCGTGCTACCCTCAGTTGTGTGGTTCCCTGCTCAACGCGAACTGGACAGCTCTGTCTGGCTGCGCGGGAAAGCGCACATCACCTTGCCGGACACGCCGATGACCGACGTGGTGCTCGCGGCATTACGCGGTACGCGGTGTTCGGTCGATATCTCCGCGGATTTCACGTCCATTGCGTGGCGAAAACTTCTACAAAACGCAGTCTCAGGCTTAATGGTTCTGGCAGGTCGCCGTGCTGGCATGTTCTCCCGAACCGACATTACCAAACTATCTCTAGCCTACCTAAGGGAATGTCTTGAGGTCGCTCGCGCGGAAGGGGCGATCTTGGGCGACGAGGTACCGCAGGAGATCGTCGATAAGTTTCACGCGTTCCCGACCGACATGGGTACGTCTATCCTTGCCGACCGACAGGCTGGCCACCCTCTCGAATGGGACATCCGGAACGGGGTTGTGCAACGATATGGCCTATCTCATGATATTCCCACTCCGATCAGCGATCTGGTCGTACCACTTTTGGCGGCTGCCAGCGATGGGCCCGGCTAACCAATCTTCCGCTGCTGACGCGTGTCTGTGACCCGTGGCAAACAAAATGAAAAGAAGCATAGCTACAGACCTGCAAAAGCGGAGGCCTAACAAACACCGATGGTTACAGGCACTGTTAGACAACCGCACAACAAGGCACTTGCAAAGTCAACTATTAATCTATTTACAACATGGCACTAACAAAAATAAACGGTATTGATTTAAACATAAATACAAAGGGAAACGGAAAACCATTGTTGCTAATTCACGTTTTAGGTGGTAACTACAAGCAATTAGACATCATCACAAATCCTCTTTCTAAACATTTCAAAACAATTACGTATGACATTCGGGGACACGGACAAAGCGAAAAACCAACGGAATACACTTTGCAAGACCACATAAATGACGTGTTGGGCATTATGGATTTTTACAATATTGAAAAAACGTATTTGCTTGGTGTTTCATTGGGAAGCTATATTGCACAAGGTGTTGCCATTGCTGCACCTGAAAGAATTGAAAAGCTGATATTAACTGTCCCCAAATCAAATGGACTTACTTCATCCGTGCAAATATTGTTCAGAGAACACGCAGAAGAAATTAAGGGAAAAAATTTTCACGAAACTATTTTGACTTTACTCAAATATTTCGTTTACAACACAGAGATAATGCAACACCACCTTGATGTTTTTGAAACAGATTTAACCCCTGAACAATTTGCGGCTGCCAATAAAGCCCTGACAAACTTTGATTTCAGGAAAGATTTACCAAGCATAACAGCCCCAACACTTGTAATAAGCGGAAAGTATGACGGTTTAAATCCTCCGAAAGACGGACAAGAAATCGCCTCGTTAATCCCAAATGCAACGTTTAAAGAAATGCAATTTTCAGGACACGCTCCAATATATGAAGAAACAGAAAGCTATTTAAAACTTGTGGAAGACTTTTTATTTAGTTGATTAACAGTCAGGCAAAAACACTGCCGTGAGTCTGTAACCCATGACAAATAAAATAAAAAAAGTACAGGTCAAAGACCTGCGAAAGTGGAGGAACTATGGTCCGTGGAGTGCTACAGTACAATTTTCAACTGAGTATATACTAGTGTTAGCGGTAATTTTAGAACGATATAACGAATTCAATAAGACAATGGAATATCAGGAAAAAAATATCTCAAAAAGAAAAATTGACATTGCCAATCAGTTTTTGGTTGTGCTTGACAAACACCTTACAGAACTAAAAACGGGTCAAGTTGAAAAATCACTTGAACTGAATGAAATTGCGGAACTATTATTTATTGCCCCAAATCATATGAGTGACACGGTAAGCGAAGTATTTGGCAAATCACCTTGTGAAATTTACGAGAATAAATTGGTTGAAATTTCAAAAGAGATGCTTGAAAATTCAACCACGCCAATTAATGAAATTGCAAGAACATTAGATTACGATCCTTCTAATTTCACTAAATTCTTCAAACACTTTACAGGTCTAACGCCTTCTCAGTACAGAAAATCAAAAACAGGAAACATCACCATTTAAACAGAATACATCACCATTGTCTTTGCTAAGTTACATTCTACCTTTGTTGAAAATAAAACAAAGATGAATATGACAAAAAAAACAGCCCTAATTACAGGTGCAAATCAAGGACTTGGCTTTGAAACAGCCAAACAATTAGCCGAACTCGGATATTACGTTTACGTTGGATGTCGTAATAAATCAAAAGGGAATTCAGCAATAGAAAAATTGAATGAATTAGGATTTAGCAATGTGGAATTTATTGAGATAGATGTAACTGACATCAGTTCCATAAAATCAGCAAAACAAGCATTGGAAACTAAAACACAGAAATTAGACCTGTTAATCAATAATGCAGGTATTGCAGGAGAACAACCGCAAAATATGTCCACAGGTGACATTGATAACTTGCGAAAAGTATTTGAAACTAATTTTTTTGGAGCAGTGCAAACAACACAGCAGTTTAT
>Ga0302203_1000793_pt1 | contig 12083 bp, 9 predicted proteins | sample II_Fen_E1_1_FD_194576 | JGI IMG/M metagenome (GOLD analysis project Ga0302203, IMG submission 194576) | Peat permafrost microbial communities from Stordalen Mire near Abisko, Sweden - II_Fen_E1_2 | ecosystem: Environmental > Terrestrial > Soil > Wetlands > Permafrost | place: Sweden: Abisko...
AAGCAATACGCCAATCTCGATATAGACGACAAAGCTTTCGAACGTTTATTCGAGTTCTTCGACAAGTGGCGTTGGCACCTTGATACACGTATTACGACTTCTGGAAAAGACATCAATCCTGATGTACTGGGCTATATCTTTGAGCAGTATATCAATGACCGTGCAGCCATGGGGGCCTACTATACTAAAGAAGATATAACCGAATATATCGGCAAAAACTGCATTATTCCATTTCTTATGGATGAAACAGCCAAGAAGTCTCAGCAAGACTTCAATCCGAATGGTTATGTCTGGACTTCGCTAAAGGATAGTGGAAACAAATACATTTATGATGCTGTAAAGAAAGGCTATCCTCTTATGGATAAGATACCAGAAGATATTGCCGTAGGCATAGATACTACGAAGCCTAACCTGATAGAGCGTCGCAGTCACTGGAACGAAAAAACACCCGATCAGTTCGCCTTATCGACTGAGATATGGCGCGAAACGATAGAACGTCTGCAACGCTGCGATGATGTACTGCATAAAATAACCGGTGGGGTAATAACACAGATCAACGATTTTATAACCTACAATCTCGACATACGTCAGTTTGCTTACGACATGTTGGCAAATACACAAGACCATCTATTTGTAAAGCATTTCTATGCAGCCCTACAACACGTATCCATCCTCGATCCTACTTGTGGTTCCGGAGCCTTTTTGTTTGCGGCTATGAATATTCTCGAACCACTTTACGAAGTATGTATCGACCGTATGCAGGAGTTTCAAGACCAGAATGACAAACTATTCGTTGACGAACTCGGTGAGATAGAAAATAAGTATCGTAGTAATATTCAGTATTTCATCTACAAGAGTATTATTCTCCGAAACCTTTACGGAGTGGATATTATGGTTGAAGCCACAGAGATAGCTAAACTCCGATTGTTCCTAAAAATGGTTGCTGTAGTAGAAGTTGATAAACGTGCCGACAATCTCGGATTAGACCCATTACCAGATATTGACTTCAATATTCGATGTGGTAATACCCTTGTTGGATATGCTTCTGAAGAAGAATTAGAACGGGATTTAGCAGAAGGCGACATGTTCAGCAATGCAGAATTTAAAGATAAAGTGGAGGAAGGAATGGAAAAAGTTGCAATGACCTACGAACATTTCAAAGAAATGCAACTTATTCAGAACGAAGATATTGTTAGTTTCAAACAGGCAAAATCTGAATTAAAGAAGAGATTGGAAGAACTAAATGATACGCTTAATCATAAACAATTCCTTGCTTCTATTGGCAATGCCGATGCCGACTATGATAAATGGCTAAAGGATTATCAACCGTTTAACTGGCTAGCAGAATTCTATCAAATTATTAATGGGAATAAGGGGTTTGATATTATTATTGGTAATCCGCCTTATGTGGAATATAATAAAAAAGATAAAAAAACGGGTAAAGCTGCTTCTGATTATTATAAAATAAAAAAATACAAAACAGAAGACTGCGGAAATTTGTATGCTTATTGCATAGAAAGAGCTTTGATTTTGTCAAACTTCAAAACTATTTCAGGATTTATTATTCCTTCAGCCAGTATTTGCACTCCTCGGATGCATGAATTATCTGACATGTTACTCCTGCATGGCATGCTTTGGAGCAGTGTATGGGATGAGCGTCCTTCAAAATTATTTGAGGGAGTTGACCAACAATTATGTATCCATATTATAGGAGCAAAAGGAAACAGCAACTCATATATAACAAAAATGACGCATTGGAATAGAGACACTAGATCGTATATTTTTAAATTTATCGATTATATGCAGTATGAAAAAAAATTACGTATTGCTAAAGTCTTACCGAAAATACAAAAAAAAATAGAACTTATTATTTTTGATAAAATCAATCATAAAAGTACGCCATTAGGATTTATAATATCAGCAAGTTCTAATGGAGAACCTGTTTATTACAAGAATGCAGGTGGACGATATTGGAGATTAATAAAATCTTTTCCTACATTTTTTAAATCTGCGACAAGTTATACGACGACAACTGAAAAGATATTTTATACTGATAAAAATTATATCAGTGCAGTAGTAGCAATACTTTCGTCATCTCTTTTCTATTGGTATTGGAGAGTTGTTTCTAATTGTAGACACTTAACCAATAGAGAACTTGAAACTTTTCCATTAAACAATGATTTTTTATTTAATGTCGAAGATATCAAGATAGTTTCATCTAAATATGAAGACGATTTAAAGAAAAATAAAAAAAGGACGATAACAACAAGTAGAAGCACCGGTGAAATAACACAAGACTTTTATTATGTAAAACTTTCCAAACCAATCATTGATGGAATAGACAAAGTTCTAGCCCAACACTACGGATTCACAGAAGAAGAATTAGACTATATAATTAATTACGATATTAAGTATCGTATGGGTGATGAATTAAATAATGAGGAGGAATAATAATGAGTAAATTAGAAGATTTATACAAGTCAATCCACACCTTGAAGGAGTTAGGATTGCCATTAAATGAAGAAACCTTGGAAGCTGTTAATAATCTCGAAGAAGATTTAATCAAAAATGAGATTATTCCTCGCTTATCAGAAAGTATTGAACCGATTATTACAAAAATAGAGAGACCTATTGTCTTAGTTGTTGATTACATTCCTGATGAAGAACTAAGCGTACGCCTAACTAGAAAGCGTGTTATTACAGACGAAAACGATACAAAACAATATTCGTTGGTTCCAAAGCAACCAGAAAAAAAGCCAAGTCGCAAACTAACATCATCTTCTAAATCTCAAAAGACGAGACTTTTAGTCACTTATCCTGATGGTAAAAAAATAGAACGTCGTTTTGCTTACGAGACATTCTTGGAAGTAGTAGAAAACATTGGAGTTGAAAAAGTTGCAACTATAGGAATGAAATGGCTTGGACTTCCTTTGATTTCAAAACAAAAGGATGATTATTATAACCAACATGAAATAAAAGGTGGTTGGCTAGTTGTAACTCATTCATCAACAGGTCAGAAAAAGAAACAACTTGATGAAATATCAAATGCTTTAAATCTTAATTTAAAAGTTGAAATAATTTAATGATTACATAAACGTCATGATAGTTGATATGTTATAATATACGTGAACTGCTTAAAAATCAAAATATAAATATTCATTATGAAGAAAAAAATTGATGTTAAGAACACAATGCAGATTCATTCATTGGCAAAGGTTGATTTCTATGCAAAGTATCTTAATAGGTATCTTAGAATTTTATACTTGAGTGAGTATATTAAACATATTAATATATATGATATATTTTGTGGAATGGGTATTTATGAAGATGGTCATAAGGGCAGTCCTATAGTAGCATATGAAGCAATAAAAAAAGTTTTTGATGAAAATGGTTGCATAAAGAAAGTTCGTCTATTTGTAAATGACGACAACACGTCCCGAGTCAATATTGTAAAAGAATATATTAATAAATTGAATAAAGATAGTAACTGTTGTGTTTTTTTATATTATAACGAAAAGGCTGAAATGGTTCTAGATAAATTGTGTAGCATAATTAGTAAGACTGAATCTGATACAAGAAATTTAATTTTCATTGACCCATACGGTTATAAAGAAATTAAAAGGGAAATTATATACAACTTAATGAATAATAAGCGAACAGAAATAATATTATTTCTTCCAATATCACATATGTATCGCTTTACTCAATATGCAATAATAAATGAAGACAGAACACAATATAAACCATTAAGTGATTTTATCACAAGTTTTTTTAATGGTAATCATCCAATAATAAGAAGTGATGATATATCTATTTTGCAATATATTAATTATATTAAAGAAGCTCTTAGTTATAATCATGATTTTTATACAACATCGTACCATATAGAAAGAAATAAGAATAGTTATTTTGCTTTGTTTTTTATATCATCAAATTTATTAGGCTATGAGAAAAATTTAGAGGTTAAATGGACTCTTGATGAATTGGATGGCAATGGATTCAATACTCCACAAGAAAAAGGATTATTTGATGACGAATTTAAATTAGAAGCAGAAAATAATAGATTTAAAACTCTTTCGGATATACTAACTAATTATTTTATAGAGAAAAATATTTCTAACATTGAATTGTATAAGTATGTATTATCGAAAGAATTCCTACCTAAACATGCAAATCAAGTTTTGTCAGATTTACAAAAAAACAATAAGATAGACGTATTTGATTTTAATACAGGAAAATTAGCAAGGAATAATTCTTTTTATTTATCATATAGAGAAATTAAAAAGAAAATTCCTAAAGTAATTTTTAAAATAAAAAATAATGAAAATGACAAAAATAGAATGGACAGATAGAACATGGAACCCTGTTACAGGGTGTACAAAAATATCTTCAGGGTGTTTACATTGTTATGCCGAAGTGATGGCTAGACGACTAAAAGCAATGAAAAATAATAAATATTGTAATGGATTTACTGTTGCAGAACATGAAGAAGACTTGAATGAGCCTAAACATTGGAAAGGTTCGTATAATGTTTTTGTATGTTCTATGGGAGACTTGTTTCATGAGGATGTATCGGATGTTTTTATCGACAAAGTCATGCAAACAATAAAAGAAACTCCTAATAATAGATATCAACTCCTTACAAAGCGTGCAGAACGTATGGTTGAATATTTTTCCTCACATGAAATCCCTCAAAATGCATGGTTGGGAGTAACAGTGGAGTCTATTGCAACAAAATTTCGAATAGATGTAATTCGTAACTTAAATGCAACAATTAAGTTTTTGTCATGCGAACCATTATTGGAAGATTTAGGTACACTAAATTTGGAAGGAATAAATTGGATAATAGTTGGTGGAGAAAGCGGACTACAAGCCAGACCTATGAAGGAAGAGTGGGTTCTATCAATAAAAAGACAAGCAAATAGTACTAAAGTTCCATTTTTTTTCAAACAATGGGGAACATGGGGGCAAGATGGTATTAAAAGGAATAAAAAAGTTAATGGCAAATTGTTAGAAGGTAAAATCATTCAAGAAATGCCAATTGTTAAAAAAATAATTTCTCAAAAAAAATGAAAAAGATACCATACATAATAATATTATCAGTCATAGCAATCCTATTTCTATACTTTTTTATCTTTCACTATGGATTGAGTAGAGATTCTAATGAATGGAATAATTTTGCTTCTTATTTTAATGGGGTTATTAATCCTATTATTATGATTATCAACGTTTTCGTGTTCATTAAACTAACAAAGGCCGTATCTGACGAAAATGGTAAAAGAGCGGAAATACAAATTAAAGTCCAAAGAGATATTGCTATAATGCAATTAAGAATGCAAGAAATAAATACTATGAGTTCTGTATTAAATGAAGCATTTGTTCCTAATGCATCTGGAAACAGTATACTAGAAAAAGGGCAACCAATTGTTTTTGCCATTAGTTATATAGAATGCTTTGTAACCTCTAAGTTAACTTTGTTTGCAATAAATAAAGAATCTGAGACCACAAAAAAAATAGAGGAACTTCATGATAAGATGGGTGCATATTATGAGTTATTTACTACAAAATTGCCCATAAGAGAACAAATAATCGATTTGTTAATAGTAAGGTCAGAGGTGTTGAACTCCTTACAAAATATAACAATAAATGATTGAAATGTCTACAATATGTTCTAAAAGAAAATTTAATAAGTTGAAGAAATATTATCTAATTATATAATCATTGACAATTATGATGAAAAAGTGGTTTAATAAATATGGTTTATACCTATCCGTAATAATTCTTATTAGTGGATTAGTTTATATATTTAGAGAAGAAATAAGTAGGTTCTGTATTGATCATTATGTCGACCCTTTTTTCTCTAAAATTCCAAATCATAATTTGTGGATCTTCGCGTGGGTTATAGTGATGGCTTCTGTAATTGGTTTTTGGATATGTAAAAAAGAATGGAATAGATGTGTTATAAATAGAGAAAAATACTTATATATAGCCTCAGGGTTTATATTTATTTTGTTATTATACATATTTGTGTTAGAGTCAAAAATAACTTTACATTCAGTTTATGGATCTCCAAATGATAATTGTTTCTTCTATTATTCCACAAGTTATATTGGAATATTTTGTATAATCTTATTTATTACAGAATTCTGTTTATATATTCGGTATTTATGGAATAAAAACCGTAAAATGAAATCAAAGGATGTATATCCTTACATAATGGATTCACCGACGACGGAAGATTCATTCAAAAGAAGTGATTATGCCAAAGTCTTATTAGATAAAATCTTTGCAACGATTGAAGCAAATAATCAAAAAAAGCCGAAAAAGGGTGATGCGAAAGGAGATGATAAATCAGGAGGTGAAAGTAAAACGGAATCATCAGGTAATACGGATGATAATGAAAATAAGATAAAGAATGAGGGTTCGTTCGTCATTAACATATCAGAAACTTATGGATATGGAAAATCATCTTTCTTATTGTTATTAAAAAAACAAGCAGATGAATATGCCCGTAAGAATCAGATAGTATTGTTCGAATACAAACCATGGCTGTGTGACAGTCCACAAAAGATAATCAGTGAATTCTTCAAGTTATTAAATGAAAATTTATCAAAATTCATTCCTCACATAGGCAAAACAATAAATGAGTACGTGCGCCAATTATCGGATTACTACTCTTCAAAAAATCCTATAGTTTATGTAATAAGCAATTGTTTTAAAGAACAATCTTCGATATTAAAAGAAAGAAAGCAATTAAAGAAAGATGTGAAATCATTAAAAATACCGATTGTGGTATTGATAGATGAAGTGGACCGCATGCACGACGATGAGTTGATGACATTGCTGAGTTTGCTACGTAATACAGCGGACTTCACAAATGTATTTTATATCTTAGCTGCTGATATAGACTATGTAAAGCAAGTATTAAAACAAAAAGGAATAACGGATCCTGAAACATATATTAAGAAGTTTATCAATTTTGAATTTCTGATTCCAGGATTTGATGTTGATATAATGAACAAAAAAGGTTATGAGATGTTGCATGCTATCTTGGAACATGCCAAAGAACATTTTGTAATGAATGATAACAACTTTGTGAGTAATAATGAAGATATTATTACTAAAGGTTTTTTATTTCAAAAAGAGAAATGGAATAGCTGGTTTACAAATATTCGTGATATGAAACGTTTTTTCAATAATTACTCAATGGCAATAGATAGCTATATTGATATTAATAAAGATAAAAATGGGCATTTAGCTGAAGACTTTAATTTAACTGATCTCTTTTACATCGAGTTACTAAAATACTTATACGAACCGATATATAAAACGTTGCGTGACAATGAAGATAAGCTTATGACTCTGAGACCCAATGATTCATCTGATCCGTTAAGAAATCAAGGACGTTATAAGTTGAAAGAAAAAATTGAAGAAACTATTAAGGGAATTTTTGATGCATCATCAAGTTTTAAATGGAGAAAAAGACAAAATCCGACTAATCAAGACAGTAAACAAGAAAACACACAAAAGCCTAAAGCTAAAAGTACTTGTGGTACAATTTCTGATTTCCTATCTAAAGAAAACCCAGAAGAACTAGCAGCAACAATATTATCAAATTTATTCAATGGAGATGTTTATCATTTAGATGAGAATAGTATTTGTTATCAGGATGCTTATTTCCGATATTTCTCGTATCGATTTAAAAATGACATGATTTCCAATGGAGAAGTTAAAAGATTAATGTTTGATTTAAGTGTAGATGAATATAAAGATGAAGTGAAGTTGATCAAAGGAAAGAAACCTTCTTTTGAACATAGGTTATCTCTTATTGTATATACAGAAAATGAAAAATCACAGAAAATAGACTTTATTAAGAAACTATTCATCTTCTTTGATGAATTTTATAGACCTAATAATAGAGGAAGTGAAGATCCTTATATATTATATATATATAATGTGATTATAGTTTGGTTTAGTAAAATAACTCAAAATAATTTTGATATAGATGAACTGCGTAATGATATGAGAAAGCTTATCCTAACTGATTCACATTATGATTTACTTTCTACACTTTTAAAGAAGATGGATGAGCATAAAGAAAATCTTATTTTTTATAATTCAGATATATTATATTGGTGTAGTTTGCTAATTTACCGTTCGTTAAATGATGAGCAGAATACATTACCTGACAATATGAAAAAGGATATAAAAGATATATTAAATATTTCTATGTTTAGTTCTGAAAATGTATTTAAATGGTTGACATCTATCGTTAAACTTGAAAATGAGTATTTCGCTTGGAATGATAATTATATTAATGACATATTTAAGGATAATAACAAGAATAGTAAGGATAGAGCTATTGATCTTACATCTATTATAAAAATATCAAAAGAGAATTTACAAAGAGAGTATATAACAAATGGTGAGGAAATGAGAAATGACTTAATGTCATTACTCAAAATGGAGGATATAAGTAACGAGAAAGCGGAAGAACATCCTTTCTTAGGTTATGTAGAAAAAGTTAATAAGGAGTATCAGCATGAATGAATTGGCATCGACAGGTAACGAAGAATTGCTACATAGAAAGAAGACCGCTTTCTTTTGCTCCCGTAAGATAAATAGCGGAAGCATACTGAAATGTTATGATTGGGCTACATCTCTTGATAAAGAGTCAGATTGTGTGATTAGCGGCTTTCAGTCTAAAATAGAACGAGAGGTATTGCACTTTCTGCTGAAAAAGGAGATACCTGTCATCGTGGTTCTTGGCCGAAGAATGTATAAGAAGCTTCCGGATGAACTTGATGAAGCTCGCAAAAAGGGTAAGGTGCTTATCGTATCTCTATCTAACAATCCTCGCAATTCGATAGCAACGGCAGAAATTCGTAATAGGTATATCGTAGACCATGCAGAGAACATTGTATTTGGTTCGCTGAACGAAGAGAGTTCGCTGTATCCTATTTATCTGGAAGCAAAGGAGAAAAACAATAAGCCATATCTGATAAAATAGGGAGTTATAGGCATTGTTGCTATTCATAAAATAAAACTATATCATTATCGTTTTAATTAAAATTGAACTTACAGGAAATGATTACCAAAGAAGATTTGAAGTTATTGTAGAAACATCTTCGGATAAGAACTTTTTACTTCGCTATAATATGAACAAAGAGTGAACTAGTATCGCCGGAATCGGTGACCCAACATCAACCGGAATACGTACTTAAATACTGCATAACTCCAAAGTCTATGCAGGAAATAGCAGAATTCTTAGGATATATAATTATGGAAGAGAATAAAGGAAAGATATTAATATATCAGAATGAGAAAGGGGACACAAAGATCGATGTTTTCTTTCAAGATAATGATATATGGCTGACACAAGCGGCATTAGCCAAACTATATCAGACAACGCCACAGAATATCACTTTGCATATAAAGAATATATATAGTGATGGGGAACTGCTGCCAGAGGCAACTTGTAAGGAATACTTACAAGTTCAAATTGAGGGTGACAGGCAAATAAAAAGAAGTCAGAAACACTATAATTTCCTGATGGTTATGGCTATCGGTTATCGTGTACGTTCGCGTATGGGCATGCACTTCAGACAGAGGGAACTTGTGTAGATGAATATATTACGATCATAGATATAACAATATATGGACAAAAAACATCAGAATACAATAAAATCGTAAGATTATGAATAATATAAATGAAATTATAACTCAGCCAGAAGGTCGTTGTCTCGAATTTAAAGGTAAATTACCTGATAAATCTGATATTGCGAAAACTGCTGTTGCATTTGCTAATGATGCCGGTGGCGAATTATATATAGGAATTGAGAATACCTCTCATAAAATTGTGGGATTACAAGAAAATGAACTGCCAGATATCGAAGAGAAAATAAGCAATATGATCTACGATAGATGCTACCCAACAATCCTGCCTGAAATATCTTTCCTGACTATTGAGGGAAAACATCTTATCAAAGTTCGAATTTTCCAAGGAAGTATGCCACCATATTATATAAAAAGTGATGGTAAATTTAATGGAACATACATCCGTGTTGGCTCAAACAATCGTTTAGCTGACATAAATATTATAAATGATTTAGAACGAAAGAGACGAAATATTTCTTTTGATAAGGAAATTATGATGGAGAAGTCCATAAATGAACTAAATTATGAAGGTTTCAAAAATTTATATAAAGAAAAAACTGATGAAGAATTAAGCATCCATGTTCTAAGAAAGCTTGAACTGATAAAAGAAGAGCAAGGAAAGGAATATCCGACAAACGCATTGGTGCTTTTTTCAGATGATGAATTGCGTAAGTCTTGGTTTCCAAACGCGAAGATAGAATGTGCTCGTTTCAAAGGTATCACTCCAGATGTGTTCATTGATCAAAAAAGCATAACTTCGCACATCGGCTTGCAAGCAGAAGAAGCTTATAACTTCGTACTCCGCCATATCAATCAAGATGCTCATGTTGAAGGTGTTTACACTATATCACATTGGGAGTACCCAGTAAAGGCTATCCGTGAAGTTCTTCGCAATGCGGTTGTTCACCGCCAATATTCATTAACTGGAAAAGATATAAAAGTAGCTATATATGACGATATGATAGAAGTAACCAGCCCTGGTTTATTGCTACCGTCTATTGATTTTTCAGCCATGGAAAGTAGACAATCTGATGCAAGAAATAAAATCATTGCACCTGTTTTCAAGCGAATGGGAATAATTGATCAATGGGGGAATGGACTTCAGCTAATAGCCAATGAGATGAAAGATTATCCTAACATTAAATTGCGGTGGAAGGAAGTCGGACTTTCTTTCCAAATTCAATTTATCAATATGAATCATAAGAAGGATAAAGATGAGAAGCAAGAGCTACAGCAAGAGCTACAGCAAGAGCTACAGCAAGAGCTACAGCAAGAGCTACAGCAAGAGCTTGTTTCTAAGACAATGTATTCAGAGATACTTGATAAAGTAAAAGAAAGTCCTTTGTCCAGACAAAACCTTTCTTTAGCATTGGGACAAAAAAGAGTTTCCGGTCAATTAAATAAAGTTATACTAAAATTAATATCAGACAGATTGATTGAAAGAACAATACCAGAAAATCCTAATCATCCTGCTCAAAAGTTCAGAATTACTAAGCGAGGTTTCATCTTCTTAGATATGCTTCTAAATAAGTCATGAGTATCAAAAAAGAGATGACAAAGAAGTGACAGTAAGAAAAAAAACTGAATACATATAATATCCAGAACGACATGAGATATAAGCATATATTATTTGATATCGACGGGACATTGGTTGACAATGAAAATGCTGTCATCAATACATGGCAGCAAACCCTAGAAGAACTGCTTGGTAAGCATTTTGAGAAAGAGGAACTAGGCTTTGTATTGGGAATACCGGGTGTCACAACGATGCAGAAACTGGGAGTAGAAAAGGCGGAAGAGGCGTTTGAGCTTTGGAGCAGGCATTTTCAAGAACGTAGAAGCGAGATCACATTGTTTGATGGTATTGATGAAGTGGTTAGGGAACTGAAAGAAAAGAACTTCAATCTGGGACTGATCACTTCACGAACACGGGACGAGCTGAACAACGATGATGCCTTATGCCGGATATTTCATCTCTTTGACGTTGCTATTTGCGTGACTGATACGGTAAACCCCAAACCTGCGGCTGACCCGATACTCGCCTATCTGGATAAAACGGGAGCAACGAAATCGGAAACGCTGTATATAGGGGATGCTGCGTATGATAGCAGGTGTGCAGCTAACGCTCATGTTGACTTCGCACTGGCTACCTGGAGCAATGGTAAAAAGGAAATACCGTGCAGATACGAACTGGAATGGCCTTCTGACATTTTGAATATCATCAAATAACTATGGACAAAATAAAATTATATCAGGTAGATGCATTTACGGACAGTCTGTTTTCGGGGAACCCTGCTGCTGTCTGCGTGTTGGATTCCCGGATAGACGCGAAGCTGATGCAATGTATCGGCAGTGAGAATAATCTGGCAGAGACTGCGTTTGTTGTGCCTCGTGGAAATGATTATGAGATCAGATGGTTTACTCCC
>Ga0302203_1000798_pt1 | contig 12044 bp, 8 predicted proteins | sample II_Fen_E1_1_FD_194576 | JGI IMG/M metagenome (GOLD analysis project Ga0302203, IMG submission 194576) | Peat permafrost microbial communities from Stordalen Mire near Abisko, Sweden - II_Fen_E1_2 | ecosystem: Environmental > Terrestrial > Soil > Wetlands > Permafrost | place: Sweden: Abisko...
TGATTTGCAGGAAGGCAAAAAAGGATTAAATGCAGTAAATGTGAAAGTAATTTAGTATATACTAATTGACTTTTGTCACGCATTGAAAAGTCTATCATATATGGTAGGCTTTTTTTATGTCTTACTCTCCCGAATTTTAGATGCTAGGTCTGGTATTGTTCAAAACCGTTAATTGAGTTTAATTTTTTAGTTCGTTTTAATCCTTATCTCATAATGTGGGTCTTAATTAAAATTAGTATCAAAATCTAACTATAGAATAGTAAATATGAACAAGCGTCAAAAGCAACTTTCACTTTCCCTGATTATTACATTATTCTATACTACATCGGCTTACACTCAGACTCCCTCGTTTTCCGATATAATTATCAGTCGATTCAGCAACCCGCTAATCAGTGAATTGCAAGAAAAGATTTACGTACAAACAGACAAACCCTATTACAGCGCAGGTGAGAATATTTGGTTTAAAGCCTATCTGGTCAATGCGATAACACTCATGCCGAATGCCTTGAGCCGATTTGTTTATGTTGAGTTGATTAATAAACAAGACTCGGTTATCTCCAGAGTGAAAATAAGGACTGACTCGCTGGGTTTTGCAGGTCATTTAAAATTGAACCCGGAAATACCTACAGGTCATTATATGCTTCGAGCGTATACCTACTGGATGCAAAACACAGAAATAGATTTTTTCTTTAAAAAGAATATTCTTATTGGAAATAAGATTGACAACCGGGTTGTGACTAAGGTAAACTTCGGTTCACCGGCTAAGGGACTTATGTCAGTGGAGGTTACTTTCACTAATGCATCTAACAGCCCCATTGTAGGGCAGAAGGTAGAAATCGCTCAGAACTGGAAAAACTCAGATAAAAGGAAGTTCAACTTATTGACAGATAAAGATGGAAAGATAGAGTGGCAAATAAAAGTCGATTCGAATGATGTTTCAAAGAAAAGCATCAGCATATCGATGGATGAAGAAAAATTTAAGAATACGCTTTCTGTACCGGATCTAAGTTCCGATTTTGATGTTCAATTTTTTCCGGAAAGTGGGATATTGCTGAACGATATACTTCAGATAGTTGCTTTTAAAGCCATTAAAAAGAATGGTTTGTCCACAAACATAACTCTAAGGGTGTTTAATAATAAAGATGAAGAAATAGTAAATGCTGCAAGCTTCCATAAAGGAATGGGAAAGTTTAGTTTGCAAGCGTATCCGAATGAAAATTATTATGCAATAGTAAAAAATGAAGCTGGCATTGAGAAACGTATTGATTTACCTAAAAGTCTGGAGTCAGGAGTAGTATTACGTTTGGTTTATAATAAGGGAAAGATTCGATATGAGGTTACTAATAAGACATCTTTGCCGGATAAGTCGCTTTATTTATTAGTACATACACGTGGAAAAGTAAATGTGATTCAATCACTGACAGAAACCGAAGGTCAAATATCGGAGTTCTCACTTCGTGGAGGAATAAACTCATTTTCAGTCATAGATTCGTTGGGTCACACATATTGCGAGCGTTTGGCTTTTGTCAGGAATTTCAAGCTACCTGTTGTTACTATGGAAAGCGATAAACTTAAATACAGTAAGCGTGAAGCTGTCAGTTTAAATTTAAATGTGAAAACATTAGCGGGTGAAGCTGTAAAAGGTAATTTCTCTATCAGCATTACCGATAGTTATACTGTAAAGCATGACTCATTAGCAGACAATATTTTGACTAATTTATTGCTGACATCAGATATTCAAGGATATGTGGAAGATCCGGCAAATTATTTTGTTGATAGCTCAATAGCCACACGTGAAAGAACAGACCTTTTAATGTTAACTCAGGGTTGGCGTCGTTTTAAGACTGATGAGGTTGTAAAATCCGTATTTAAAAAACCCGAATTTTATATGGAAATGAGTCAGGCACTCTCAGGGACAGTGAAGAACATTATGAAAACTCCTGTGAAGAAATGCGAAGTAATAGCTATCTCTCCCTACAAGAATTCAATACGAATGAGTAAAACTGACAGTTTAGGTCGATTTTTAATAGATGGTCTTGAGTTTCCTGATAGTACTTCGTTTGCACTTAAGGCAAACAAGTCTAAAGGAATAACCGATGTTGAAATCATTCCCGATGAAGATAAGTTCCCTGATTATAAAGTGTTTATACCCTGTGTCGAAGAGAATTATAGGGTGGCAGAAAAAGAAGAGTATTTTCAGCAGAGTAAAGAGAAATACTACTATGAGGGTGGAGTCAGAGTTGTTAATCTGTCTGAAGTTACAGTAAATGCTAGCAAAGAACAGAGTTCGAATAAAAGCTATTATGCAGGACTGGGAGATTCAAAGGTTACCACCGAGCAATTAAAGCTTTATCAGGATATGAGTTTACTGGATTTGTTTCTGACTATACCGGGTGTTCAGGTAAATGAAGATAAGATCTCAATTCGTGGTTCAAGTAAAAGTCCCTTGGTTTTGATTGATGATATAGAAATGCAGGACATATCCGAGTTGTCATTTCTTACAGCACATGATTTGGTGAGTATTGATGTATTTAAAGGGGTCAACACGCTTATATTTGGTTCGCGTGGAGCAAATGGAGTTATTGCCATTTCGCTGAAGAAAGGAGAGGACCGGAAAACTGCACCTCCTATTAGTTTAGCGCATGTTATGCCACTCGGATATCAGAAATATGCAGAGTTTTACGTGCCAAAATATCAAGTGGATAGTATCTACAAAAGTTCAACTCCTGATTTAAGAACCACTATTTATTGGAATCCAAAACTGTCAACTGATAGTAACGGGAATGCGCATATAAACTTTTATAGTGCAGATAAATCAAATGACTATACTGTGATTGTCGAAGGCGTTTCAACAGCAGGTGATATTTGCCGCTATGTTGGAATTATAAGGCGTGAAAACAAGTAGAAGTACTAAAAAGATATAAAATGCCCCAAAGAAATTTGTTTCTTTGGGGCATCTTATATCTTAATTATTGTCTGTTTAAATTACTTTATAAACATCAACATTTTCTACATCAAATGTTTTGATAAACGCAGCATGTCTGCGTACTTCTACTTCACCGTAATTCAGATAAACCTCAGCAGATTTACGGAACAAATCTTCGGTATCGCGCGAAGCGTCAATGATTAACAGGTAGCTCATGATAATGTGTCCTGCCATTTCAACCAAACGACGAGCCTGAAAATCAAGGTACTCTTGATTTTTAGCTTCAACTACACGTGCAACCGCGTTAGCATACAGGTTAGTCATGATTTGTAAGCGTTTACGGAACGATGTAAATTCTGGTTTAATGGATTGAACATCGTAATCATGAATTATTTTGAGGTAGTTACCTGTCGTTACGTGTCGAATGGCAGCTACAACCTGCAACTGAGAAGTTCCTTCGTAGATTGTCATAATGCGGGCATCACGGAATAAACGTTCGCAGGCATAATCTTTCATAAAGCCTGAACCACCGTGAACCTGAATACAGTCGTAAGCATTTTGGTTGGCATATTCGCTGGTAAACATCTTTAGCATTGGAGTCAATGCATCGGCCAGTTTAGAGTATTCCTTATAGTCGACTTTTTCGTCAGCTTCAAGCTTTCTTTCATTTTCTATAGCCTCGTAAGCTTTATAAATATCTACAAAGCGTGTTGTTTCGTAAAGTAAAGCACGCGAAGCATCAAGTTTAGCTTTGATAATCGATACCATTTCAAATACCGCAGGGAATTCAATAATAGCTTTGCCGAACTGGCGACGATCACGGGCGTAAGCCAATGCCTCGTTGTATGCAGCTGCCGAAAGTCCTACAGACTGAGCACCAATACCTAAACGAGCACCGTTCATCAACGACATAACGTATTTAATAAGTCCTAAACGACGGGTTCCAACCAGCTTTGCAGGCGTATTGTTGAATACGAGTTCGCAAGTAGGCGAACCTTTGATACCCAGTTTGTTTTCAATACGACGTACCAAAACGGTGTTATCATGTTTGTTTTCGGCCACAAAGTACGACAGTCCCCGACCATCGCTGGTGCCTTCTTCAGAGCGTGCTAAAACAAGTTTAATTTGAGCATCTCCGTTGGTAATGAAGCGTTTTACTCCGTTCAGATACCACAATCCGTCGTTCTCATTATATGTAGCTTTTAATTGTACGGCTTGCAAATCCGAACCTGCATCAGGTTCTGTAAGGTCCATCGAGCAAGTAGCGCCTTCGGCTACGCGAGGAAGAAATTCAGCTTTTATCTCATCAGAAGCAAATTCAGAAATCGTTTCGGCACAATCCTGAAGTCCCCAAATATTGGCAAATCCTGCATCAGCGCGAGAAACCATTTCGCCTGACATTACATAAGCCACCATTGGGAAATTTAAACCTCCATATTGGCGTGGTAAGGTTATACCATAAACTCCAGCCTGAGTTAGCGCATCATGGTTTTCCTGAGTCCCGCGAGCGTATTTTACACGGCTGTTGATAACTTCAGGACCATCATGGTCAACACTCTCAGCATTGGGAGCAATAATTTCACCACAAACTTCCCCGATAATTTCAAGTACTTTTTCGTAGTTGTCAATTGCATCCTCAAAATCGCGGGATGCATAATCATATTTATCTTTTTCAACAAAGTTGCGCTCCTTGAGGGCAACTATTTTTGTCATCAATGGATGAGACAGTTGAAATTTTATTGCGGGATTGTCGTTAAAAAAGTTCATGTTATTTCGAGTTCTTTTTGTAATACTTAATCATTTTTGGAAGTACTTCTTCTACCGTTCCTGTAATTACATAATCGGCAATTGCGTTGATTGGTGCTTTTGGGTCATTGTTAATGGCAATGATCATTGCGCTTTCCTGCATGCCGGCTATGTGCTGGATTTGTCCGGAAATACCGCAAGCAATATACAGTTTAGGACGTACGGTGGTTCCGGTCTGACCGATCTGACGTTCGTGTTCAGAGAATCCTGCATCAACAGCAGCACGTGAAGCCCCAACTTCGCCACCTAATGTAGCAGCCAACTCGTGTAATAATTTGAAATTTTCGGCACTTCCTACTCCGTAACCCCCGGAAACAATAATTGGAGAACCTTTGATATTTAATTTTGATTTTTCCATGTGACGTTCAATCACCTCTATCACAAAATCAGTATCGGCTACATATTTAGTAACGTCTAGTTTGTGGGTTTTACCTACAAATTTAAGATCTTTGATTTCTTTTTTCATTACTCCTTCGCGCACTGTTGCCATTTGAGGGCGGCAGTCAGGGTTTACGATAGTGGCAACAATGTTTCCACCAAAAGCAGGGCGAATTTGGTAAAGCAAATTTTCATATACTTTTCCGGCCTTTTTGTCTTCATAAGTTCCAATTTCGAGCGAAGTACAGTCGGCAGTTAAACCGCTGAATAAAGCTGAAGAAACACGAGGACCTAAGTCACGACCAATGGAAGTAGCGCCCATTAAAGCAATTTGTGGTTTTTCTTCTTTAAAAAGATTTACCAATAAAGAAGTGTGAGGCATTGAGGTGTATGGGCTCAAACGTTTATCGTCAGCAAGGTGCAGTACGTCAACGCCGTATGGAAAAACCTGAGCTCCAATGCTATCTAATTCATGACCGGCTGCTACAGCTTCTAATTTACAATTCAGTTGTTTGGCCAGGCTGCGACCCTTGGTTAGCAATTCCAGGCTAACATCGCCTACAATTCCATCTTCAATTTCAAGATATACAAATATATTGTTCATGGTAAATTATCCTATCGTATGGTTAGCAATTAATTCTTTAATCAAATCTTCTATTTCGGTATCGGCAGCATTAAGACGTTTACTTTCTTTAGCTGTAAATACTACATTTTCGATTTGTTTTACTTTGGTTGGCGAACCAGTAAGTCCAAGCCATTGAATATCGTGCTCAATATCGTTTACACCCCATTCAGTAATATTCAGATATGGGTGAGAATCATACAAATCGGTATAATCGGAACCGGCTTCTTGTTTTTCGGAAGGGGTTGCAGCATGTTTGTATTTAAGAGTGAGCTTAGCATGTCGGGGACGACAATTTGCCGCAGAGCCGTTTACGGTTACCAACATGGGCAAAGAACCTTTTACCACCTCGATTCCGCGCTCCAAACGACGTTTTACAGTAATTTTATTATTCGAGAGATCAAGAATTTCTTCTGCATAAGTAATTTGAGGTAAACCCAGCTTTTCCGCAACTTGTGGTCCAACCTGAGCAGTGTCACCATCGATAGCCTGACGACCACAAACAATTAAATCAACTTTTCCTATTTTGCGAATAGCGCAAGCCAATGCATAAGAAGTTGCTAAAGTATCTGAACCAGCAAATTCACGACCACTTAATAAATATCCTCCATCTGCACCACGGTACATACTTTCGCGAATGATTTCTGCAGCACGGGCCGGTCCCATAGTAAGGATATGAACAGTAGCACCTTCGATTTTACTCTTCAAGCGTAGAGCTTGTTCCAGCGCATTTAAATCTTCAGGATTATAAATGGCAGGAAGTGCAGCGCGGTTTACCGTGCCATCTGCTTTCATGGCATCTTTCCCTACGTTGCGTGTGTCGGGTACTTGCTTAGCAAGGACAACAATGTTAAAACTCATTTTTTGATAATTAGATTAATATAATGTAACTGATAATTCACCGATTATTTTATGGATAACCCCCTATATTAAGCGTTTTTTTGAATAAAATACACTTACGGAAAAAGACGAGCAAAAATAGCAGTTTTTATTGAAACTGCAATTTTTTTTGCACAAATTTCAGAAAATGTGCATAAATTGATGCAATTTGATACAAAAAACGTGAGACTTTTCACAAAGTCTCACGTTTCAATAGGTATTAGTTTTTTAAGGTATAAAAAAGATTGTGTTGTTTAGTTAACGATGGCAAAATAACAGGTAAAAACTCAGAGGCGCAAGCGAAAAAATATGTTTTACAACCTGTTTTTATTACTTTCATTGATATTCGGTTGTTCGCTCATTGAATTTTATTAGTTTAAGTTGTTTATTATTAGACATTTATATTTGTTTTAATCGATTGTTGTGATAAATTGTTTTTGCCTGTTTTTTTATAAATATTTTATGATTATGGAGAAAAAACTGTAAAATTCTGAGTCATTCCACAAAAATAGTTTATTTCGAGCACTTAATATAATGTTTGAAAATTATTTTGAACAAAAATATTTTCTGTAAATGTCAATAGTTTGCAGATTCGATTTTTCATCATAAATCAGTATCTTTGTCGTTCATAAAAATTGAGGTATGAAAAATTTATTATTCCTTTTTCTGCCGATAGCGTTGTTGCTGTCATGTACTCAAACAACCAAGAGTGCTCAAAATGGCGATAAAGTTATCAGTGTTCCTATATTTTCTGCAGATTCTGCGTACATATATACTAAGCGACAGGTCGATTTTGGTGCGCGTGTTCCTAATACAAAAGCGCACGAGGAATGTGCTCAATATCTGTTAAGCGAATTAAGAAGGCATGGTGCTGAAGTAGTAGAGCAAAAGGCGAACTTAACGGCTTTTGATGGCACTATTTTAAAATCTACGAATATTATAGGGTCTGTTAACCCCAAGGCAACCACGCGTATTTTGTTGCTGTCTCACTGGGATTCTCGCCCATGGGCAGATAATGATCCGAAGCCGGAAAACCATAAAAAACCTGTAATGGCAGCTAACGATGGAGCCAGTGGAGTAGGTATTTTGCTCGAAATAGTTAGAGTAATCAGTAAGACACAACCAACAGTTGGGGTTGATGTAGTTTTTGTAGACGCTGAAGATTATGGACAGCCGGAAGGTGTTTCGGCAGAAGGAAATGAAGACTCCTGGTGTTTGGGAACTCAATATTGGGCTAAGAATCCGCATGTGTCAGGTTATACCGCCAGATATGGTATCTTGTTGGATATGGTTGGAGCCCCGGGAGCTACATTTTATAGAGAGCAATCGTCTGATTATTATGCAAGTTCTGTAGTAAATACTGTGTGGTCGCAGGCGAAAGATCTGGGTTCTGGTCAGTATTTCAGAGATGAAAAGGGTGGGTCTATAACCGACGATCATATTTATGTGAATAAATTATTGGGAATTCCCACGATAGATATTATTCATTTTGATCCGCATACAGCAAGCGGATTCGGGAGTTACTGGCATACAACACATGACACTATGGACAATGTAGATAAAAGCACACTTAACGCGGTAGGCACTACACTTTTGCATGTTCTTTACAAAGAAAAATAAGATTTTATGAGTCATAGATTCAAAAAAATAGCAGTAAAAATAGGTAGTAATGTATTGACCCGTGTTGATGGCACATTGGATATTACCCGCATGTCTGCTTTGGTTGATCAAATCTCACAGTTGCATAAAAAAGGTGTTGAAATAGTGATGGTTTCTTCGGGTGCAGTAGCTTCGGGGCGCAGTGTGATGGGAATAAGCAAGAAAATGGATGTGGTAGATCAACGTCAGTTGTTTTCGGCTGTAGGACAAGCAAAACTGATAAACCATTACTATGATTTATTTCGTGAGCATGGTATAACAGTCGGTCAGGTTTTGACCACAAAAGAGAATTTCGGAAGTCGCCGCCATTATTTGAACCAGCGCAATTGTATGCGAATAATGCTCGACAATAAGGTTATCCCGATTGTAAACGAGAATGATGCTGTGTCTGTATCTGAATTGATGTTTACAGACAATGATGAACTTTCAGGCTTAATTGCTTCGATGATGGATATGGAAGCTTTGATTATCCTGAGTAATATTGATGGAATCTTTAATGGACCGCCGTCAAATCCAGAGTCCAATGTGATTCGCAAGATAGAGAAAGGACAGGATGTTGCTGACTTTATCCAAAGTACAAAATCTACTTTTGGACGTGGAGGTATGTTGACTAAGACTACAATTGCCCGCAAAATAGCCGATGAAGGAATTGATGTAATTATAGCCAATGGCAAACGAGACGGAATTTTATTGCAGTTGCTGGATAAAAAACAAGATGTGGTGTGTACCCGCTTTGTTGCTTCGACCAGTGAAGTGTCCAGCGTAAAAAAGTGGATTGCCCACAGCGAAGGTTTTGCCAAGGGTGAGATTCATGTAAATGAAAATGCTGCCAAGGTGCTAACTGGTGATAAGGCTGTGAGCCTTTTACCTATTGGAGCCACTGAAATAGTAGGTGATTTCGAAAAAGATGATATTGTCAGAATTTTTGATCCACAGGGAGTTTTGCTAGGAATAGGCAAGGTGCAGTATAACAGTTTGCGTTCAAGGGAACTACTTGGAAAGAAGAATCAAAAACCACTTGTTCATTGCGATTATTTATATTTGGAATAGAATTATTAGAATAAAAACGATATGAGTACTTCAACTATACATACTGATTGGAAACATGCATCTGTACTTGCTTCTCGCGCCTTGAATCTGGTGACCGATGAAACCATAAATCAGGTATTGCTGTCGCTGGCTGATGAGGCAATTGCTCAATCGGATATAATTTTGGCAGAAAACGCCAAAGACTTAGCGAAGATGGATAAAGCAAATCCGATGTTCGATCGTCTGTCGTTGAGTAAAGAAAGAATAGCCGGTATAGCCGCTGATATTCGTAATGTTGCTTCATTGCCATCACCCCTCGGAAAATTGCTTTCAGAAACAGAACGACCTAACGGGATGAAAATATCTAAGGTCACGGTTCCTTTTGGTGTGGTGGGAATTATCTACGAAGCCAGACCCAATGTGAGTTTCGATGTTTTTTCGCTTTGCCTGAAATCCGGGAATGTATGTGTTTTGAAAGGAGGAACCGACGCTCATAACTCCAATTTGGCTATCGTGAAGGTCATAAAGTCCGTTTTGGCTAAATTTGGTCTGGACGAAAATATTGTGACACTCTTGCCTGCCGGCAGAGAAGCTACCGCAGAGCTAATGAATGCTGTGGGATTTGTTGATGTAATTATACCTCGCGGTGGAAAAGGTCTGATAGATTTTGTGCGGGACAATTCACGTATTCCTGTGATTGAAACCGGTGCCGGAATTTGCCATACATATTTTGACGAATCCGGCGATGTTACAAAAGGGCAGGAAATTATCTTTAATGCCAAAACCCGAAGAGTAAGTGTTTGCAATTCGTTGGATTGTCTGATAATAAATGAGAAGAGGTTGGCGGATTTACCCAAGCTCTGCGAGAAACTGGCAACTAAGAATGTGATAATTTATGCAGATGTAAAAGCATTCACGTTTTTAAATGGGAAATATCCAAAAGAATTGCTGGAACATGCTGGAGAAGAGCATTTTGATATAGAATTTCTCGATTATAAAATGGCTATAAAAACTGTAGAATCTATTCAGAATGCAGTCGATCATATTGCTACGTTCGGTTCTAAACACAGTGAATGCATAGTAAGTGAAAACGAGCAGAATATTGCTTACTTTGATAAGGTAGTGGATGCCGCGTGTATTTATACGAATGTTTCGACAGCTTTTACCGATGGAGCCCAGTTTGGAATGGGTGCAGAAATTGGAATAAGCACTCAAAAACTGCATGCACGGGGACCAATGGCGCTGCCAGAACTCTGTTCGTATAAATGGATAATCAAAGGTAACGGGCAGACAAGAAATTGAAATAAGAATACATAATTCACTAAATTTCAAATAATTTTACACTATTTGTTGTATATTCAAAAATAATTGTTTTTCTTTGTCATCGAAAAGAAAGTGTATTTTTTCGTAAGGTTATTTTCAAACTCACCTTTTCAAGGACTGATATTGTATTAACCCCGTTTGTTTTATACTGTTCTTGAACAATTTTATTCAATTTTTTATTTTTATTTTATGAACATTTACGTAGGTAACTTAAGTTACAAAGTTCGCGAAAATGACCTTCAAGGGGTTATTGAAGAGTATTGATGGCCGTTCAATGGTTGTTAAAGAAGCACGCCCAAGAAACTAAGATTAAGTTTTTAAGACACAAAAAGAACTTCTGTTATCGAAAGATGACAGGAGTTTTTTTGTAAAAACACATATATAAATGAGCAATTTAAAAGGATTGTATACTCAAAGCAGCGTTTTCTCCAAACTGCTTATACTTATTGGCTTGTCATTCATGTTTGCGGTGTTCGGATCGATAATCTGGCTTTTAATATCGCACGGAAATATGAATGATACCGGCTCATTGAAACTGCTACAGCTGATTCAATCTATAGCTGTGTTTATATTGCCGGCCATAGTGTTGGCGTATCTTTGCTCAAATAACGCGAAAGTTTTTTTGTCTTTAGATAAGCCAATCAACTGGATTGCTGTTTTGTTTGTAATCTTGTTTATGACTCTTATCCTTCCTTTTATCAATTTGTTAGGAGATCTGAATCAGCGATTGGTTTTGCCAGAAGCGCTATCAGGTTTAGAAAAAATAATGAAATCCTCAGAGAATGATACAGCTGCACTCACTGAAAAATTTCTCAATGTACACAGCCTTCCAGCATTATTTTTTAATATTTTCTTAATAGCCATTATCCCGGCAATAGGTGAGGAGCTCTTCTTCAGGGGGGCCATTCAGGGAGTACTTCAGCGGAAACTAAATGTCAAGTTGGCCATATGGATAACAGCGGTAGTATTCAGCGCTATTCATATGCGATTTTATGGTTTTGTTCCACGTATGCTTCTTGGAGCTTTTTTGGGATATTTACTTGCATGGAGCGGTAATCTATGGTTGTCGATAGTAGCGCATTTTACCAATAATGTGCTGGCTGTAATTTTTTATTATCTGAAGGATAATGGGTATAAAGTTCCGGACATTGATACGATAGGTACCGGCAATACTCTCTGGATAGGCATAGTCAGTGGAGTGATTGCAATTTCCGGCTTCTATCTTTTTATGCGTTATTTTCAAAAAGCCCATAAAAGAACATTGAACTTATAATCGCACTGGATCTGATGTTATTTGATTTTTAGCAAGAGTATAAAATGTTTTCCATCCTGACTTAACAATAAATGTTCGAAAATGAGTATTTTTGTAAGCAGAAAGACAATAGAAAGTGTATTTTAAAGTTTAAAATTCAAATCAAAAGT
>Ga0302203_1000805_pt1 | contig 12001 bp, 8 predicted proteins | sample II_Fen_E1_1_FD_194576 | JGI IMG/M metagenome (GOLD analysis project Ga0302203, IMG submission 194576) | Peat permafrost microbial communities from Stordalen Mire near Abisko, Sweden - II_Fen_E1_2 | ecosystem: Environmental > Terrestrial > Soil > Wetlands > Permafrost | place: Sweden: Abisko...
AGCCTTCGGTAAAGGAAATGAATTAGAAAATGTTGAATTTTCAGAAGCATCAGCTTGTTTGCTTCATTCGGGTGAAATATGTGATGGATCTAAATCTGGTTTTTATACGTTTAAACCTGAAGCTGTCAAACGTCGCATAATTCATGCTCCACTTGTTTTTACCCGTTTATTATTGTTTAATAAGGAAGTCGAAACAGCGGAAGAAGGATCCATCCTTCAAACTCAATTGGATAAATCTCCCAAGATTGAATTTAATAGTAAACAGAATGTTTTTACCATTGAATTTGCCACACTGGACATGCGTGCCCCTGAGAAGATTCAATATGCCTATAAGCTGGATGGTTTTGACCCCGACTGGAATAATGTGCTGACAAAACATTCAGCAACATACACTGCCCTGCCTCCAGGCAAGTATATCTTCCGCGTCAAGTCAACCGATAGTGAAGGCGTATGGTTGCAAAACGAACGTCAGATTGAAATAAACATTCTTCCTTCATTCTGGCAATCTAACTTTGCCAAGGTTTTGTATCTGCTGCTGGCTATTTTATTGTTTTTAGGCACTTTATATATTTTTATTACCATTTTCAAATTAAAAAACAATGTACACCTCGAAAAGCAAATGACCGATATGAAGTTGAGGTTTTTTACCGACATATCCCATGAATTGCGTACGCCTCTAACCTTGATTTCGCTTCCGGTGGATAATATTCTTCAGGAAGATATCGATCCGTCCATAAAAGATCAGCTTTTGCTCGTTCGCAGGAACTTAGACCGTGTAATGGGGCTAATCAATCAAATTCTGGATTTCCGTAAGATACAAAACAATAAGATGAGGTTAACGGTAGAGGAAATAGATTTCGCCGATTTCACCCGTATTTGTAGTAGAAACTTCCTGGAAATAGCACATACTAAAAATATAGGATTTCATTTGGTTGACGAATCAAGGAATGCTAAAATTTGGGTAGACCCTGAACGTTACGAATCCATTCTTTCCAATTTGCTTTCCAATGCGTTTAAGTTTACGCCTTCGGGGAAAAATATCACTGTCAAGACCGAAATAAAACAAAATACAGCAGTCCTCTCAGTAATCGATGAAGGAATTGGCATTGCACAGGAGAAAATAAATTTCATATTCGACCGCTTTTTCAGTGTATCTACATTGCGAAATATAGCCCAGAAAAGTACCGGTATCGGACTGGATCTGGTAAAAAAGCTGGTTGATTTACACCATGCATCTATCCGTGTCGATAGTCAGGTAGGTAAAGGGTCAACCTTCGAAATAGAATTCAAACTTGGTACTGCTCACTACAATGGAGATGTGGATCTGATTCTTTCAGACCAAAAAATTCCTTTGAAAGAATCAGCTGAAACTGAACTAACTTCCGACGTTGAAAAGGAGGATCTGGTAAAGGTAACTCCGTTAATCCTGATAGTGGAAGATAATGATGAGCTCCGTCATTTCTTAAAGAAAAGCCTGAAAAAGAATTATCAGGTGGAAGAAGCAGAAAACGGACTGGTTGGATGGAATAAAATTCAGCAGATTATGCCTGACTTCATCATTGCCGATCTATTAATGCCCGAAATGGATGGATTAGAACTGATAAAGAAGGTGAAAGATGATCCAAGAACATCGCATATCCCTGTCATACTCCTTACTGCTGTTACTGATATGGAGAGCAAGCTGGCGGGTATCAAAGCAGGAGCTGACGACTATATCACAAAGCCTTTTAGCTCAGAATTTCTTCATGCCAGGATTGAGAACCTCATAACTCAACGCATTCAATTGCAGCAGTATTATCGTTCGCAGTATATATCTTCAAAAGCTGATTACAACCTGCCTCCTTTGGATATTAAATCACAGGAAGACCTGTTTATGAAGTCTTTAGTAGTACTCATGAACGATAATCTGGAGAACTTTGATTTGAATATCGATTTGCTTGCTTCGAAATTGAATATGAGCCGGACTGTATTCTTCAATAAATTGAAAAGTCTGACAGGCTTTTCACCCGTTGAATTTGTACGCGAAGTACGTTTTGAACGTGCCGCCGAGTATATTCGCGACACTCAATTAACTGTTGCTGAGATATCCTACAAAGTAGGAATTGAAGATCCACGCTATTTTAGTCGTTGTTTCAAACAAAAATTCGGCACCACACCTTCTGAGTACCGAACACTCCAGATAAACTAAAGAAGAATGCTCTTGTCATAAGCAAGATTTGGGTGATGATCCTGACTATAAATTAACCTGATTATCAATCAAACAGATTCACTTACTTATGGGTTGGGAAGAAAATAACTAATTTATAGAGTATGACATGACCTGAATAAATACATTTGTTTAGAAGAAAAACAGCAAAAACAAAGTGAAACAGGAGGTTCCAAAAAGAGAAAAAGGGGGACAAAAAATAAAATGTTTCAGCTATGTTTCAGTAACAAATAAAAAGTCCCTTACAATCTATTGATTATAAGGGACTTTTTATTTGTAATGAGTACCCGAAGCGGGACTTGAACCCGCACAGCCGTGAAGCCAAAGGATTTTAAGTCCTTCGTGTCTACCATTCCACCATCCGGGCCTGATACTCTGTAAAAAAAGAGCGAAAAACGGGACTCGGACCCGCGACCCCGACCTTGGCAAGGTCGTGCTCTACCAACTGAGCTATTTTCGCAAAATGTGTCTTGCTTTTCTCTTAAAGCGGCTGCAAAGATACGTTTTATTTTTAAATGCCGAAATTTTTAGAAGAAAAAAGTTACACAAAACCCGATACATTCCGGTTTTTTACTTTATTTTCTTGATTACCCGGGGATTTAAAAAGCAAAAATGGTTTCTTTAAATATCTCACTGACCGTAGGATGGGGGAATACCACTTCCTGCATTTCAACCAGAGTCATTTCCTGTTCAATAGCCAGGCATGCCCCATAAATAATTTCACTGGAAGGATTACCTAGCATATGAACTCCAATTACTTCGCCATACTTATCACCAACCAGTATTTTGCAAAGCCCACTTCCACCTTCATTCTCAGCCATAAAACGTCCTGAATAAGCCATAGGCAGTTTAGCCACTTTAAAAGCAATACCTTTTGCTGTGGCCGATTCTTCGGTTTCACCCACTGAAGCAACTTCAGGATTGGTATAGACTACCCCCGGGATGGCATTATAACGCATGTGGTCTTCACGCCCCGAAAGGTTATTCACCACTACTTCCCCTTCGCGCATGGCGGTATGGGCAAGCAGGGAGAATCCTGTCACATCACCAGCAGCATAGACATTAGGCACATTGGTACGCATCTTTTCATCCGTTTTAATACCTCCTCGATCCAACTCGATACCCAGATTCTCCAGACCAAAACCTTTGGTTACTGCCCTGCGGCCTACACTTACGAGTATTTTCTCCCCTTCCACCGAAGCTGTCTGACCATCTTCCTCAAAGATAACTTTATTACCTTCTATCTGCACTACTTTTGCCTGGAGATGGAATTCAATGCCTTTTTTGGTGTAAATATCACGAAGCATAGCAGAGAGTTCAGAATCAATACCACCCAGTATTTCAGGCAGCATCTCCACAACGGTTACTTTCGAACCCAGACTGTTGTATAAACTGGCAAATTCCATTCCTATCACCCCACCTCCAATGATCACCAGCGATGCGGGCAGCTCTTTCAGGTCCAGTATTTCGCGGTTAGTCAGGATAATGTCACTCACCTGTTCCAATCCCGGTATAGGTGGGACAAAGGCTTCGGAACCTGTACAGATAAGCAGGTTGGCACCCGTATAGGTTTCACCATTGCACGTTACTTCAACTCCAGCAGCGGTTTTCCGTTGAATCATGGCGTCACCGCTGACCACTGTGACCTGGTTCGATTTCATTTTAGCAGATACACCGGCCACCAGCTTACGGACTATTTTATTTTTACGGGCGACTATCTTTCCGTAATCGAAACGGATATTGTCACCGTAGATACCGTATTTATCACCATGGAGGGCGTTCTCGTATATTTTCGCACTGTAAAGCATAGTTTTGGTCGGAATGCAGCCTTCGTTCAAACAAACGCCTCCCAGAGCCTTCTTTTCGAACAAGATGACTGAAAGTCCGTTATGCCCTGCACGTTCGGCAGCCACATACCCGGCAGGACCACCGCCGATAATCATTAAATCGTACATATTCATTAATTTATAGTATTAATTAATCGTTTTAGACCTATAACAATTCAGGATAGAAATTGAGTCGCAAAGTTATTATTAAAATGTATATTTTAATGAACAGAAACAAAAAATAGTTTTACAAGCCCTAAAGCCTATAAAACTATTTATGAAAAACGCAGTTTGATATATCACTCTGAATGTAATGTTCTCTTAATTCAGTGTAATTCGAAAAAAAAGATCCGCAATATGATTCTTATAATCATATCACCGGGATTGAAGCAAATTTTATTTTTTGAATGTTACTGCAAAAGTAATTACTTTAGAAGATGGCAAATCTAACGGCTTAGTAATGTACAATTCTCCATCACCTTGCTTCCATTGTATTTTCGACTTGCTTCCCAGCATCGATATAGATGCAATGGCTTTACCTGAATAGGTTGACAATTTGCCAAGCGATTTTACCTGAATTCCTTCGGTTGGTGCATTCATGCAAAAAATGTATAGCACACCGTCCTTAGTTGTAAACCGCAGGTCAGTTGACTGATAGGCACGAATGTCCTTTACTCCACCAAATTGACCTTTCTCCTGGTTTTTATTGGTTGAAGGTCCTTCCCCGTAAACTTTCCAGGGACGGGTTCCGTATATTGCTTCTCCATTCACCTTCGTCCAGACAGCTATTCTATCCAGGATACTCAATACATCGGGCTCCAGATCGCCTTCAGGAGTCTGAACCACATTCAATAGCAGGTTCCCGTTTTTACTGACAATATCCACCAGCATTTGAATAACTTCTTCAGAAGTCTTGTATTTCTGGCCAGTACGATAGTACCAATCGCCAATGGAGGTATCGGTCTGCCATGGGAACTCACTGATGGAATCCAACACACCACGTTCAACATCCTGTGCAAAACGTCCGTTTGAAGGTTCCTTACAGGTATATACCGCTTCTAGTTTGCCATTATTTTTCTTCATATCCTGATTATAATAATGGGAAATCATACTTCTTCCAGTATTTTCAAAAGGTAGTTTGCTGTCGGAATACAGGAGATCAGGATGATACTTATCAATGAGCTCCTCGATACAATTGAACCATTCTTTCTGCCAGACAGGGTTATTCGTGAGCCAACCATTATCACCTGGAGCCGCCTTGGCATGGTACAAATCTTCATACTGAGGATCATTCCCATCATAAGGCACACCGGCTTTATCTCCGGTTTTATCAGAACCATGAGCCGTCTGGAACCAGGTATAGCTGGCAGCCAAATGTTCGGAAACACCAAAGCGCAATCCTTCGTTTTGAGCAGCCTTTTGCCATAACCCCACAACGTCTTTTTTAGGACCCATATTTACAGAGTTCCATCTGTGAATGTTTGAATTCCACAGAAAGAAATTATCATGGTGCGTACCCATACTAACAAAATACTTCGCTCCTACTTTCTTATAAAGCTTCATCAATTCTTCAGGGTTCCATTTTTCGGCTTTCCACAAAGGAATGATATCTTTATATCCTGAAACGGAAGGATGGCCATAAGTTTTCAGATGAGAATTGTACGTCTCCGTTTCCCAGTCGTTTCCGGTCTGCATGTATAATTTCCGGGCATACCAGTCACCCTGGCGGGGAACAGCCTGAGGGCCCCAATGAGCCCAGATACCAAATTTAGCATCCCGAAACCATGCAGGGTATTGATATTGTTTCAAAGATTCATCGGTTGCTTTAAATTTACCTTCACTACTTTCCTGAGCTGCCGACATAAAAACGTTTGCAGAGAGGAGGAGTACAACAATGAAATTAAGGGTGTGATTTTTCATGGCTTATTTCATTTAACCGGCTATCACACCATCCAGATCCCACAAGTCTTCCCAACCTTTGGCAGACTGCCACAGGAACACCTGTCCTTTTATCAAACGACACTGTTTATCTATCTTAGAAACAGCTTCCATTTCTTCAACAGTCAACGGTCCTTCGGTAATACCTTTCAGGTTGTTGTACATCTTATCTGTTTTTACGGAGAAAGGAATAGTAATCTGTCCCCGTTGAACAGCCCATTTCAGGCAAACAACAGCAGGGTGAACCTGCAAGCGTTCAGCAATGGCCACAATAATCGGATCTTCAATATCCACCGTATCTTCGGGGGTTTTATCCCTTTCCGGACGCCCAGGAGAACCTATAGGACTGTAGCCTATCACCTGAATGCCATGATTAATCATGAATTTAAACAGTTCTGGTTGCTGGAAATGGGGGTGGATTTCCATTTCATTTATTGCAGGCTTAATGTGACAGTCACGCAGAATAAGTTTCATTTTAGGGATCGTCACATTAGAGGTCCCTATATTCTTAACCAATCCACTATCAACCAGACTTTCCATTTGCGCCCAAGTTTTCATATAGTCTTTATGGATATAAGGCACTGAATCCGGCTGACGGGCAGTAACATCACATTTAGGAGCGTGGAAGTTTGGGAAAGGCCAGTGAACAAGGTACAAATCCAGGTAATCCAGTTGCAGGTCAGCCAACGACTGTTTGCAGGATTCGACAACCTGTTTATGCTTATCATTCCATACTTTGGAAGTAATCCAGAGTTCCTCGCGGGTAACAATTCCTTCGGCGAATACTTCCTGCAAAGCTACCCCGATTTCCTTTTCATTGCCATAAACCGAAGCACAGTCAATATGGCGGTATCCCATAGTAATGGCAGTTTTCACAGCCCGTGCAATGGTTTCGGCATCGTAATTATCAGAGCCGAAAGTGCCTAACCCTATGACTGGTATTCTGGCTCCATTGTACAGCGTTTTATACGGCACTTTAGTTGAATCTATTGATTGCATAATATTTTAGATTTAAAAGAACCCCTAACCCCTAAAGGGGAACCTAGTTACTTTGTCTCTGAATTTTATATAGAATTTTCAAAGACGAAACTAATCCAGTTCCCCTTTAGGGGTTAGGGGTGGTTTGTTTATTTTATTTACTTGATTTCTTCATCGAAAACAACGGCTACTTTGCCGCATTTTCCTTCAGCCATTAACGAATAGGCTTCAGCTGCCTTATCCAGTGTGAAGCGGTGAGTTACCAGGTCTTCGGGATGTATTCCCCAGCGGACAAGGCGCTCTACCAGTTCTTCCATCTTCCAGATAGAGGTCACCCATGATCCGTAAATAGTCTTCTGGTCGTGGATAATATCCGGGCTTGGGTTGAATTCTACGGTTCCACCTTCACCAATCATCACCATCTTTCCCCACTGGCGGGTTGCACGGATACATAGCTGACGGCCTGAAGTATGACCTGAGCAGTCAACTGTTTTCTCAAATCCTTTACCATTGGTTTCAGCCATTACTTTTTCCATGGTATCAGGGCCTGACACATATACTTCGTCGGCCAGACCAAGATCTTTGGCTATCTGGCAACGTTCGGCAACAGTATCCACCCCTATCAGGCGTTGTGCCCCCAGGGCTTTTGCAAGCATCAGGGCAGCTAGTCCTACAGGGCCTAATCCGGTTACAAGCACCGCATCATTGCCATTGATCCCGATTTTCTCCAGTCCTTCATAAACAGTCCCAAATCCGCAAGCTACCTGTGCACCATCGGTATAGGTCAATTCATCAGGTAGTAACACAAGATCCTTTTCCTCGGCAATCATGTATTCGCTCATACCACCATCACGTTGCCAGCCATAAGCAGCACGTGAAGGGCTGGAACATGAAATCATATATCCGCGACGGCAATCGTTGCAACAACCGCAACCTGAAATATGGTACACCACTACGCGGTCGCCCAGTTTGAAACGTTTCATGCCGGGGCCACACGCAATAATCTGACCGGCAGGTTCATGCCCTGCAATTTTATCCTGATACCCTTCAGGTCCTTTACCCAGATGTTCACGATAGATGGCACGAATGTCACTACCACAAATAGTGGATGATTTTACTTTCAATAGAACTTCACCATGTCCGGGTGTTGGAAATTCCACATCTTTAAATACGACTGTGCTGTTTCCCGGTAAATAAGCACCTTTTGATTTTAATGTCATTGTTGGTTGATTAAGAGTTTTTAATTTGAGGAGTTTGAAGTTTGAAAAGTCTGAAGAGTTGAGGATTTGAATGAATGGAGTTATAGAATTAGCAGATCAAACAACGTTGTTTAAACGAAAAACGAACCTTTTATCCAACTCACCTTTCAAACTCTCAAACTTTTCAAGCTCTTAAATAAACTTCGTTCAGCAAGGAGTTACACCCTTCTTCAGAAGGATATTTCCATATTTAGCTGTTTCGCCGGTCATAACAACGGCAAAAACTGTTTTGGTACGTTCGTAAAAGGCAAAGCGGTCGATCCGTTCAATAGATGGTGCATCGGGGTTGGAGAGTTGGATGCTTTTCATATATGACTCTTCGACAGTTGGGTCTAGTTTATCTCCTTTTACAGCAGACATCATAACTAACGGGTGTGGAACATAGGCATCCAGTTCAAATAAAGGCAGAATGGCAACCAGCAATTCAGGGATACGGATACCATCGGCCCGTAATACGCGGCCATTAAATGATTCTCCGGGGAAATGGGCATCGGCTAGAATGATTTCGTCGCCATGACCCATACGTGCCAGGACTGCCAGCAGTTCAGGACTTACTAATGGTGAAATTCCTTTTAACATAAGATTAAAGTTTTAAAGCACACGTGTGCATAAATTAATAAATAGATTTAACATGATTCGCGATATACAATATAAGCAGGCACTATTTTAGTGCAATTTTCACTAATTGGCAATTCCTTTTGGATCATTTTATCCAACAGATCAAATGAGATTTGTGCTATTTCTGTTTCCGATTGATAAATAGAGGTTAACCGGGGTTGCATGATAATGGAACTTAAATGATTTCCAAAGCCAATCAGAGCCAGGTCCTGTGGAATGCCCAGCGACATTGCCCTGGCCTGAACGGTTATTCCCATTGTCAAAAGAATGGATGATGAAATGATAGCATCCGGCTTTTCCTTTTCATCCATGAAATTGCGAAGACATCGTTCCCCAAGTTCAACCGTGAATTCTTCATCCAGCGACAGATGCCTGTTATACGACATACCATGTTTCATCAGGGCATCGTTATAACCGTTTTGCCGGTCATTGAAGACATTAATGTGAGTCGGACCGGTGATATGGGCTATCCTTTTGTACCCCTTTCCAATCAGGGATTCTGTGGCTTCAAAAGTAACCTCGTAATTATTTACCAGTACTTTCGGAGTTAGCATATCGTCGCATACCCGGTCAAAGAAGACAAGCGGAATGCCAAACGTATTTAATAACCTGAAATGTTTGCTATCGGAAGTCTTTTTCGAGATAGAAGCGATAACTCCGGCATAGTTATGCTTGATAATTGTATTGACGATGCCAACCTCCTGATCATAATCCTCATTCGACTGGAAAACGGATAGGATATATCCTTTTTTATACGCAATATTCGTAAGCTGGCTGACAATATCAGAGAAGAAAGAATGATTGATGTTGGGGACAATCAATGCCATGGTATTATTGCTCGTACCACGCAATTGCACGGCGTTCATATTCGTTTGGTATTCATGTTTCAGCGAATAAGCCAATACCAGGTCGCGTGTTTTTTCATTTACCCTCGGGTCGTTCCTGAGTGCGCGTGAGACAGTGGAATGGTGTACATTCAGCTCTTTGGCAATATCTTTAATGGTGATTCTTTTTTTCATTGCAAAAATACAAACGTGTGCAAAGATAAATATATTTTTAAATTTACCTTTGCACACGTTTGTATTTTAATGAGTTTTAAGGGATAATTTTAATATTTACATCCCTGGACCCAACCAACTATTTTAGGGAATAAACCGGTCTTTTCCGGACACCAGCTTTGGATGCAGCAATCGACCGGTCAATATGAGGCAGGACAGCCGTAAAGTTTCCTTTAAGATCCATATTATCGGAGGTCTTAAAGTTACACGCAATGTTGTAAATATTACCCGAAAGGCTGACGGTAAAGGATCCGCTTGTAATAATTTTTAAGGTAGAATTGGAAGTATTGTATTCGTAATAGGAAATATAAGCACCTATTTGATATACTTCATTATCCACCGTATCATTCTTTCCTGGTGCTACGGTAAATGGCAACCCTGAATCATTTACCTGATAGGTGCCTGCCTGTAGCATGGTATCGGTGGGTGCCTGGAATACATCTTCCAGAAACAGATATTGACCCAGACCGGTCAAAGCACCTAGTTGGGTTATTTTCAACGAATCAGTGAAGAGGGATACAGAAAGGACATTGTTTTTATTGCCATAATCGATATAATAATCTCCAAAAAACTCGGCATACCCCCAGGTGTATTGAGGATTCTTTTCATACACCAGGGGAGTATATAATTGACCTCCAACGCATGAAGTAAGTAAAGCGGCAAAAAGTAACAGGAGTCCGTTATGCTTTTTCATCTACTGGTTATTATTTTATCCGGGAATAGGAATTTTATTTTTCAATAACGATATCTTACGAATTATGTTGTTCATCTCCGGACAATTACCTGATAATTTATTCCGATACATTTTCTTTTGTACGAATATAACGAACAGGATAATAAGCTGCCAGAAATCCCATGGCCAGTACTGTTACAAATACCAGTAATAAATCCATCATATTGGTTTGTACCGGATAAGCATTCACCACATACCCTGTGCCAAGCTTCAGTATACCAAAATTCTGCTGTAACAGACACAGAAATGCACCCAGGGCTATACCTGATATGGCACCAACTGCTGAAATCATCCAACCTTCAAATAAGAAAATACGTTTAATCAGTTGATTGTTGGCACCAAGGCTCCGTAAAGTCTGTATATCATCTTTTTTCTCAATGATCAACATGGACAGGGATCCAATGATATTAAAGCTGGCTATCAACAGAATGAAACAGAGAATGAGATAAGTAAACCACTTCTCAATCTTCATAATCTTAAAGAAACTCTCCTGTTGCTCATAACGGTTTTTCACCTGATATTGCTCTCCGAGCAATGCCTGGATTTGTTTCTGAACTTTATCCGGATCAACTCCCCGGGCCAGTTTAAGTTCTATGGATGTAACCTTTGTTTTGTCGTAGTCAAACAGACTACGAGCCAGGTTAATGGAGACAATTACATAATGATCGTCGTATTGCAGCTGTTTTACCGAGAATATACCGGATACAAAAGTACCCATCTGGTTGAAACTGTTTTCAGGACGAAGCAGGTTGATTTTGGAAGTTCTTTTGGGAGCATAGATATAAAGCGGATCGATAAAATGAGCGCCAAGTCCGAGGATAGCTGCTACTCCAACACCGGGAACAGCCCGCTCAAAAGCTCCATCATTCAGGATAAAACGACCATCGTATATGATGCTGTCAATGCGGGTCATCTTTTCAAAATCGTCACTGACACCTTTGATCGTTGCCGGCATCTGCTTGTTTTTGAAGCGTAACAACGCATTCTCTTCCACCACCTGGGTAAAATAAGCAACAGACTTCATTTTGCGAATACCGTTTAGTTCCGGCGAATTGGCATCAAATGTTTTGCCATGGGTCAGCGTGATCTTTAAATCAGGATCAAACGACGAAAACATATCCGAAATAAGTAACTCAAAACCATTGAAGACCGATAGTACGCACACCAGAGCCATCGTACCCACTCCCACTCCCGCCGCAGAAATGCCGGAAATAATATTAATGGCATTATGCGACTTCTTGGAGAAAAGGTAACGTCTGGCAATGCGAAACGAGAATGATAAACCACGAAAGGGATATGTTGTATTTTGTCGGTTATCCATTATTCCCACGACTATTCGTTTTCTTCAGTTAAAGGTCCCGGAGGATCACTTTTCAGTAAGTTAT
>Ga0302203_1000807_pt1 | contig 11989 bp, 8 predicted proteins | sample II_Fen_E1_1_FD_194576 | JGI IMG/M metagenome (GOLD analysis project Ga0302203, IMG submission 194576) | Peat permafrost microbial communities from Stordalen Mire near Abisko, Sweden - II_Fen_E1_2 | ecosystem: Environmental > Terrestrial > Soil > Wetlands > Permafrost | place: Sweden: Abisko...
GTTCAGATTTATCCATTTCACGAATTTCTTCTACACGCGCTCTGTAAGTGCTTATTTCTTCTTCTGTTAATTTGGGAGTTGCTTCTGCAGTTGGATTGGCCGAAGTTTTAGCTGCGAATACCGGTGCTGCACTCAACGAGAATATCGCCAATAATGCAATAAAAATAGTTTTTTTCATTTTCGAATATTTTAAATTGTTTGTTTCTTGATGGTTGTAAAAGTAGTTAGTTGTGCTACCGAAGTTGTTACATAATTCTACAAATGAGTTACATAATTCACAGATGGCGATAAGAACAATATGTCAGCTCTGTTTTCAATCTCTGTCATAATCACGGTTATCGCTACCTACAACTATTACTGCTTTGGTTCTATGGCGATTGTTTTCATGTTTTTGAAACCAACCTCTATGCCTTCCATTATCAGTATGAGCTCTTACCATACATGATGTCATACCTCCTATTAAAAGGGCAAAAAACAGAATCGTTATAATACTTCTTAGCTTTTTCATTATTGTAGTTTTTTATTAGGTTGCAGTATTCAAGAGTCGAATAACTTTTCCCGCTTGCGATGAGCAGCCTTAGTTTATGCTCGTTTCATATTGTTTGTTCCCGATACAAAGATCGATGGATTGCCTTACTGACGAGTTACATAATTATCGAAATAAGTTACATGATTCATAGTTTGGCGTGCGTCCGATATAAACAAACAGCGCACAATCAATTAAAAGTGGATGTTGGAATACTGAAGTCTCAGTCGAACGGGATGCAATGAGAATTGAAAATCAGCGAAGATAACCCCGTGGTATATGTGCATAATAAACAGAACCCCGAACGGGCTTCAATATACAAATGTGCGATATTGAACCCGTTCGGGGTAAGCATTGATGTTCTGTATCTTCTACGGGTAAAACACCTGCAGCAGTTTTACATTCAGGTATGTTCGGGCTTGTAAAATAGTGAGATTCAAAAGAACCTTATGCCGAACTCACGTTATTCCAGCCAAATCAAATACTATAGCGTCAGCATTTAGCATCCGATAATTCTTATTTTACTTATGATTTATAGTCAGGATAATCGGTATAACCTTTTTCGCCCGGAGTATAAAACAAATCCATTATCAGGGTTTGGGATAAAGGCCAGTTGTTTTTAAGTCTTGCCGCCAAATCAGGATTATTGATAAACGGACGACCAAAAGCAATCAGATCGGCTCTGCCACTTTCGATATCGGCTTCAGCGCGTTCTTTGTCGTATCCTCCCGAAAGTATCAGCGCATTTTTAAAACGGGTACGGATAATACCTTTTATCTCCGAAGGTACTTCGGGCGCTCCCATAGCCGAATGATCCACCAGATGCAGATAAACAAGTCCCAGTTTATTAAGTTCTTCTGCCAGGTAAGTGTAAGTTTCATCGATCTCAGGGTAATGCGGCATATCGCTTGCAACGCCGTAAGGTGAAAGCCGAATACCTGTCTTTTCTTTTCCGATAGCCTCTACTACGGCAGCAGCTACTTCGAGCACAAACCTACAGCGGTTTTCAATACTTCCACCGTATTTATCTGTTCGGGTATTGCTTACCGGTGACAAAAACTGTTCAAGTAAATATCCATTGGCAGCATGAAGCTCCACTCCATCAAAACCTGCTTCGATAGCATGACTGGATGAGGCTACAAATTCGGTGAGTGTAAGCAATAAATCATGGTCATCCATTTGTTTTGGAATAGGGAAGTCCTGCATCTGCTCTGTATCTGTCCAGATTTGTCCGGCAGGCTTTACAGCAGAAGGTGCTATTATCTGAGCGCTTTCGGGCAAGTTGAGCGAATGACTTATTCTTCCGGTATGCATAAGCTGGAGAAATATCTTTCCACCGGCTTTGTGAACAGCCTCAGTGGTTTTCTTCCATCCTTCCACCTGTTCTTTGCTGAAACAGCCGGGGATGCGCGAATAACCCAACCCATTGGGCGAAGGAGATGTTCCCTCGGTAATAATTAATCCTGCACTTGCCCGTTGACCATAATATTCCGCCATCAAATCGTTGGGGATATTACCTATAGCACGACTTCGGGTCATAGGTGACATCACTATTTTATTCTTCAACTCCAGGTTACCTAACTTTGTAGGTTCAAATAATTTGTACTTTTCCATAAGTGTAATTTGTTTTGAATTTATGTGTAGTTATATGCTTCGACAAGCTCAGTATAAAAGTTTGTTTATTCGAATCTTGTTTTCAGAAAGAAGATGATTCAACATTATTGCATACTCGTAATCAGTTATAAAATAGAATAGTTTTCAGATTGGTGTTTTACCCCAAACCCCACTTCATTTTTTAGCTTGAACCAAAAAACGAAGCAAAAAAGTTCAAGACTATGCCCGCTTCACTCGAAAAACTGACGGTTGGAAAGCTAAAATCCCTAAACTCCTCCCTGTGGTCGTCAAACAGGGGTATTTTTACGCTTTCCTTCCTTGTTTTTCGGCTCACCAGACAAGGTCAGTCCTTGTCAACTCGGGTAAAATCTATAAGTTCCGATATAAAATAGAATCTATAAATTAAATTACAGGTTGTTGCATACCTATAAGCAATAACAAAGTTTGAAGAGAAAAGATTTTAGCAGTTGTTGAAATGGATTTTCGGCACAGCTAAAGTGCTTAGCTTTAAGGAGCAAAAGTAAGCAGTATGCAGGCTCAGGTAGTTACACAACTTTGAGAATAAGTTACATGATTCACACGTTTCAGTGAACAGTTATCAGTGAGCGGTAAGTAGTAAGCAGTCATTAACCCGTTGTTAGGCTTGCACAGTTTTTTTGACAGTCTCGGGCTACTAAATACAGTTTTTAGACAGTTTTCCTGTCCGTAATGCCTTTTCCCGTGTAAGGAATGTCTTATTGCTTGTAAGGAATGCTCTATTACTTGTAAGGAAACACAATTTCTTGGTAAAAAATTAAGCGTAGAGGAGACTGTGCAGAAAACTGTGTAAATGAAAGTGGTAACTCACGTAATGAAATCTCCTAGGAGCAAGGACTTTTAGGATATTTTATTCTCTTTTATCATCGTAGTTTGCTTGTCTTTTTCATCCATTTGACTATTTGATATATTAAATATACAATAGCAATCAGATTTATAGCATTCAAAACAATAATCGCGATGTAAGGTATTTTCTCTGAAAATGATATGCTTGCAATGTTCCAATACTCACCTTTACTTTCGTTATAAGTATCATCATAATGCATTAATAGTAATCCTAAGACTGCATAAACTGCTAAATCAAACAGGACAATAAGCATTCCGAATAATATATACTTAAGTTTATTCATGAAATTGTCAGCAATGCTTTTTAAATATCAAACGCTGCCGCATGATTCTATCGTGTGGCGTTGCTTAATGGGTAAGTTATTCTCTACACGATAAAATCGCTTGGTAGCAAGGGTTTGTGTTTTCTTCTTTGTCGTTGTTGAAATTCAAAAAGTCTTAATATTACTCACTTTCAGCCAAGAAACTTACCATTTGTATTTTATTGTATCACTTAGAATTTGAATCATATCTTCATGGAGCAACAAATTTGCATCACTGAAAATAAAAATTATTCTAAGTTTTTGGTTAGTTTCTAGAAATCGTTTTCTATTTCTAATATAGAACTGAGTTTTTATCCTATACTTTTGATGCGGTAAAATACTAACTTTTTTTTCGACTTCCGTTACTGTTGGAATATTAGGTATTTTCTTTTCAAAATAGAGACGCTCATTTTTATTTACGAAAATTATTCCAGCAGCAGAAAAAGCTAAAGTCCAACAATAACTAGATGATTCTTCCAAAAAGGAAATAGTACTGTTACCCGTATTTACTATGTCTATTTGAATCGAATAAAAGTCACTTTTCCCATCGCGTTCCAACACTTTGGCATACACTTTTAAATCTTTATACTTCTGTTTTGATTTTCTTGTCGGAAAACCTTCAGCATTTGAAGTAAAGATACTAAGTAATGCAAATAGAAGTATTAAGATTTTTCTCATTTTTTTGTCTGCTAATGTCGTCTTTATTTTTCTACTATAGGCCATAACCACCTAGGCTATGAGCACCTGCGATTTGCGGGAGTATTCATTGCTACTGTCTGAACCACGATTCTATCAGATTAAATGATGTATTAGATTTCAGAGCATTCTTTTTTATCTGATTCATCAGCTAAATCCAGGTTCAGACAATTGCCCTCGCTAGTGCAGGTCTGCGACCTGTGCTATTCAAAAAGAAAGTTTCTTATTTTTTTCAGTATTGATACGCTTCACAGAACCGCGCCAGCATGGTGTTATGACCAGTTGATTTTTATATTGTACTTTTATTGTATTCTATGTTAGAAATATAAATAAAAACACCGATAAAAGTGGACATTACTAAAAATGAAATTCCTGATGGTTTTATCAATTGAAATCCATTATTGAAAATATCAATCATTGAAATAAGAATTGATTTATATCCATTTGAAATAAAGAATATTAAAACAGAAGAGAAACTTGCCAAAAACAAGATTAAATTTCGTTTTGTTGAAAATACTCTTTTTGTGCGTAGATTCGAAACTACATTCTCTGTAAATCCTTCGTCTTTTATGATTATGTTCGCTTTTTGAAAGCTAGTTTTTAAGAACTTATCGAATTCATCATTTTTACTCATAATTATAATACTTTTTTAGTTTTTCTTTAGCCCTTAGTATATTTGTTTTCACAGTCCCTAAAGGTGTATCCAAAATCTTTGCTATTTCAGTATGAGAATAACCTTTATCATAATGCAGCAAGATAGCTACTTTTTCATTCTCTTTAAGAATTTTCAAGGCATTTTGTATGTCAATTCCCGAACCAACATCTACATCGCTATCTGAAATAAAATCAAGTTTATCAATATCCTCTGTCTTTTTTATTGTCTTAGTGTAATCAATAAATACATTGTATGAAATCCGATATAACCAAGTTGAAAACCTTGCTGTAGCCTTGTATGATTTTAAGTATTTATATGCACGTATAAAAACTTCTTGGGATAAATCATCTGCAAGAGCCTTATCGCCATTGGTTAGCTTTATCAATAAACCACGAACATCAGATTGATATTTTCCAACCAATTTTCCAAATGCTTTGTGGTCATCATTAAGCAAAACCAAAGCGATAAGACGCATATCTGAAAAATCCATACCTATTCTTTTCCAGAATTGCTTCTGCCTGATTTATTAAGCTTAAAGGAAACCAAATAGCCTATCCCAATAAACAAAGGAATTAACCCTAATGTCCAAAGATTTAAATTTACAGGAATCTTTATTGATAATAAAACAATACAAATACTTAAGCCAAAACTAATCAAAATTATTCCTTTTTGTAAGTCTGATCTTGAGGTTTTTACTTGTGGAAAAAGCAATTCTTGAGGGATTTCTTGACCTTTTTCAATCAAATTATTAATAATTAATTGGCGCCCTTTAGTCTTTTTATAATTAAAATAGAATGGAATTGTAAGGACTAATAAAATAAATGTAAAAATAATAATTGGCATAAGAGGAATAAAGTTACCAATCATTTTCGATGGATCAACAGCAAATTTTGTTGCCATTTCTTTGTCATGAACAAGCTTTTCTCTAAATTTAATAATTTCAACAATTTCTTTACTGTCAAGTTTTTTTACAACTTCACTGGAAAGATTCAAATCTGTTTTAATAGAATCACTTTGATGATTTTGTCCAAATGATTGCATCGCAAGCATAAAGCTTGCAACTAGAACTAAAAAGCATAAACTCATTTTTTTCATGACTAATAATTTTAAAAATTAAACATTTGTGAACTTTCATCCTTAGACATGAAGTCAATTGACATTGGATTCAAAATTTAAAAATATTTTTTTGTTCGTAGCCGTATCAGACAATTGGGCATATACCCCCCGTCCCACCGTATATATGTTTTATTCTTTGCACAAGAGTGCGGGCTGGTTGTTGGGAACCAACGGTCAGCCCGCACTCTTGTGCAAGTAAGTAATGGTTAGATATCCGCGAGGACGGGGGTATTATTTTTTGAACCCCTAAAGCCCAATGTCATATAGTTAAGCGTTATATAGCTCTTATTATTTTAAAAATTATCAGGCTTACTTATTGATTTTAAATGGTTTTATCGAACTTGTGAACTGTATGTATTGAGGAAGGATTTGATATTTATCAAGCACCCCTATTGCCGTGCATCCTACCCCGTTAGTTTTGTAGTCAAAATTAAATGTTACACCATCCGATTTTACCAACTGATAGGTGTACTTTGCTTTCGATAAATTCTCGGTTGTGTAGTTGTAGCAATTGAAATTAAACGATTTATCTGCCGAAAATTCTATGCCAATGCCATCTTTGTTTGATAGTGTTACCCACTTGTTGTCAGTACGCAATCCACAATCCTGAGGAATCAAATAAGGCATAAACATTTCATCCACCGTAGTTTTATAGCGACCAATCCGATAGCCTGTTTTACGGTCGGGATAATTCTCCTGCGGCCCACGTCCAAACCATTCTACATTTTGCATTTGGTCATTGAAAACCCATTTTGTTCCGATGCGTGGCAACGACATCGGCATTTTTCCATTCGGATTAATCGTGTGCTGTAAACTAATTTCACCGTCGGGCGAAATCGTATAAATCATCTCATTTTCGAAGCCAGCATTTCCAGAATTTCCAAAAAGATCGATGGTACGAATACTGACAATTACATTTTCTGTCTTATTTTCAACCCGAAATGATTCAAGTTTTGACTTCATCTTATCCAAACCAATGGCATACCATGAATTAGCAACCATCCTTCCGTAGCCCTCGGTTCTGCCTGAACCAGCAGTCCAGTCGTCCTGTTCGTTTGCCAGAGGGGCACGCCAAACATTGAGTTGCGCTCCCTGTTTCAGCAATTCTGTACCCATGTATTTCATGGAGTACATTTGTCCATCGGCTTTATTAAAGGCATAATCAAAATTTACTCCGGATACAATCAACTGTTGCTCATTATCTGTCACTTTTAAAGGACTAGTTGGATGCTGCACCAATTTTTTATCGGCAGGAACAATCCATGGCATTTCCAATTGATCCCAATACAGTTCAAAACCCTTCGGCGCCCATTGTGCAGCTTCTTTCGAATGAAAACTAACTGTTACCAAATAGGTTGCACCGGCTTTTAGCTGAGGCTTTGCGATAGGAAGAACGTAGATTTTTTTTGCTTCTGCTTCGACATCCACTTCCAATTTTCCGGAAGCTATTGATATTCCGTTTTCCTCCAGATTCCAACGTGCTTCAAAGGCATTCGTATTGGTAAAAAAGTTTCGGTTCTGCACTTCAATTTCCATTTTTTCGGGATTGCTCCACTTTACAGAAATGGGTTGAGCCGACTTTTTCATTTGCCACATTTCCGGCTCCACACGGCGGTCGGGCCAGATGCTACCGTAGGTACGTGCTCCAATTCCATAGCTGAAAAACTCGCCTTCGTTTTGCTCCTGTTCAAAATCGAGCCACAAAGCAGCACTATTTTTCAGGTCCGGTTTTGCTGCAAATAAATCATTGATTTCAATCGCTTTTGGGAAAATGCCTACCTGATCGATAATGGCATCGCATAAATAATTGGATAAATGCTGACCTTGTGTCTCGGCATTCTTACCAATATTAAGTGGGAAAGGGAAATTGGTAATTTTCCCGGTAACCGGTTTTTCAGCCACCTTTTTGTTGTCGATAAATAGTGATATCGATTTCCCGTCATAAATACCTGCCACATGATGCCAGTTTTGTATCCAATCTTTGGGTAATTCAGCACTGACAACTGTTTTTCTCGAAGTGTAGATATAGAAATCGAGCGAGTTTGCACCATTTTGCTGCAAGCCAAATTGATAGTTTCCTTTGGTGAGCAGTGTTCCACCCGTTTTCATTAAATCGCGTGGGAAAATCCAAAGCGAAACCGTTAGTTCATTACCCGAGATTTCAATATTTCTATTCTGATAAACTTCCACCCACTGATCGTGACCATTCAGATCAATACCTTTTCCATCGTGTCCGGCAACCAGTTTGGCGCGTCCCATGATGTTAGTTGCTACATTGTTTGGTGAAGAATCTTTCAATTTGCGAACTGGCTCGCGCAAGCCCGGACTCACGAAATCCCAGATTGCTCCGCCCATGATGCGTGGATACTGGTAAATCACATCCCAATATTCGTCCAGTCCACCACCGGAATTTCCAGCCATCGATAGGTATTCGTCCATAAACGATGGTCGTGGATCAACACTTTCAGGAACCATCCCCACCTGATTTTTGAGCTCAAAAGGTGAAGGGTAACGCGGCCCAATAATCTCTTCGCAAGGGTGAGAAAAAGCATTTCCGCCATACATCCAGTTACGTGTAGTGTCGTATTTCTTTCCTTCATCAATCACGGCACAAATATTTTTCCCTTCGCCACTTTCATTTCCGGCGCTCCAAAACAGAATACTGGCATGATTCCGGTCGCGCAATACCATTTTGCGAACCCGCTCGCGGTACATGGGCTCCCATTCAGGTTTATCGCTTAAATATTCAGTTGCATGAGCTTCATCTCCTGCTTCATCAATAATATACAAACCATATTCGTCGGCCAACTCCAGATATCTTGAAACCGGCGGATAATGTGAAGTTCGCACACAATTGATATTGAATTGCTTCAGTATTTCAAAATCCTTCCGAATGGTAGCTTCGTCCATAGTGTGCCCCAAATCGGGATGTTGCATGTGCGAGTTAATGCCGTTCAGTTTAATGGCTTTTCCGTTCAGATAGAAAACCTGATGGCGAATCTCAGTCTCTTTAAAACCAATGCGACCGGCAATTACCTCTTCGGTTTTACCTTCGCTGTTGATTAATTCCAGCGTTAACTTGTAGAGATTAGGCGTTTCAGCGGTCCACTTTTTAGGATTTAATACTTCTGATGAAATATTAATAATTTGCTTATTATCAGCAGTTATTTGAACTGCATCAGAAGTAAAATTCTGAACCAATACATTCTGTGCATTAAACAGCGATGTGCGAACCTTGTAGTTCTGTTTATCGGTTTTCGATTGGTTATTTACCGTAATCTGCAAATTCAGTTTTGCGTTCTTATAGTTTTCGTCCAGGTCGGTAGTGGCATGCCAGTCGAAGATATGTACATCCGATTTTGCAAACAACCAAACATCGTCGAAAATACCAGCCAACCGCCAATAGTCCTGACTTTCGAGATACACACCGGCGCAATATTTAATTACGTTTACAGCAATGGTATTTTTGCCTGGTTTCAGGAAACGGGTAACATCATATTCGGCAGGCTCCTGCGCACCTTCGTTGAAGCCAACTTCCTGTCCGTTGATCCAGACAAACGATGCCGAAGCGGTTTTCTCCATGCGCAAAAAAATGTGTTTGCCTTTCCAGTTCGCCGGTAACGTAAACGATTTGCGATACGAGCCAGTCGGATTGTATTCGCGGGGAACAAATGGCGGATTGGCGCGAAACGGTTGTGCAACATTTCGGAACAAAGGATCGCCAAAACCCTGCATTTCCCAGTTGGAGGGAACTGTAATTTCAGACCATTTCTGATCATTAAAATTTGGTGCGAAAAAGTTGTTGGGTGTACCTTCGGGAGTATTGGCAAAATGGAATTTCCACCTTCCATTCAACGAAAGCACATTTTCTGACTTCGATTTCTGAAGATTTAATGCTTCACCAACCGATTTCAAAGGAATACAAACCGTGTGACCTTCAGTCTGGTTCATTTCAAATACTGCTGTATTTTCGATGAAAGGATAAACGTTCGCAAATTTCGATTGCTGTGCTGAGATTGTAAAACTTGCCAGAGTGATAAATAAAAAAACTAATTTTTTCATGCTTGATTACGTTTTTATCTTGATGGAAGACTATATTTTTTCGCAAAGATAAAAAAAAGGCTTGTGCTTTATCTGTTCTGATACAAAAAAATAGCGCAAAGGTTTGCATTCGTAAAAAATGTTTAGGAACATTCTTTCATGAGTGTCCCCGCGCTAGCGCAGGTCTGCGACCTGTGCTACTCAAAAAGAAAGTTTCTTATCTTTTTCTGTATTGTCACGGTTCACAGAACCGCGCCAGTGGGGGCTGTCGATAAGAAATTGAAATATCTGCAAGTAAAACAACGAAGAATAGCAAAGGGAATAAAAAATAGACTTTTATTAGTTTGATATATTGTAGAAGTGATTACTTTGATAATTCTATAAAATTAGATTGTCGCACGTCTGATTAATTGACCTAACAACACTTACTTTCCCCTAAATCTATTCTTCCAACGTTGACAAATCCCCTTCATCTTCGCCCAATGCGCGGGCTTTTAGTACACGACGCATTATTTTTCCACTGCGTGTTTTAGGAAGTGATTCGGTGAATAGTATTTCTTCCGGACGGGCTATGGGTCCCATCATGTTGGATACATGGTTCTTCAACTCGTTTTCCAAATCGCGGTTTGGAACAACCCCATTCTTCAGAATGACAAAGGCGTGAATTGCATTTCCTTTCAGATTATGAGGCAATGGAATAACAGCAGCTTCCACCACTTTCGGATGGCTGACCAGCGCACTTTCTATTTCGGCTGTGCCTAGACGATAACCGCTGACTTTTATCACATCGTCACTGCGACCAATCACCCAGATATACCCGTCTTGGTCTATCTTTGCCGAATCGCCGGGATGATACCATCCTTCCTTTTCGAACTTTTTCCAGTAGGTTTCAATGAATTTCCCGCGATCCTTGTAAATGCCGGCTGCCAATCCTGGCCATATATTCTTGACAACCAATGTCCCTTCTTCACCAGCTTTAACCTGTTGGTGATTTTCATCCACCACTCCAATTTCGTTTCCAAAAAAAGGTTTTGAAGCTGAACCGGGTTTCAAGGGCATAATTGGTAATGGTGTAATCATAAATCCTCCTGTTTCCGTTTGCCACCAGGTATCCATTATGGGACACCGTTCGTTACCAACCACTTTGTAGTACCAACGCCAGGCCTCAGGATTGATCGGTTCCCCCACCGAACCGAGCAAGCGCAACGAACTTAAATCGTGACGGTTAACCCAAGAATCACCAAAACGCATTAAACCTCGTATGGCAGTGGGAGAAGTGTAAAGTATATTAATACCGTATTTTTCTATCATGCGCCACCAACGGTTTGGATACGGATGGTTGGGTGCTCCTTCGTACATAAATATGGTTGCACCATTAATCAAAGGTGAATAAACCAGGTAACTGTGTCCGGTAATCCATCCCGGATCGGCAGCACACCAAAAACGGTCTTCCGGTTTTATGTCAAATACCATGCGATGCGTGGTAGAAGTATATACACTGTATCCGCCATGGGTATGAATCATTCCTTTCGGTTTCCCTGTCGAACCGGATGTATACAGCAGAAACAACATATCGTTAGCATCGGTCTCTTCCGTTTCGCATTTCGGACTGGCAATAGGTAGCGATTCAAGATCGTGGTACCAGTAATCTCGGTCGTTTTCCATATACACTTCGTGCCCGGTACGTTTCACTGTAATTACTATTTCTACGGTGGGGCAAAGCACAACCGCATCATTGACAATTCCTTTCAAATCTGCAATTTTTCCTCTCCGGTAGCCACCATCCGCCGTAATAATAATTCTGCTTTCAGCATCTCGGATTCTTTCGGAAAGTGCTTCGTGACTAAATCCACCGTATATTACGCTGTGCACCGCACCAATTTTGGCACAAGCAAGCATCGCGAAAACCTGTTCGGGAATCTGAGGCATATAAATAGTTACAATGTCTCCTTTTTTTACGCCCATACTTTTGAGAATGTTAGCAAACTTTGAAACTTCCCGGTTTAGGGCATGATATGAAAACGTACGAACATCACCGTTTTCGCCCTCCCAAATAATAGCAAGCTTATTGCGGTTGGCAGTCTTTAAATGGCGATCGATTGCATTGTGAACAATATTTATCTTGCCTCCGGCAAACCATTTGTAAAAGGGTTTATC
>Ga0302203_1000810_pt1 | contig 11959 bp, 9 predicted proteins | sample II_Fen_E1_1_FD_194576 | JGI IMG/M metagenome (GOLD analysis project Ga0302203, IMG submission 194576) | Peat permafrost microbial communities from Stordalen Mire near Abisko, Sweden - II_Fen_E1_2 | ecosystem: Environmental > Terrestrial > Soil > Wetlands > Permafrost | place: Sweden: Abisko...
CTTTTCAATCTGAGCAAAAAGAGTATCATCATTGAGAATAATTAGTTGCTCTATTATTTTTAGTTTTGTTTCCTGAGAAGTTGAGTGTATCATAAGGGTAAGTTTTATTGGTTGTGCGTAAAAAAAAGATTCGCTCGAACATGTAATCAGTAAAAGCTAACACTATATCTATTATAAGATTGCCGCTGTTGTTGCAACGGACTAGCTGTTATAATGAAGTGTAAATATATGAATAATCTTACAATTTACGATTCCAACTGTTATTTATTTGCAAAATGAAGATATGAAGTTGTTTCTGAACTAATACATTATAACTTTTCCAACCTTTAGTACTTTGGAAAAGTTAAGACGCTGATAATCAAAAACAGCATTCAAGGCTTATTTTGAATGCTGTTTTTGTTTGCAGTAAAGGTCTCCACTTCGCTAAGAACTTAAACTTTCTCTTGTTATTTTTTGTCATATCTGAATGACGCACCCGGCTCCATCTTTCCTTCAAGCACAAGTAAAACAGCTTTTTTTAAGTCGTCAAGTGGAATGGCATCTGTCTTCCAACCGTAAGGATATGTTATATGTGTAAATGTTTTCTTGTCTTTTTCGCAGAGTAAATGTCTTACCCCATCAGGATTTTGAGATGTTTTCTCAACCATAAAAGTCCTTTTGATTTTATTTTCTGTTTCGCTCAACAAATAAACTTTGTATGAAATGTCTAAGCTCACTTGAGTGTCAATCAGGTATTTATAAATAATTATTTTTTGTCCATTCCATTCAAACTCATCAATTGCTTCAGTCTTAAATTCCATATCTTCTTTTGGCAGTTCTTTATTGTTATAAGCAACCTTCATCAGTCCAAAAATACTGTCGGCTTTCACATACTCTTTTTCTGCATTGTAAGCTTTAATTAGTTTAGGATAATACACATAATCCTTGGGATTGAGTTTTATAACCTGAGCGTATGCTTTTGCTGACTTCAAATAGTCTTTTGTAAAAGTGTATTCCAATTGTCCTATGCTTTGAAGTGTTTTCAGGTAATGGCTATTCGTTTTCGGGATATTTTTCTCAGCTTCGTAGAACAGGGTTAATGCTTTACTAAAATCCTCTTTTTCGTGGTAAATCTGAGCTACCCAATAGAAAGGTTCTCCATAAGTGTTTGGTAATTTCTTAGCTTGCTCAAAAACTGCCAATGCTTTATCCAGCTGATTTTGATTATAATAAATTACTCCTTTTTCATTCAAGAACTCTTGATTTGTTGGCTCTCTTTGAATCGCAATTTCAATTTCTTTCATTGCTTCTTCCTCTTTTTTTACGTATCGAAGCGAAAGTCCTTTATAAAAGTGTACCGAACCGTCATCAAGTCCTTTAGCGATTGCCTTGTCATAAAATTCAATGGCCTTAGAGTCATTCTCAAGCTGATAAAATGCAAACCCGACCATATATAATTCGTCTTGAGTTAATTTGTCTGCCTTGTTTTCCAGCTTAACCAGTTCTTGGTAATTCTTGTTGCTATAAAGTTCTGTAACAGTTTGCCCGTACGAAAATGAATAGAACCAAATTGTCAATGTAATTAATGTGAGTTTTCTCATGTGTCTGTTTTTTTATATGCATTGGCTATAACCTGCCGAGGTTATGGGCATTTGGCAGATTACTGAAACTTTCTGCCATCCTGCGAAAGTAAATGCTGGAGCAAAAATTCAGCAAGCCAATGAATACACCAAGCGTGAGTTAGCAGCCTGTAGCTTGTTTTTCAGTTGTTTTGCACATTCCCATTTCTTTTTCAAACAACAATGTCAAGACAATGCTTTGACTCGTAAGAAACTTATTTTTGTATTTTATTCGTATTTCTATATTGTCTAAAGAATGTACGAATGTCATTGGCGAAAAGTTCGGGTTCTTCCATGGCTGTAAAATGACCACCACTAGACATATTGGTCCAACGAGTAATGTTCATGTTTTGTTCTGCCCACGCTTTCGGAGGTAATAATATATCTGCGGGGAAGAGTGCAATAGCTGTAGGGACATCTATATGCCCCATTGGTGGTAAAGAGTGCGTATTTTCATAATAAATGCGTGTTGATGAACCAGCAGTATTCGTAATCCAATAAATCATTATATTGGTAAGCAATTCATCATCACTGAATTTTTTATGAAGGTCGCCATCACAATCGCTCCATGCACGGAATTTTTCAATAATCCAAGCGGCTAACCCTACCGGAGAATCAGAAAGAGAGTAAGCAAGAGTCTGGGGTTTTGTCGATTGAATTGACATGTAAGCACCCTCTTGAGCAATCCATTCCTGAGCTGTTTTTTTATATTGTAGTTCTTCTTCTGAAAGATCGGACAGATTTTGCGCAATCAGAAGATTTCTAATAATACCGATGTCAGTAAGATGGATTCCGAAAAGAAGTTCAGGGTGGTTTAATGCCATATATCTTGTAACGCCAGAACCAATATCTCCTCCGGCAGCTGCAAATTTGCTATAACCAAGCTTTTCTGTCATTAATTTAGTCCATAGTTCAGAAACACAAAAACTATTGACACCACTCTGATTAGGTCGGCCAGAGAAACCAAAGCCGGGAAGTGAAGGTACAATTACATCAAAAGAGTCCTCATGGCTACCACCATAGCGAGCCGGATCAGTAAGAAGAGGGATAATCTTTTGGTAGCGAATGAAACTGTCAGGCCAACCATGAGTAAGAATAATTGGCAACGGATTTGGACCTTTACCTCGTTCATGCACGAAGTGCACATCTATTCCATCTACATCACAGTGAAAATGAGAAAGACGGTTTAATTCGGACTCTTCTTTGCGCCAATCGAAATGATTCCGCCAATATGATACGAGCGATCGTAAATAATCAATTTCAGTACCACGTTCCCAACCTGAGTCTTTTAATTGATCCGGCCAGCGGAAATGGTCTAATCTATAATTTAAATCATTAAGAACTTCCTGCTTAATTTGAATACTAAATTGTTTAACTGACATAATAAACCTCCTTTACTTTGTATGACGGCTAATTCTTTTAGCCAAGAAATATACTGTATAATTTGACAAAAATAGTTTTTTATTCTCTTTATTCAATCTTCTCGAAATGTGATTTTCCGCGAAAATGATCAGATTTTAATTTTCTGCTATAGTGCTAATGATTCCTTATGAGAAACTAATTCTTTATAAGAAACTCAGTTTCCCATACTTCCGGGTGGAATTAAGTTCACCCTGCCTTTCATGCTGGGTCGTTCAGACTGCACTAACTCCAATGTACTAGTCTATTATCCTTTGTTTTATTATTTTTTTTATTTTGCCTAATAATCTGATTTACTCACTTTTTCGAAATTATAGAACCTAATTTATCACAGTAAACTATCACGAATGTTTTATTTTCTGATTCTATAGATTGAAATGCAAGAATACCAAAACCAATCAGTGATGCAAATCTTACAAATTTATAATACCCATAAGGCATATCTGCATGACAAAGAAAAAATAATACCGCAAGAACTATTTTAATTGTAATATTCATTACTGTTAGTTTTGTAATGATTCAATATCAGTATTCGAAATCAATTCAAATTGAGACAATACTGCACTGTCAAAATACTGATTAATTAATTTATCAATGCTTTTGTCAACAACTATATCTTCTTCTAACCACGATTCAATATCAGAATATACTTCCAGAATTTGCTCGTCACTAATTTTAAGATTATGTATGATTACTTTAAAAAATTTAATTTCGGAATATTCAATCAAATCATCCGCTTTAATCGTGTTTATGACATATTCAATTAAAGTTAACTCTTCTTCATTACTCAAGTCAGCTTCTTTTAATAATTCAAAGTAATCATTTATAAATTCTTTCCCGCTCGCATTTAATCCATTTACAAATAAGTTTATTTCTTTTTTAAAATCTAAATCCTTAAATACAGTAGACTTGTCGCACATTTTTTTTATCAATGCGACTTCTTTTTTGTCTATATTACCATCAGAAGCCATACAGCAAAATGCCGTTTTTAATAGTAGTCTATCAAAGCTAATTGTTTCCATATATGATTTTTTTTATATTTAAAAGCCAACTCTTGGTCTGTCATTTTTTTTCTCAATACTTACACCTTCCATTTTCATTCTCATTAATTCGTATTTTTTCAACTCTTGAAGTGGAACTGACGGTATTGTATTTATTATAACGTCTTCTAGAATCTTCATTGTAATTCTTGATTTTACTTTTAATGCTTGTCTTGAAGCTTCATCAACAATTAAATCTTTAATATCAGAAGAAACATAATTATCTGTCAAAGTTGCTAGTTTGTTATAATCAATACAAAAATCTAATGGTCTAGATTTTAAATATAATTCAAACATAGCTTTACGTGCTTCAAAATCGGGTGGTGGAAGATAAACCTTTTTGTCTAAGCGTCCAGCTCGTAATAATGCTGAATCTATTCTATCAGGGTAATTTGTAGCACATAAGACAAAAATACCTCGCTCTCCTGTTCTGTCCATTTCTGCCAGCATAGCGTCAACAGCATTTTTAGACATTTCGTGCGCATCACTATCTCTACTCGGAAATAACCCGCTTATTTCTTCAATAAAAATTATGGTTGGAGCATTCTTTTCGGCTTCTTGAAATATTTTAGAGATATTTTCTTCTGTCGCGTTTATATAGCGGCTTTTCAAAGTACCTGGATTAACATGAATAAAATTAAATCCAACTTCTTCAGCAAAGTGTTTTGCAATAAATGTTTTACCACATCCGGGAGGACCATAAAAAAGCATTCCATTGGGAATTGTCACACCATATTTTGCATATTCCTCAGGGTTTTGTAAAGCATCAATCACATCTATTTGTAATTGTTCTTTCAATTCTTTCATGCCTGCAATAGCATCAAAACCTTTTCCTTTTGCTTTCTGAACTTTAATACTTTTTTCCGGTTTGTCTTCTGATTTTACTTTTTGAACTTTCTCAATATCTTCAATTTCTATTTCCTCATTCAATGCTTGAACAAATTCAGTCGCATTTCTAAACCGATTTTCAATGTCAATACTTAATGCTTTCTTTATGATTAGCTGAATATTATCATTGTAATCAACAAACTCAGAATTTACTTCATGAATAAAAAGTCTATTTTTTCGGACTTGAATTATATTGTCCTCAGTACTTGTTCTGTCTGCTTTAAATCTAGAAATATCCGTAAGCCAAGGGGGGAGTCCAAATATCATCTGATACATAACAGTGCCAGCAGAAAAAATATCACTTTGAGGAGAATAAATACCATTGAAACATTCTGAAGCAACGTAATTCAAATTTAAACCTTCAATGTTGAATGATTTGTTAGATTGAAGAAAAGATCTTGCATAACCAAAATCAATAATAACTGCTTTCTGTATATCCCCTGACAAATCTAACATTATATTTTGTGGAGTTATCTCATTATGAATTATCGGGTCATTAAGATTATGTAAATAATCTAATCCTTTCAGTATATCATTTACAATCTGCTTTACATCAAAATAAACTGAGAATGTTTCTCTGTTCATTCTTTCTGCCAATGTTTCACCTGCAATAAAGTTCAACACAAGAAAGCCATATTTTTTGTTCTCATAAATTAGCTCACCACTATCTTTGTAAGAAACTATGTTTTCGTGCCTTGCCCTTTTAAGTAATTCAATTTCTAATAAATTGTTTTCAGCATCAAAAGCAGAACGGTGTAATTTAGCATAGTTGAATAGCTTTACAAAATAAAGTTTTCCGTCAACGCCCTTTGCTCGGTAACTTTCAGCATTGCTACCTTGCTTTATGAAGAGTAAAATAGAATACTTTTCAGCTATACAAAATCCTTTGTTTAATATGCCTTTATATGTTTCCATTAAGCTAAAGTTTCTTTTCGTTTTTCATCGTCAGACATTTCACCGATAATTTGAACAAGTATTGGTCTTATAGAAGAAGTTTTACCATCATTAGCTAATTGAAGTCCCTGGTTAATCAATTGTCTAGCTTTGTTTGCATTTTTCCATTTGATATTGCTAAAATCATTGTTAATTGATTTAAGTACTTGTGCATCCATTGCATTACCTGTTACTGCATTACGAAGATCAAAGTCTAGTTGACTAATTTCTCTTGTTAAAGCTTTGGCTCCTTTTGTATTCTTTTCTGTTATTATATGTTCAACCAGTTTTCTGTATTCAGCTAAATGCACTTGAACTTTCTCCATATCCAGCTCGCCGTCAGCATTATTCTTTTTTATTTTATCAATCAAATCCTCCAATTCGTAGAAAGTATCTTTTAATTCTTGTTCGATCTCAGGCCACAATATATTCTTTTCTTCCTGTTCTAACTTTAAAAGTTCTTTGCGTAGACCGTCTAGTATTTGGAGTCTTCCATCCGCTGTTACTCCTACATCATCAACATCATCTTCTAATTTTTCAAGATTAGAGAGGGTTTCTGAGTCGTTTACTTTTTGCGCAGTTTTCTTTGCAGAACTGATTTCACTTCTTAAGAACTCTGATTTCGGTGGTTCTGCTTGCTTTATATCAATATCCAATTCCTCTGTATGGTCAATTAATGGGAAATAGGCCGAAAAAAACATTTTCTCAGATCTATCTACTTTTATTGTTATATCAACATCACTACCTTCGGGTAATAATTTAGGAATAGATTCGCCCGTAATTATTACATCATACACCCAATTGTTTAATAAGGGATTTGTACCATCTGATTTATGTTCACCTTGGTAAATAGGAATGCGAATTATATCTGTTAATATTCCTGGTCGGATTGCTTTGCGTGTTTTTAATCCATTACGAACTCCAGTTGCAGGTACTTTCTGATTCTTTTCTAATCCCTTTACGCTCTCAAATAAATCTTTTTCAAACTCATCAAAGTATTTTGCAATTCCAATATTGTAGGGCAAAACAGTCATGGAATCTAATCCGCCAATACCTTGTAACATATTGAATGAATCTGGTTGACAATCCAATCTGTTACCTAATTCATCATAGGTGGCAACATTAAACTGATTAGAACCTTCAATTAAAATAACTTCTAACAAAGTTTTCTTTTCGGAATTAATTTTCTTCCTGCCACTGCTCCATGCTCCGTCTCCTCGAGTGATTTCTACAAAAATATTATCAGGTATCTTTCCTTCTGTTTTGTCTTTCAATACATGAATGTTTACCATCTCGTCAAACTCAACTGTGGTGGATTCGTAGTTGATTTCAAGTTGTAATTTGGTTCTATCTCTGCTCTCGTCTTTTACTTCGTCCGATACGGAAATTGTAGAAGCAAATAAAGCTGCTCCAACTGCAACAGCTGTCATTGGGTCAATAGAAGTGTCAACCTTTTCTGTAATCTGTTCTTTCAGCATTCGTCTTAAAATTGGAGAATATGTAGGGCCTCCAACTAAAATTAAAGCATCCAAATCAGACCCTTTTAAATTGTTATTAGACAATAGGCCTTTGGTAATATCAATCGCTTTTTGAAAACTAGGTGATAAAGCTTTATCCATATCTGCTTGACTAATATTAATGTCAATTTCAGGTTCTTCACCGTTTTCATCTTCAAATGGCAAGTCACCCAGATTAGTAAGTATCTTATGAGAGCCTTTGAATGATAACTGATTTTTAGCTTCTTCAGCAAAAGGCTTTACTGCACTACGAAGTAGATTAAGCTTATTTTCATCATTCAGGACAAAATCGATTGCATACGTTTCACTCAAATAAGGTATAATGATTTGGTCTATTATGGCATTGTCAAGATTTTTACCACCTAACCAATTATCGCCAGCAGTATCTTTAACCGCAAGAATCCCTTCTTCAGCTTTAACCAATGCAGCATCAAAAGTTCCACCGCCAAAATCAAACACCACCCAATAGCCATCTTTTTTCTTAGAACTCAACCCATAAGCAGTGGCGGCAGCCACTGGTTCTTGCAAAAGCTCCACATGTTTAAATCCAGCTAATTTTGCTGCTCTCATAGTGGCATCTTTCTGAGGATTTAAAAATTTTGCAGGAACAGTTATTACAACAGAATTTGTGTTCTCATCTGTTATGAACGACCTCAATCTTTTTAAGACTTCAGCTGAAAGATCCTCGGAACTTAATTCGGCACCTAAATTTGAGCTTTCATACTTATGAGTTGTTCCCATTGTTCTTTTGAACTCAAAAAAAGTGTTGACTTTTAGTGGTTCCCAATGTTTTAAAGCATTGGTATTATCGTTCTTCAAAGTGTTTGTCGCTTGAATGCCATATAAAAAATCCTTTTTTCTGTTTATGGAAATTATTGAAGGTAATGTATCCATCAACATATCTGTTTTTTTTACAATAGGTTTTCCACCTTCCATTCTTGCTATTGCTGAATTAGTTGTGCCTAAATCTATTCCGTAATCAATTTTATTTCTCATATTTTGCTTTTTTATTGTTAACCAATTGAAACTTCTACTTGTGCAGTTTGAATCATTTTACCTCCATAATTTACTTGAGGTTTTATTATTTTTGAAATAATTTCATCCCCTTTATTTAAATTGTCATCTGGGATTGAACTGACAACTGTTAATTTCATTCCTTGATTAAATTGTTTACCTAATAATTCTGGCATTTCATAACTATTTGCATTTAAGTTGTCTTTAAGTTTTTGCACGGAGCGTGAAAGTTGTTTAAGTCCTTTTACGTTTTTATCCATAAGACTGATATTTCTTTCAATAAGCATAATCTCATCGGCAACTTTCAAAGCCAATGAATGGTCAATTTCATGAGTTGCTACTTTTGTAGATTGATTTTTATCTTGCTCTTCAATCAATTGTAGTTGAGATTCCAGCAACTCGGTTTGTTTGCCAAATTCTTTCACTAAACTTTCTTCAATAGAGGATTTGGTTTTGCTAAGTTGATCTATTACATCTATTTTATCCGTTCTTTGTTTTTTATTTAGTATGAAATATATTACCCCACTAAGAATTAATGCTAATAAAATAGCAATAATCCCATATAAAGTATTTTTACTAAGATTATTATCAATAGCCTGTATCTTGCTATTTGCAACAGATTCAGTTTTTGTAATCTGTAATCCTAATTTTGAAGTTGCTTGATTTAAAGTACAATTTGTAGAATCCGTTTTATAAGTAAGTTGGATTACTTTAGTGTTGATATGTTTTAATTTCAAATCCATATCCTTTATCACTGTTCTTAATTTTATATTCTCATTTTCAAGCTTTTGTACTTGAACTTGAACTTTCTTAACTTGCTCTTCAACTTTGCCAGAATTTGAACTCTGCGAATAAGTTTGAAACGAAGTAAATAACATTAAAATAATAGCGAGTTTCTTCATGATTTTATTGATTTTAATTGAACTTGCAAATTTTGTATTTCTATATTTATTTTCTGAATCTGTTTAACTTTTTCAACTTTTCCTTTTTCAATAATATCGTCCATTATTTTCTGCTGAACTTTAATATTTTTATCTCTTTCAGTTTTATCCTTTTGTTGAATCTCTTTTAGTTGTTGTTGAAGCGAGTAATAATTTTTACTATTTTGATCTTTAATATCTTGTATGATTTTTTCTTGTTCTTCAAGTTGTTGCATTTTAGTTGTTGAACTTCTAAAGAGTTGAAAACCTTTAATCTCTTCTAATTTGTAATTATTTTCTTTTAATTTGCTATTATAACTATCTTCACTTATTTTAATTTGTTGTGATATTCTATTAATCTCTTCTGGAAAATAAATACATTTTTTTATATTCTGAAGGGATTGATTAGCTCGAATGAGTTCGTTCTCAAATATGACTTTATTTTGAATTTCATTGATTTGTCTTCTTTTATATGAAATTTGATTATTTATCTTATCAAATTCTTGTTCTTCAGGTGTTTTTGCTCGTTCAGGTTCCGTAAATGTGATATTTGATGTTATAATTTCTAATTGATTACATAAATCTTTAAGTGTATTTTTATTGTCATCCCGATGCTTCTTAAATTCATAATCAACATCTAATGTACAGACTAAACAAGTGACTTTCCACGATCTTTCCAGTGTGGATTTTAAGTTTTGTATAGTTGAATATCTATCTATAGTTATTCTCATTTGTATATTCTCTTGTGAAACATTCACCTCAGCTATTATTTTGTATTGAGCTAAACGTGCTACTTCAGTAGAAAGCTTGAGATATGACGAATCACTACTTCCTAATACATTTCGAATTGCTATTATAAATGGCTTGCTTTCATTTATTAGCGATTCTGCATGAACAATAGTATCTGCATTATTTTTATAAGAAGATAAAATTGGCATTAATTTTTCAAGAAAGTATTTTATCTTAAGTTGTTTGTCCCTTTCCGGTTTATCATTAATCCATTCCTGAAGATTTTCTATGTTCTCTGAGCATCTTTGTTTTGAAATATTCCCACATGCTAGTGAGTTAGCAATTTTCAATAGTTTCATGACATCTTGTCCTGGATCATTTTCTGAATCTTTATTTTCTTTAAAGTAATCAATACCGCATTGAAGGATTTCTTCCGACACCTTATCGCTGATTGAAATGTATTTAATGCTGAAAGATCCCAAAACTGATTTTATGAGAGTTAGGATGTTTTTTGTCTGGTTAGATAATAAATTTCCAGTTTTTATTGCATCTTTCTTATTCGCTTTACGATTGTTACTAGTCTCGCTGATTGTTCGCTCTATTTGCTCTATCAGTTTGTTGACAAACTCTGTGACAAACTCTTCCTTTGCAGCAAAATCACTCTTATTTATTATTTCTAAGAATTTAATGGTGCTTACTCCTCCATGCCTTTCAACTTCTGTCTGTAGTAATCGAAGGAATATTAATTGAAGTTGTTCTTTATTTGTTTTAAAGGTTTCATCAGTTGTCTGTAAAATAAAATCCTTAATGAATTCACTTTCAAGAAATTCTATTTTAAATGAAATGGCTTTTTCTAATACTTTTTCTTCAATACCTGAGCTAATAAATGAGTTTCGAAGTAATAGAGTGGAAAGGTTATGATATGCTGAGCTATTTTTTTTTGTAATTTCACCAGAAGCTGTTAGCTTAAACCATATGTCTGAACATTCTTGAATATTTCCATCTTTAAGTGATTCAAATGCAGGTTCATCAGTAATTGAATTACCATTATAAAACCAAAATAATGCAGCCGTAATTTTGTCTTTGTCAAGATTTAACCTTGAAGAAGCATCGGTAACATCTTCAAGGCTTCTATCAAGTTCACCAAGAGTCGGGAAACTGTAATCTCCTTCAGGTTCTTGTTCTACTGCAAGGTATTGCTTTAGACGCCTTATTTGTCTGTCTTGCTCTTTTGCAGTCGCTCCAGCAAGCAAACCAATAATTCTGTAAGGGTTGTTTTTAATTAGTTGCATATATTTATCATTTTATAATTCTTCGGTCTTGATCTTTTTTCTTTTTAGTGTCATCGCTGACTTTTTTCAGTTTGCTATAATATTTTCATTACAAGAAACTAATTCTATATGAAAAATTCACTTTCCCATACTTCGACCATTTATTGATGTTTCAATAAGTTTATTTTTTTTAATTTCAAGACTTTATTGAAAGGTTGTTTTCCTTTCTTATAAAGCTTTAATCAGTTTCAATCACAGTATAGTAATGAACTATATGGAGTGAAATCCAAACCTGTACTACTTTTAACTGATAATCTAAATCCACTGCCTATATCCTCTTCACTTCTAGCTAAAATCTTTTTTCCGCACCAAAAGTACAAACTATTTATTAACTATTCAACATTTTGTGGATTAATTTAAAATAAATATAAAAAGAATTGAATTTACAAAAATAAACAGCTTTTTCGTTTCTGTTTTCGGGATGGGGTTCCCTTGTTTTCCCGTTCCCCTCTGCAGGGAAAGTGTCCATGACTCTATCCAATTGTGAAATTTTAATGCCGGTCGCAGCTTTGCATCTTAACGGATCGACGTCCGGACTACTTCGCCATCTGGTCGCACTTCCGAGGGGGT
>Ga0302203_1000812_pt1 | contig 11954 bp, 6 predicted proteins | sample II_Fen_E1_1_FD_194576 | JGI IMG/M metagenome (GOLD analysis project Ga0302203, IMG submission 194576) | Peat permafrost microbial communities from Stordalen Mire near Abisko, Sweden - II_Fen_E1_2 | ecosystem: Environmental > Terrestrial > Soil > Wetlands > Permafrost | place: Sweden: Abisko...
TTCAAACGGTTATGAAAATAACTATCCTCCAAGAGGGTAAATCAACCAAAAATATCGATTTTTATAGCAATAATTTAAGTGTGTTTAACTTTATATGCCAATACTGCTGCAAGTTGGGTTAATTTGTCAAGAAGGCTTTGAAACTTCTTATCATTAACGTTTGTACCTATAAGTTCTTTTAATTCAGTTTCCTGTAAATGAAAACAAGAACTAAAGATTATTATAACGCATGTATAGGCTATTTTTTTGTATGACCTCATAATTTTTTTTTTAGATAATTATCTATTTTATACTAACTTATTTTTGGCTAAAATTTATAGTTTTTCATACCAGGAACCCTTATTAAAGTATTATTCTTATCTCCCATATTTTCTGAATGCCGAAATCGTCTGATAAATGCCATAAGCAATGGTTATTTTACCAATTATATAAACAGTTATTCCAATAATTAAATAAATCAATTTTAAAATTAGAATCCACCAAATAACCTGAAAATCTGTATTTTTAACCCATGTGTGTAATGTGTCCAAAAAGTCAAGCGACCATAAATATTTGATTCCGTTTGAAAAATCGAGCGATAATGTCCATGTTACAGATTGAGAAGTGAAAAGAGAATAAATACCATCAAGTCTAGATATAATAAGAAAGAAAAGATAAAAGACAGTCGAACATATAAATGTAAAGAATAGACCTCTGACCCAGCTTGTACCATGATTATTTGAAACACGGTTTAGCCATAATAACCGTTTAGAATCCCGACTAACAATTTCTGACTCTAATAATTCCATTTCTTTCTTCCTAAATTCAAGTGCATCAATTGTATTTCCAGATTTCAATGCTGAATCTTTAAGAAGCCGAGCAGTCTTTCGATCTACTATTATTTGTATATTTGTATTATCTACTTCAATTAAACCTGTATTTATAGCACTTTTCAATGTTATTTTTTCAATACCAGTCTTATTATCTTCTAAAATTAAAGTTCCATTATTATGGATGGAAGTTAGGTCTAATGATTTTACAAAAGATTCACAGATTCTTAAAATTGCGCTTGATTTTATTTCTGTGAAAAATCCTTCAAATTCATCAATTTGACACCTTTCTATATCAATTCTTCCCGAAATACTTGAATGGTTGAAACAAGCCTTTTTAATTGTATTACTTGTATTAGTTTCTGCATTTTCGTCTTTTCCATCATTAACGGTAAACAAAATATTACCGTTAATTTGAGCATTGTTAAATAGAATGCTTGTTTTAAAATCGCTATTAAAAAATTCAACATTACTTTCGAATTTAGTTCTAATAAAGTTACATTCACGTGTAAAATTTATATTTGATAATTTTAATTCATTTTGAAATTCAGTTCCACAAAAAGAAATAAAAGGTTTAATATTTCGATTTTCATTTTTGATTTCATCGTTAATAAATTCAATTCTATTTGCCACAAATCTATCTTTGAAAATGGAATAATCAAAATGAACTTGATAGACATCAAATTTTGCCTTATTAAACAAAACACGACCAATAAATATACAATTATCAAAATCAAAGTTGCCAGTATAAATTGTATTTTGGAAATTTGCATTCTTTTTAAAACAACAATGGCCAAATGAAGCATATCCCTTAAACTCAGAACCTTCAAAATCAACTTCTTTATGAAATTTCGTATTATGAAAGAAAGCAGAATATATTAGACTGTTTCTACAAAATACTTTTTCTAATACTTCTTGATAATAATTATTACTATACCCGTTTGTTATAAAACAATCTAATGATTTGTTGTTTCTATTTTCTTTTATTATGTCACATAGATTAGTCATTGAAGGGTTCCCATTATGTGAAGTAGTACTAATTATACTATTCGATAAATCAATATAATGATTTATTGGTTCTGCAAATGTACTTGATTCTTGTTCTTCAAATTTGTATTTTATCCAACGTATTATTTTATCAGGAGTGTCAAGAATTTGTTTATTTTCATCTCTAAAAAATTTTATATCTGATATGTCAATTTTATTAGAAGTAGCTTTAGTCATAATAAATAATTTTTCAATATAAGTCCTCTATCCTACTTAATATGTTTTTCTTTGAACTCTCTCTTCTCTTCCATGTCTATTTAAAGTAATACATTTTATAGTTGTGAGCGAAGCTGAGACTTGGACTGAAAATGAATATAGTTTGTAATTGACAATACCATTCCCAAACTAATGTTGTAAACCACTTGACAGATCCCCAATAATATAATCTTTCTTAAAATCCCCACAAATATATTACAAATTTTACAGTTGCAAACATAAATGCATTAATATCTTAAATTTATATTCCAACCATTAATTTTAAAAAGTGACTTCTTATAAGTATTCAAGATCAAACAAAACTGCATTCACTAGATAGTTTGTCTAAGAGTAGCACTGGCATTCTAACTTATATACAATTAAAAAATGTCATTATATGAATATTACAGCCAACAATCCTCAAATCCTTTGTGATAGCCAGTTTAACTTAAAAACTTTATAAAAGACTAACATACATCACTCTATACTTTGTTAATAAACTTAAAATGATTAATTTGTTGTTTTGGATTTAATAAAAAAGAATATATATTTGTATTAAGTTTATTAAATTATTACACGATAAACTTGTTTTCTCTCCTTTCAATTCAACAATTTTCAAGTTTCCAAAACCATTTAAATTTTAAACATTATGTCCAGTACTTCCGAAACCGGCCATGGTAAAAACATCGCCAATTTCTATCATTTGCTTACTTTGTTACGTCGCATTGGTACTCCTTACAATCCGTCGGTGGTGGCTATTCAGCTGGCTCAGCTGGAAAACCTCTACACCGATGTGTCTAATGCCAACGCGTTGGTTCATTCGTCTTTTGTAGCTCTGTCACAGGCTGCCGCGGTGAGGAATGTGAGTTTTCAACCCCTCAGTGCATTGGTTACCCGTGCATATAATGCCTTTAAAGTGAGTGGAGTGCCTCAACCCCTTATTGATTCGGCCAAACCTTTTGTTATGAAAATAAGGGGCCAGCGTGTTTCTGCAAAAATTAAAACCGATGCGGTTCAGGCTACGGATGGTGCAACCACTGCCGATCCTGTTATCCCTACCCCAAAGCAAAATTCGGTTTCTCAGGTAAGTTTCGATAGTTTACTTGATAATTTTGATAAATTTATTAACATCCTCGAATATTCCACCGATTACAAACCGAATGAAGAACAATTAAAAGCAAATTATTTGAGTTCGAGATACAACACGATGAATGCCGAAAATAAACTGGTGATGGATGCCCAGGTGGTGATCAATACCTATCGGTTTAACAGGCAAAAAATTATGTACGATCCAGAAACCGGCTTATTGGCTCAAACCACAAAGGTGAAGGTGTATCTGAAATCGGTGTTTGGTACTTCCAGTGATGAATTCAAACAAGCTTCTAAACTGACTTTTACAAAATTAAATTAACTCCCCAAAAAACCTCAAAGCGTACGAAGTATTTCGTGCGCTTTTTTTTGCTCCCTATCAGGTTCAATAGAATTGTGTAAAAAGATGATTTAATAAGTCGACTACTAACGGTTTGAAAATTAGTATTGAAATTAAGCGAAATAAGTGAAATAAGGGTGGGGTGGAGGGGTGCCATTTCTACTAAGGGTGATAAAATAAGAATAAGGTTTAAAAAAATCGTTTAGTCCGTTAGAATTGTTTCTTTCTTTGAAAAGGAAGTAAAGAAGTATTTCGGGAAAATGGGTTGTTGAAAATCAAATGATTTATGATCCCGTTTTTCTGGTTTGTATTAAAAACCTTGTTTTTCTTTTTTGCTTTGACTTGCAGAAAACACGGCACCCCATGAATTTGACCTTATCACCCTTATTAAACAATCACTTTTAAGTTACATCCTTTAAACACACTCGAAGTACCCTGACAGTTTGCGCATGCTTTATTTGCGAACTTCGCTGCTTATTCTTTTGAACTTACTACTTTTGCGTTGGAAGTCAGTACTTCATTCTATTAATTTGATCTTATTTCGATGGATATCCCTCCTGCAACCTTATAATTCGCTGCTGTATTTCATCAATTCAGTCCTGCATTTCATTATTTTGCTCCTTAGATTTGTTTTCTTGCTGGTTGATTCTATTTTCTTGAACATTCGTTATATTATATTAAAGGTGCGAAATATATTTTTACTTATGCGTTGTATTATCTTAACTATACGTTTTATTATCTTCACAGTGTGTTATATTATATTCACAGTGCGTTATATTATATTCACAGTGCGTTATATTATCTTCACAATGTGTTATATTATCTTCACATTGCGTTAACATATCTCCCTTATGCGGCGTATTCACCCTTCGCTGCGTTATTAAATGATGATCCTTCCATTTAAAATATTCACTGTGGGTTGAACTATATACGGTCTGTTTCGAAAGGTAGTCCGACCGCGTGTATATATATTGTAACCGGGCATTGTATATTATCCACTGTGAATAATTAGCTGACAGCTATTTTTTGTTTTCTACGGTCTGTACAGGTGGATGGATAGCCGACAACCCTCAAACCCCAACTCTCAAACTTTCAACCCTCGTTCCCCAACCTTTTTCCCCAAGGTTATTTGTTATAAAAAACTGTTTAAATATCGAATTTAAACTGAATAAACTATCTTTGCAAAAAATATACGATAAAGGGTATTCCGATCAGTTGAAATTATGAACAAGCTATTGATTATTGACGATGAGGACCAAATACGCAAGTTGTTATCGCGTCTGTTGGAACTGGAGGGCTATGAGGTCTATCAGGCTTCCGATTGCCGTTCGGGGTTGAAGCAGGCCGAATCGTTTACGCCCATGGTGATCCTGTGTGATGTGCGCTTGCCCGATGGGAGCGGCGTCGATTTGATTGCTAAACTTAAGAAGGTAAGTCCGCTTTCCGAAATCATCATGCTCACCGCTCACGGGAATATACCGGATGGGGTGCAGGCAATTAAAAACGGTGCTTTCGACTACATTACGAAGGGTGACGACAACAACAAAATAATACCGCTGATCAGTCGTGCCATGGAAAAGGCATTGATGGGCAAACGGTTGAAACAGCTCGAAGCCGAAGTGGGGCTGAAATACTCTTTCGAGAGCATATTGGGGAACAGCAGGCAAATTAAAGATGCCATTTCCCTGGCCAGGAAGGTGGCTGCCACCGACATCCCTGTATTGCTGACAGGGGAAACCGGAACTGGGAAAGAAGTATTCTCGCAAGCCATACATGTTGCCGGAGTCCGACGGGATAAATCATTTGTAGCCATCAACTGTTCGGCATTCAGCAAGGAACTGTTGGCCAGTGAAATGTTCGGTTACAAAGCCGGAGCTTTTACCGGTGCCTTAAAAGATAAAAAGGGACTGTTTGAAGAAGCCAATAACGGAACGATCTTTCTGGACGAGATCGGGGAGATGGAGTTTGATATTCAGGCCAAGTTGCTGCGCATCATCGAAACCGGTGAATTCCTGAAAATAGGGGATACCAAATCCACCAAAGTGAATGTGCGGATCATTGCCGCCACCAACCGGAACCTGCAAAAAGAGATTGAAGAAAACCGGTTCAGGGAAGATCTGTTCTACCGCCTGTCCGTTTTTCAGATTCATCTGCCTGCCTTGCGCGATCGTTCGGATGACATTGAAATACTTGCCACGTCGTTTATTGATACTTTTGCCGCAAAATTGGGCCGGAGAATCGAACATGTCAGCCCGGAATACCTGAATACCCTCAAACGGCATGGCTGGAGAGGGAATATCCGCGAACTCCGGAACGTGATAGAAAGAAGCCTGATCGTGTGTTCCAATGAATCGCTTACGGTTGATGACCTGCCCATCGAGATTGTTCAGGAGCAACTTGAAGAGATCATTGGCAAGAACTCTTCAGGTTTTGATATGGCGGGTATGGAGAGCCGTCACATTGCCCGGGTACTTCAATACACCAAAGGAAATAAGACCGAGACAGCCCGATTGCTGAAGATTGGCCTGACCACGCTGTACCGGAAGATTGAGGAATACGGGTTGTAACGTAACCCGAAGAATCAACTCACGAATCCCGATTGTGAATAAAATCAATCAGAAAGATAGATGTAACTTACAAATTGCATAATATTGGCAAAAATAACTTGCAGTATTGATTGATTTGTTTTAAATATGAGTAAAATGTGATACTTTTGTTACGGTTTTAAATTGTGTAGTAATATAGATAGGATTGTGGAGAATAATAAAACAGAGCATTTAAGCAAATTAGGTTTTTTAGGGCTGATTGTAACATTAGGAATTGTGTACGGTGATATCGGGACTTCACCGTTATATGTTATGAAAGCCATTATCGGGGCAAACAAACATCTGGATATAAATTATATTATTGGTGCCGTTTCGTGTATCATTTGGACCCTGACGTTGCAGACCACCGTAAAGTATGTCATCATTACCCTGCGTGCCGATAATAAGGGAGAGGGTGGAATACTTGCCCTGTACGCCCTGGTTCGCAAAAGCAAGAAAAAATGGTTGTATGTCATTGCCATTATCGGGGCCAGTACGTTGATTGCCGATGGTATTATCACTCCTTCCATTACGGTAGTTTCGGCCATTGAAGGGTTGAAAGGCCTGAACAGCGACACTCCGGTAGTTCCCATCAGCATCATCATTATTTCCCTGTTATTTTTTATCCAACAGGTAGGCACCAAGGCCATCGGGAAATCATTCGGACCCATGATGGTCATTTGGTTTACAATGCTGGGTGTCCTCGGATCCATCGAGATCTTTGAGTTTACTCCGATCCTCAAAGCGTTTAATCCGTATTATGCCATTCATTTGTTGGTGCATTATCCCAACTGGTTTTTAATCCTGGGGGCCGTGTTTTTGTGTACTACCGGTGCCGAAGCGCTTTATTCGGATCTGGGACATTGCGGAATCCAGAATATCAGGGTGAGCTGGATATTCGTTAAGTCAACATTGATTCTGAATTATTTAGGACAAGGTGCCTGGATTATCACGCATATGAATTCGCTGACTGAAAGTACCAATCCGTTTTATGCCATGATGCCCGAAAGCTTTCTGATTTTCGGAGTCATAATGGCTACGGCTGCCGCTATTATTGCCAGTCAGGCACTGATCAGCGGTTCGTTTACAATCTTCAGCGAAGGGATGAGTCTGAATTTCTGGCCCCGTCAGCGGATAAAATACCCTACCGAAGTGAAAGGCCAGTTGTATATCCCGTTTGTCAACTGGTTTCTGTATATCTTTTGTGTGATCATGGTATTGTACTTCCAGACTTCCAGCAACATGGAAGCAGCTTACGGATTGTCGATCACCATCACCATGTTGATGACCACCATTCTGTTGGGCTTCTACCTGAAACGACAAAACATTAAAACCATATTTGTGGTTCCTTTCGTTGCTGTATTTATGACCATTGAGTTTGCATTCCTCACGGCCAATATGTTTAAATTTATGCACGGTGGTTGGGTAACGGTATTAATTGCAGGTATCATATTTACAATTATGCTGGTCTGGTTCAATGCCCGGATCATCAAGAACAAGCATATGATCTTCCTCAATATCAAATCATTTTTTAACATTATAACCGATATAAGCAAGGATGAAACGATTCCGAAATACTCGACCAACCTGGTGTACCTGAGTAAGGCGGATATGAAGACCGACATTGAAGGGAAGATTATCTACTCCATTATCAACAAACAACCCAAACGTGCCGATAATTACTGGATCCTGCACATAGATCATGTCGACGATCCTACGACTTTTGAATATACATTCGAAAAATTAATTCCCGACACATTGTATCGTGTCAATATCAAGCTTGGTTTTCAGGTTCAGCCGTTAATCAACCTTTATTTCCGTCAGATTATCGACGAACTGGTTGAAAACAATGAGTTTGATTTGATCAGCAGGTATCCTTCGTTACGCAAGAACAACATTCCGGGTGATTTCCGCTTTATCATTATTCATCGTGTGTACAATCAAAATCAGGGATTTAAATTTAAAGAACGGATCACGATGAATTTGTATAACATCATTAAGCATTTAGGAATTACCGATACCCGGGCGTACGGGTTGGATACCAGTAATGTTCAGGTTGAATCGGTACCGTTGGTTATTAAACGGGAATATAAAAGCAAGATTAAAAGAGTGGAACTACTATAATTCCGCGTCCAATCTTTTCATAATAGCATACTACCCTTCCATTTTGGAAGGGTATTTTTTTTGAAATATAGAGAGTAAATTCTTTATTCTTCTGATAATGTGATTTGTAATGATGTTTTGAGTTCTTTGGTATGATTTTGGCGTTATTTTAGGCAAATCAAAAGAATTTTGTGTGCTTTTGATTATAATTCATGATTGTTTGGATTTCAGTAAATCCCGATCAGGTATTTATTGTTGCAGGAAATCATAGTTTAGTTCACTCAAATATTTAAGAAAATGACAGAAGAGAAAAATTATTTACACAATGTAAAAAAGAAGATCATCGGAAAGCCATTGGATTTATCCGACAGCCGCACATTTAGTCACATTTCGTTAATCGTATTTTTTGCCTGGGTAGGTTTAGGTTCCGATGCATTATCTTCTTCCTGTTATGGTCCTGAAGAGATCTACAAAAACCTCTCGATACATACCAACCTTTCGTTGATCGTAGGCCTGTTGACAGCCTTTACCATTTTTATTATCAGTACCAGCTATTCTCAGATCATTCGGCTGTTCCCTCACGGGGGTGGTGGCTATCTGGTAGCAAGTAGGTTGATTTCTCCTAAAGTAGGTATGATTTCGGGTTGTGCCCTGTTGATTGATTATGTATTGACTATCTCAATTTCCATTTCCAGTGGCGCTGATGCAGTATTTAGTTTCCTTCCTTTGCCGTTTCATGAATATAAGGTGTTTTTCGCTGTATTCATACTCATCGTTCTTACTGTATTAAATTTACGTGGGGTTAAAGAGTCGGTAGCTTTTTTAACCCCTATTTTTGTGATCTTCGTGCTCACCCATATCTTTTTGATCGTATATGCGTTCTCTACACATGCACCCGAATTAAAAACAGTGGCTGTACAAACTACTACTGAATTTCACAGTACCGTTTCACAGTTGGGTATATTTGGAACCATGTTCCTGATCATGAAAGCCTACAGCATGGGAGCCGGGACGTATACCGGTATTGAAGCGGTGAGTAACGGCATTCCGAATTTAAGGGAACCCCGGGTGAATACTGCTATTAAAACAATGCGTCTGCTGGCATTATCACTGGCACTGGCTGTTGTTGGACTGGTGATCGCTTATTTTCTGTTTAATGTACATTTTGTACCGGGAAAAACATTGAATGCCGTTTTGATAGGAAATGCCATTTCAACCTGGAATCCATTTGTCGGACAGACATTCTTATACGTTACACTGATTTCGGAAGCAGCTTTGCTTTTCGTGGCTGCTCAAACAGGTTACCTGGATGGACCGAGGGTTATGGCCAATATGGCGCACGATTACTGGTTGCCCCGCAAGTTTACCCTGTTGAGTGACCGTCTGGTTTCTCAAAATGGTATTATGCTGATGGGAGTTGCTGCAGTTATTGTGATCTGGTTATCGAAGGGATCGGTGGCATTTTTGGTGGTGCTCTACAGTATCAACGTGTTTATCACCTTCACGCTTTCGCAATTCGGTATGGTGAAACACTGGTTTAATGTTCGCAAGACCGAAAAGAAATGGTTCCGCAAACTGGTGATTAACGGGATTGGGCTGTTGCTGACTACCTTTATTCTGATCACAGTGACTGTTATCAAATTTGAAGAAGGCGGTTGGATAACGTTGGTAATCACGTCGTGCCTGGTTGCCCTGTCACTCTATATTAAGAAACATTATAACCAGATCGGTAAAGAGATTGGCAATATCCAGGGAGTCATGAATACGAAAATGCCTGAACTGGTAAATGTGCTGAAATCTAAGATCAGTTTAGTAAAACCCGATCATGTTATTGATGAAAATGATTCTACGGCAGTGATACTGGTGAATGGATATTCTGCCATTGGACTTTACTCATTATTTTATTTGTTGAATAACTTTCATAATACGTATAAGAACTTCGTATTTATTAGTGTCGGTGTAGTCGATTCAGGCAGTTTTAACAGCCACGAACAGCTCGAAATATTAAAGTTGAAAATTGAGAGTGATTTACAGAAATACACGAAATTGATTACCGAGTTGGGTTGCCATGCCGAATACAGATATGGAATCGGAACTGATGTGTCGGAAGAAGTAGTTAGAATGGTTCCTGAGGTATTGGAAAAATATCCTAATTCTACCTTTGTAGGCGGTCAGCTCATTATCCGTGGCATGTACCGGATATCAAGGGTATTACACAACTTTACCATCTTCTCGATTCAACGACGATTATACAAACATGGTCTTACAACGATCATTATACCGATATCGCTGGACAAAGCCATAGAAGTGATCGATGTCTCAAATGCAAAAATTGGAATTGAAACTATGATTTCAGTTGAGAATTGATTGTATTTTCAACAATAAGATTTCAAAAATTAACATGTTGCCAAAAGGTGAATATCATTAAACCGGATATTCACCTTTCGGTTTTTTATTTGTTGGGTATGTGTTCATCTGCTTTACAAAATTAAAAAACAGAAACCCCTGATATTAACTATATTTATTTGTCCATTATATAAGAATAAGGTTGAGGTTTGTGTGTGGATTGTTTCCTCTGAGGTTGAAAAAACAAAAATAAGGTTTTAAAAATAAGAAATTTAATAAAACGCAAAAGTTTAAGTAAACCGGAAATAAGAATGAATTTAAATTTATTTTAAAAATTTAATTGAATACGCACCAAAATAACATACAACCTTTTCATTTTGGTGTTGTTATAAAAATGTAACTTTACAGCTTCCATTCTCTACTCCACTGATATAACGGTTGTTGATAGTATTTCTCTGATTCTGGCACAACTTTCGCCTAAAGCTACTCTGAAAATAAAAGTACTAATTTAATAAATAATAGAATGAGCACAATTTTGTCAATCGGATTTTACGTCGTAAGCGGCTTGTTCTGCTTCTGGGTTTTTTATAAATGTGTTGACTGGTTTGAGAAGATCTAAGAACCCCCGACCCCTAAAGGGGAGGAAGAGAAGAAAGAACCCAAGTCATTGAGTGGATTTGCCTGTTGATCGAACTTTATAACCACAGAACACGGAACACGGAACACCAAACACGAAACACTGAACACGAAACTACAAACTTTCAAACTTCAAACTCTTATGTATATAGCACTATTAATTATGGGTCTTGGCATCTTCGGTTATTTGATGTATGTTTTAATCAAACCCGAAAAGTTTTAATCATTTTACTAAAAAGACAATGAATACAGAACTATTAGGCAACGCGTTGCAGATTATTCTCATGGTAGTGTTAAGCTACCCGTTGGGTAAATACATTGCTAAAGTGTATCAGGGAGAAAAGAATCTGTTGGATTTTATGGCTCCTGTTGAAAAATGGATCTTTAAACTCAGTGGGATAGACCCCACAGAAGAAATGGGTTGGAAGCGGTTTTTAAAAATCTTTCTGACCTTAAATCTTTTCTGGTTTATCTGGGGATTCATTTTGCTGCTTACTCAAAAATGGTTGCCATTAAACCCCGACGGGAATCTTTCGCAGAGTCCTCATTTGGCTTTTAATACCATTTCCAGCTTTATAGCCAATTGCAACCTGCAGGATTATAGCGGCGAAAGTGGTATGACCTATTTTACCCAATTGTATATGGTCATGTTCTTCCAGTTTGTTTCGGCAGCTGCCGGAATGGCCGCCCTGGCCGGAGTGATGAAAGCAATAGCTTCAAAGACCTCCAAAACAATCGGGAATTTCTGGTATTATATGGTCAGGAGTATTACACGTATCCTGTTGCCACTTTCGCTGGTAGTCA
>Ga0302203_1000818_pt1 | contig 11896 bp, 13 predicted proteins | sample II_Fen_E1_1_FD_194576 | JGI IMG/M metagenome (GOLD analysis project Ga0302203, IMG submission 194576) | Peat permafrost microbial communities from Stordalen Mire near Abisko, Sweden - II_Fen_E1_2 | ecosystem: Environmental > Terrestrial > Soil > Wetlands > Permafrost | place: Sweden: Abisko...
CGTCCTGATTTAAATGAAGCTAAAATTAAATACGCTAAATTAACTAATAAAGGATTAATCAACACTCAGTTAGTTGAGGCTATTAAAGACCAACATATTTTTATTGGTGTTTCTCAAGGTGGTGTTTTAAGTGAAGACATGGTTCGTTCAATGACTGAACAACCAATTATTTTTGCTCTAGCTAATCCTATTCCAGAAATTATGCCAGAAGCCGCTAAGCGAGCAGGTGCTTTTGTAGTTGCCACTGGACGTTCTGATTTTCCTAATCAATTAAATAATGTTTTAGCTTTCCCAGGAATCTTCCGTGGAGCATTAGATAATAAAGTGTCACAAATTACTGACTTAATGTTAACTCGAGCCGCTGAGAAATTAGCTGCTTTAGTTAGTGAACCAAATCCAGAGTTAATTTTGCCAAACCCTTTTGATAAAGAAATCTCTAAAACAGTCGCTAGTGCAATTTATTAAGTTAAAAATGAAGAATTTCTTAGTCTTTGCGTATTAAATTAGACAAAGATAAAAAAACATGTTAAACATCGCCGAAATAGAAGCCTTAAGTGACGAAGAACTAGTTGTTTTGTCCCTGAAAAATCAGGATAATTTTGCGTTGATTATTAACCGTTATAAAAACAAGTTATTTAACTATATTCGACGTATTACTAGTATTCGTGACGAAGATGCGGAAGATTTACTTCAAGATATCTTTTTAAAGGTTTATTTAAATTTAAACGATTTTGATACGGACTTAAAATTTTCTTCTTGGATATATGCGATTGCTCACAATCAAGTAATTAGCCAACATCGTAAGTTAAGTGTTCGAGCCGAAGGGCATAGTACTAACTTAGAAGATGAAAGTGCTAGGAAATTAGCCTCTAATATAAATATTGAAAAAGAAATTGATAATATATATTTAAAAGATAATGTGACTAAAGTATTGTATGCTTTACCAGAAAAATATCGAGAAGTTTTGGTGCTTAAATTTTTAGAAGAAAAAAATTATCAAGAAATTTCTGATATTATCAAAAAACCAGTGGGCACGGTCGGATCACTGATGAATAAAGCCAAAAGCGAGTTTAAAAAAGAACTCGACAAACAACAAATAAAAATATGATTAACTTAGAAGAAGACAAGAACTTCAATGACAATGTCTTACAAAAAATAAAAGCTGAAAAAATATTACCTAAACCAAAATGGCGTTTTTTACTTAAGAATTCTTTGATTTGGATTTTAGGTATTTTGTCTTTGATTTTGGGAGCAGTTTCTACTTCCTTAGTTTTCTATATGGTAACAGGTGAAGATTCTGGTGTGGGTAGGGATGGTGCTAGTGTGTTTGAAGCTTTCTTTTTTGTGATTCCATTTTTCTGGATTATTTGTTTAGCTATTTTTGCTTTATCAGTATTCTATTACATTAAACATACTAAGAAAGGTTATAAATATTCGGCTAAAAAAATTATTCTATTTATTATTGGTGCTAGTTTGTTATTCGGCGGCTTACTTAATTTAATTGGTGCTGACCGGGTAATTGATGATGAGTTAGGGGAACGAGCTCCATTTTATGATCGTGTTATTAATCCTCGTTTAGATTATTGGTCTAATCCTGATAGCGGTCGTTTAACTGGCTTAGTAGTTTTGAAACAAGGTCAGGCTATATATTTAGTTGATCGCTCTGGTACTACTTGGGTAGTAATGACTACTAATGAAAAGGATGCTAACAAGATTAGTATTGACCATCCAGTTAAATTAATTGGTAAGAAAATTGGCGAACACGGTTTCTTAATTAAAGAAGTTTTATCAGTTGGGCCAGGACGTGGTTTCTTCCGTCGCCCCTTACCACCGGGCATGCCATTACCTTGTCATCCAGGTGAAAATAATAAACAATGTGACTTACCAATAGTTATTCCTATTAACTAAAACTCAAAAAATCTTCTCCTAAATCGAGAAGATTTTTTTTGAAGAAAAATAATTTTGAGGCGTAATACTAAGCAGAACCGGTTCTACAAAAAAGATTTAAATTAAAAATTAATAAATAAGCATATGAAAATAAAAAAATCACAACTCACACTCGCGGTGGCCGCTTTAGTGGCCGTTTCCACGATTGGTATTTCATCGGCTACTCTAGCGGCTGGCAGAAATCATTCTAAGAGCACTACTAATACTGCTACTTCAACCGCCACTTCCACTAATACTCATTTGGAGCGTGGACCAAAACATACTCTAACTGATGCGGAAAAAACAGCGATGGCTGCTAAAAAAGCTGAAATGGATGCTAAAAAAACAGCTGAAGAAGCTGCTTTAAAAGCTAATGATTCTAATGCTTGGGTAACAGCTGTGGGCGCTAATGCTCCGATCCTTCAAAAAATAACAGCTACTAATTTTAGTACTTATGTCGAACTCTATAACTTACACCAACAGGAACAAACACTAGCTACTCAGCTTGGTTTAACTGGCAATGATGGTCGTGGATTAGGCATGGGATTTGGGACTAGCGAGCACGGTCAAGCTAATTAATATTTAATGCCATCTAGTAATTTATATAAGAAAGAGTAACTAAGCAATTAGTTACTCTTTTTGCGATTCCGGTTGTATAATGATAATGAAGAAAATAATTAAATTTGCGTATTATAAGGTAATAAGAAATATAAATTTTAAAAATAACTCAAATGAACAAGAAATTAATCTTTGGATCGGCCTGTCTAGGGCTAGTTTTAGTACTAGCGGGTTGCGGAACTCAAACTGCACCAACTGCTCAAAATCAAGCCGCTGGTGGCCGCCCAGATCGTCGTCCTGATTTTGGTCAACCAAAAACTCAACCAGAAATTAGGGGCTTAGTTAAGTCTGCTGTTGGTAATGAAGTAACAGTGTTAAAGATTGATCAACCACAAAGAGCTACTAGTACAGCCACTAGTACCGATGCGGCCACTAGCACTAGAAGAGCTTCTTTTAGTTTAGGTGGTGCTGAGGGTGCTGGTGCTGGTCGTGGCATGGGTGGTTATGGCGGCAATAGACAAGGTGGTGGTTCTGGTGCTTCAACTACTGATAGAACTGCTTTACTTGCTCAAATTAAAGCCATGAGCACTGGTGAAGAAAAAGTGACCATTCCAGTTGGTATTAAAATGTTAAAATCTAGTTCCGATGGTACTAGAACAATGGTAGAAGCAAACATTAGTGACATTACTGCTGACAAAATGATAACTATTTGGTTAAATCCAGCCGTAACTGATAAAAAAGTTGCTGCCTTTGTGTTGATTAATTAATTTGTATAAAAAATAAAAAAACGTATGGCTAAGTCATCAATTATTGAAGAGAGTAAGCGAGCACAAGGAGGCGGCTTTTTTAAGAAAATATTTCGTAAAAAAACTTTAATCATTCTTGTTATTTTAGCAGCCATTGGTGGCGGTGCTTATTATTACTACACTACTAAAAATGCTAAGACTACTGCCGTGGTCGTTAAAAAGAACGCAACGGTTAAAAAGGAAAATTTACAGATTGCGGTTGATACTTCCGGTAAGGTAGTAGCCAAAGATAGTGTGACTTTATCATTCTCAACTAACGATACTACTTCTGAAGTTAGTGATGTTTATGTTAAAGAAGGAGCTAATGTTAAGAAGGGTGATAAAATTGCTTCTATTAAAACTAGTTCTTTAGAATTTGAATTAAAGAATGCTTATTCTAACTATCAATCGGCTTTAGCTAATTTACAAACTAAAGAAGCTGGGGCAACTGCTGATGAACGGGCTAAATCTAAGAATGCAGTTGATCAAGCTAAATTAAGTTTAGATCAAGCTAAATTAAGTTTAGAACAAACTAAAACTAATGGTGACAAGACTATTAAGAATGCCGAAAATAATGTCACTACCGCTCAAAATAATTTACGACTTAATTCCGATGAAAAAAGTAGTGCGATTGTAAATGATGCTTATACTAACTTAGTTAATACTTTAAAATCAATTAACATTTCTTTATCTAAAAATTTAGAAGATGCTGATAGCGTTTTGGGAGTTGATGAAGAGGGAATTAATGATTCCTTTGAAAGTTTATTAGGTGTAAAAAATAGTGGTACTCTAGACGCTGCTAAAACAGCTTACATTCCAGCTAAAAGAGATAGAGAGACTTTAAACAATGCTATTTTATCTTTAAATAGTTCTAGCTCTCAAACTGAAATTGATAATGTTGCTATTAAAGCTAGCACCGCTATTGATTCCATGGAAAAACTTTTATATAACACCAAGCTTACTTTAGATGCTAGTATCACTTCTAATGTTTTTTCTCAAAGTTCTCTTGACTCTCTAAAATCTAAAATTAGTTCTGATCGTTCCGGTATCACTAGTACTGATGCTAGCTTAACTAATGGTTTACAATCCGTAGATAGTGCTAAGAGAAGTTTATCTAATTTTCAATTAGCTTATCAAAATGCCGTTGATGATTTAGCTTCAGCTAAAGTAGAAGTTCAACAAAGTATTGCTAATTCACAAAATAATGTAGCGACTAGACAATCGTCACTTGAAAGTGCTCAGTTAAGTTATAAAGACTTAATTGCTCCAGCTACCTCCACTGATTTAGCTAGTGCTCGTTCTCAGCTTACTCAAGCTTCAATTAGTGTTGATAAGGCTAAATATAATATCGAACAAGCAACTATTACTTCACCAATTGATGGCGTAGTAGCAGCTTTAAATTATAAGAAGGGTGATATTATTACTGATAACACTAAATCAGTAGCTACTATTATCAATAAAGATACTTTATATATCGAGGTGAATGTTGAAGAATCTGATATTAATAAAATTAAAGTTGGTCAAAAAGTAGAAGCTACTTTTGATGCAATTGATGGTTTAACTTTAAATGGTGAAGTTAGTTTTATTTCTTTAACTTCTCAATCAAGTTCCAATGGTATTGTGACTTACTTAGTTAGAGTTCTATTTACTAACCAAAGTGATAGTCAGGTTAGAGAAGGTATGACTGCGACTGTTAAGTTAATTACTTCAGAAGCTCCTAATGTTTTATCAGTTCCAGTGGCGGCGGTTAGAAATGTTAATAATGAAATTGTGGTTGAAAAAGCTGATGGTACTTATGCTACGGTGGTAACTGGTTTCACTGACGGTACTAAAGTAGAAATTTCTAGTGGTTTAAATGAGGGTGACAAAATTACTTACTAATTTATGAACGATCAAATCGAGATTGAATTAAAAGATGTTCACAAATCTTACTACCTAGCTAATGGTGAAGAAATTCCCGTCCTTCGAGGCGTTGATTTACAGATTAGAAAAGGTGAATTTGTTGCTATTATGGGAGAATCTGGTTGTGGTAAAACAACACTCTTGAATATTTTAGGTTGTTTACATCCTATTGATAAAGGTTCTTATTTTTTAGCCGGAGAAGATTTAGGTGTTGTTCAAGATGATTTTACCCTAGCTTATATTAGAAATAAAAAGATGGGCTTTATTTTTCAGCAGTTTAATTTATTTGCTAGACTAACTGCTATTAAAAATGTTTCACTACCAGCTCTTTACGCTGGTATTCCTCGAGAAGAAAGAGAAGCTAAGGCTAAAGAGTTATTAGAATCGGTTGGTATGGGAGACAGAACTAGACATAAGCCTAGTGAGCTCTCAGGTGGTCAACAACAGCGTATTGCTATCTGTCGGGCATTAATTAATGACCCAGAAATAATTTTAGCTGATGAGCCAACTGGAGCCTTAGATTCAAAGGCTGGTTTAGAGTTAATGAAAATTTTTAAAGGTTTTAAAGAACAAGGAAAAACTTTAATTATGGTAACGCATACTACCGAGGTTGCTAAATATGCTGACCGGATAATTTATATGCGTGATGGTAAAGTTGTCGATGACGATTATAAATTAAAGAATTCTTTTTAACTTTATGATTTTAGAAATTATAAAAATGGCGTTTGAATCCTTGTTTTCTAATAAGACAAGAAGTTTTCTGTCGATGCTTGGTATTATTATTGGTGTATCAACTGTTATCGCTGTATTTGCTATTGGTCAAGGAGCTAAAGATGAAGTTACTTCTCAATTTCAAAATTTAAGTGCTAATTCCATTTTGATTATGTCGAATATGGGTCGTGGTGCTACGGCTAGTTCTAAATTTTCGGCTAGTGATGCTAAAGTAATTAAAGATAAAGTAGCCAACATCGGAGCAATTACCGGCGCTCTAATGGGAAATTTAAGTGTTTCTTACGGTTCAACTAATAAAAATTATGAAGTAACTGGTGCTGACGTTAATTATTTTTCAGTTTCTAATTTAAAATTAGCGGGGGGTAGAGAAATTGAAGATACTGATATTACTGATAAAAGCATGGTAGCTGTTTTGGGCTCAACCGCCTTAACTGATTTATATGGTGAGACTGCTACGGCCGCTAGCGCTATCGGTACCACTGTTACTATTAATAATAAAAAATTTGAAGTGGTTGGTGTACTTAATGTAAATGGTTCTCGAATGGGACCAATGTCAGTTGATGAATCAATCATTGTGCCTTTATCTGTTGCCGAGAAAAGCTTATTTGGTTCTAAGGGGCAAGTTTTGCTTAATGTTCAAGCTGATACGGTTGATAATGTTAGCGCTGTTAGTACTAATATTACGGCGGTTTTAAGAGAAGAACATAAACTAAAAACTACAGCCGCTGATGATTTTAGAATTATGAATGCTGGAAGTATGGTGGCAGCGGCCCAATCTTCAGCCAATACAATGCAAATTTTACTAACTGTAATTGCAGCTATTACTTTACTAGTTTCTGGTATTGGTATTATGAATGTGATGTTAGTTACTGTTGCTGAGCGTACTAAAGAAATTGGTATCGCTAAAGCCATCGGTGGTAAACAATCAGATATTTTAAGTCAGTTTATTTTAGAATCTATTATTTTATCAACCTTAGGTGGTATAATTGGTATTATCATTGGACAGATAGCGATTCCGATAATTTCTTATTTTAATATTATGACTTTATCGCCGTCGATTACTGGTCCTTTAATTGGTTTTTTCTTTTCATTTTTTGTTGGTGTCTTCTTTGGTTTTTACCCAGCTTATAAAGCTAGTCGTTTAGATCCAGTTGATGCTCTAAGAAGTGAATAATTAATATATTAATAAATTAATTTTAATTTTATGGAAGAAGATAAAAAAGAAGAAGTGGTTGAAGAAAAAAAGGAATGTTGTGGTAAAAAAGGAATGTTTATGAAACACCATCATTGTTGTGGTCACCATAGAATTTTTAGAGCTATTATTTTAGCTTTAATTATTTTTTCTATTTTTTCACTTGGTGTTAATATTGGTTCTCATCGTGGTCGTGGCTTTGAAAGAGGAAACTTTGAACAAAGAGGCGGTGGCCGAATGATGGGTAATTATAATAATTATAATAACAATGAACAAGAAAATGGCGGTTGTCGTTTTCAAGGTCAAGGACGCGTTCAAGAACAAATTGAAGTTCAAGCTCCAGTACAAAGTGCTCCAGCGGCCACTATCCAAGTAGTTGCTCCAAGTACTGTTAAAACAGTTACTCCAGTTAAATAATATTCTTATTTAAAAGTCACCCCTTAATCGGGGTGATTTTTTTATGGGAGCTATGCTATAATATTTTTATAATTATTTAAAATAATGTTTTATTTTTTAACTTTTCCAGGAGTTGCCGTTCATGAATGGGCTCATAAAATATTTTGTAAGTTATCTGGCTTAAAAGTGATCAAAGCGGTTTATTTTCGTTTTGGTAATCCTTCTGGTTATGTAATTCATGAAGCACCACGAAATTATTTACAATCATTTTTTGTCGCTACGGGACCAATTATTTTTAATTCATTATTAAGTGTCGCCTTAGCTTATGCCATTTCTTGGTTGCAGCCAGGCTCTTATTGGCGTTTTATTTTTTTGTGGTTAGCGTTTTCAGTTGCCGCTCACGCTTTTCCTAGTGAAGAAGATTTATCGGGAGCCTCGCATGATGGTTTAGATTATTTAAAACAGGGCAGTAGTTTATGGCCTTTAATTGGTTTTCCTTTAATTGGTTTAATGTGGTTAGCTGGTCGCTTTGGTTTGATTTTTAGAATTGCTTTTGCTCTTAGTTTGGTAGTAGTGGGATTAGTATGGGCAGGGCTTTTAGTGCTATAATGTAGAAGCAAAAAAATATTATTATAAAAATATATGAAAAAAATTCAGTTTTTGGCTTTATTGCCAGTAGTTTTGTTAGCCGCTGGTTGTTCCTTTGTAAAAGATGATAAAACTAAACCAATTACCAACTCTCCAATTGTAAACACTCAGGGCAGTGTTTGTGCTATTGCGGCCGCTACTTCTAGCTCTGACGCGGTTGCTAAAACTATTTTGCCACCAGTTAGTCAGGAAGAAAAGAAAAAAACCTTTACCTATGAAGATGAGGATATGGGCGTTAAACTTAGATACCCTGGTTCTTGCTTCTTTAACAAAGGTGTTTTTCAATGCTCTGATTTTACTTTAAGCATTTGGGTCTTAGATGATGGTACTAAAGCTTCAGCTACTCCAGAAAAAACTTTAACTGATACTCAAACTCAAATTAGATATACTTATAATCACAATGGGAAAGTTTATGCTTTAATGGCTTGGTATGATGGCACTGAAAAAAGTGATTTAAATGCAGTTATTGATAAAATTGCTAAAAGTTTAAGCTTCACTAGATAATAAAATTTTAAAAAACTGTTTAAAAGACAGTTTTTTAAAAAGTAATATATGAAAAAAATTGGACTATTTTTTGGTGGCTTAAGTAATGAACATGAAGTTTCCATTACTTCGGCTAAAAATATTGTAAATAATTTTCCGAAACAAAAATATAAATTAGTTTTAATCTTTTGGGATAAAAAAGGTGATTTTTATTTAATAACAGATATTAATAAACTAAGTAGTCGAAAAAAAATTAATCTTGAAGATTTTAAGAAACTTTTTGATATTGCTTTACTGATGACTCATGGTAAATATGGGGAAGATGGGGTGCTGCAGAGTCTGCTCGAATCTCAGAAAATAAAATATTGTGGTTGTCGTGCTTTAAGCTCAGCTTTATGTATGGATAAGGTGGTTTTTAAACAGCACTTATTAAGCCAACATATTAATCAAGTTAAATTTTTAGTTTTAGATTATGGTTTGGATGATAATAAAGAACTAAATCAAAAAATTTCTCAGGTGAAAACTAGTTTTAAATTACCACTTTATGTAAAACCAGCTAATTCCGGTTCTTCAGTAGGAATTACTAAGGTAGAAAAGATATCTCAGATTACTAAGGCGATCTCGGAAGCTTTGATTCATGATACTAAGATTATCATTGAAGAAGGCTTAATTAATCCTAGAGAAATTGAAGTCGCCATTTTAGGTAATAAGAAGTTAAGAATATCTAAACCGGGTGAATTAGGACTGGCTAAAGATTTCTATAATTATGATGACAAATATAAATTAGGCAAAACAGAAGTTTTTATTCCCGCTAAAATTTCTAAACAAGAAAATCTAGAAATAATTACTCAATCCAAAAATGTCTATAAGCTTTGTGCTTGTTCTGGTTTTGCTAGAATTGATTTCTTCATTTCTAAAAATAAAGTTTATTTAAATGAAATTAATACCTTGCCAGGTTTTACGGATATTTCTATGTACCCAATGCTAATGATGCATAGCGGTTTGACTTATACAGAGTTAATCAGTGAAATTATCGAACTAGCTTATTAGCGATTATTTATAATAATTACTAATAAAAACAAGATATTTTGGTTTGACTGTTTTGATTTATAATAGTAATATACATCTATAATATAAAATTTTAAGAAGAAATTGGCTTATGACAAACAGAGAAGAACAAGTTAATAAAGTTTTAGATCGTGGTATCATTAAACAAATTTTACCAACTAGAGACGAATTTGCTAAAGCTCTTTTAGGTGATAAAAAGCTTAGATTTTATATTGGTGCTGACCCAACCTCTTCAGCTTTACATTTAAGCCATGCTAAAAATTACATGTTGCTTGAAGAATTCAGACAGTTAGGTCATGAAGTAATTGTGCTTATTGGTGATTTCACGGCTCGCATTGGCGATCCAACTGAGAAAAGTTCTGCTCGAAAACAATTGTCTCGTGAAGATGTGTTAGAGAATGTTAAGAATTGGACTGAACAAATTAAACCTTTGATGGATTTTGATACTAACGAAAATCCCGCCCGTATTCTTTATAATAATGACTGGCTTGCGCCACTAACCATGGAAGATGTGGTTAACTTGGCGTCTAATGTTACTGTGCAACAACTTTTGGAACGCGATATGTTCCAAAAACGTCTTAAAGAAGATAAACCGATTTATCTTCATGAATTTATGTATCCTTTGATGCAAGGTTATGACAGTGTTGCTATGGATGTTGATGTTGAATTATGTGGCACCGATCAAATCTTTAATGCCTTAATGGGACGCACTCTGCTTAAGAAATTTAAAAATAAAGATAAGTTTGTGGTAGCAGTAAATTTAATGGAGAACCCAAAAACCGGCGAATTAATGTCTAAGAGTCGGGGAACTGGTATCTTTTTAAATTTTTCTGCTGAAGATATGTTTGGTGGCATTATGGCTCAACCAGATGAAATGATTCGAGTATTCTTAATTAACAACACTCGAATTTCTTTAGAAGAAATTGAAACTATCATTGCGGAAAATAATCCTAAAGACGCTAAAATTAGAGCGGCTTATGAGGTTACAAAAATTTTTCATGGTGAAGAGAAGGCTGTGGCGGCTCAAGAAGTTTTTGCTAAAAAGTTTCAAAAACGTGAGACTCCAGATGAAATGGAAAATATTAAAGTTGAAGTTTCAGAGTTAACCCTATTAGATATTTTAAAGAAGTGTTTGCCAGCTATGAGTAATAGTGAAATTCAAAGATTAATTATTCAAGGTGGTGTTAAAGTTAATACAGAAACTAAAAATCAATTTAAAGAATTAATAGTTATTCCTGATGATGGTTTAGTAGTTAAAGCAGGTAAGAAAGATTGGTTTAAAATTATAAAATAAATCTCTGGATATAAAAAAAGAACTTTCAAATAATGAAAGTTCTTTTTTATTTTTCTATTTTTTAAGTAAATCTCTAATTTCAATTAGTAATTCTTGATCTTTAGTTATTTTTGGTTCCGGTGCTATTTTTTCCTCTTCTTCTTTTTCTAATTTCTTAAGCTGTTCTTTTAATTTAGATAACAACTTAATCATAAAGAAGATAGCTAGAGCAATAATTAAGAAGTCGATGATGTTTTGGATAAATAGTCCGATATTCAAAGTTAAGGCTGGGGTAGCGTCAACGGCTTTTCTTAAAGTAATTTTCCAGGTGGAAAAAGATTCGCCTTTAGTAAGTAGACCGACAAAAGGCATAATAATATCACCAACCAGGGAAGTAACAATTTTACCGAAAGCACCACCAATAACCACCGCTGTAGCTAATTCAATAGCATTACCTTTGACGGCAAATTCCTTGAACTCTCTAATTATCTTTTTCATAGTTTTTGTTTTATTTTTATAAATATATTATAGTGTTTCTAGAGATTTTTGCCAATAAGCACTAAAATCAACTAATTTTAGCATTACTATTGACAAAATCGTCATTTAATACTATAATTTAGGTATATTTAAAACGTATATTAACAACCAAAAACAATAATAATAATGAAAGCAAATCGTCATGGATTATTGAAAGCGATAGCTTTCATCTCCGCAGTAATTTCTATGTTTTCTTGTAGCTCTTGTGATAACGAGCCGGTGTTAAAACCCAGCGTTACCATTAGTGCTCCCGAAAACCTTGGTGCCAGTAGTGCCACTTTAGTAGCCTCGGTTATTCCTAATTTAGATAACACTACCGTTTCCTTTGAATACAAGACTGATAACTCAGCTTGGAAAAGTACTTCTTTACCAACTAAATTTAGTGGTAGTAGTGCC
>Ga0302203_1000819_pt1 | contig 11886 bp, 11 predicted proteins | sample II_Fen_E1_1_FD_194576 | JGI IMG/M metagenome (GOLD analysis project Ga0302203, IMG submission 194576) | Peat permafrost microbial communities from Stordalen Mire near Abisko, Sweden - II_Fen_E1_2 | ecosystem: Environmental > Terrestrial > Soil > Wetlands > Permafrost | place: Sweden: Abisko...
ATGGATGATGCCATGTTGGAGTCGAAAGAGGAGATGGTTACTTTTCTACATTATGTGGCTTCCGAACCGGAAATCACCCGTGTGCCCATCATGATTGATTCTTCTAAATGGGAAGTTATCGAGGCCGGACTGAAATGTTTGCAAGGCAAGTGTGTTGTCAACTCCATCAGTTTAAAAGAGGGCGAGGACGATTTCCTTGCTAAAGCACGTAAGATTCGCGCGTATGGAGCTGCTGCCGTGGTGATGGCTTTTGATGAAAAAGGGCAGGCCGATAGTTTTGAGCGCAAGACGGAGATCTGTACCCGGGCTTATAACTTATTAGTCGACAAAGTTGGTTTTCCACCACAAGACATTATTTTCGACCCTAATATTCTTGCCATAGCCACCGGTATCGAGGAGCATAATAATTACGGAGTAGACTTTTTAAACGCTACCCGTTGGATTAAGAATAACTTACCTTACGCCAAGATAAGTGGCGGTGTAAGTAATCTGTCCTTCTCGTTTAGAGGAAATGATACCGTTCGTGAAGCTATTCACAGCGTATTCTTGTATTATGCCATCAAAGAAGGCATGGACATGGGTATCGTAAATGCAGGTATGTTACAAATTTATCAGGACATTGAACCTGAACTGTTGGAGCATGTGGAAGATGTGGTACTCAACCGCCGACCTGATGCTACCGAACGTATGATCGTTCTGGCCGAGAAAATAAAAAATCAGGCCACGGGAGTGAAAGAAGAAGTAGCTGATGAGTGGCGTTCACGCCCTTTGCAGGGACGACTGGAATATGCATTGATAAAAGGCATCAGCGAGTTTTTGGAAGAAGATTTGGCCGAAGCCTTGAAAGTGTACGATTCTGCTATTGAGATTATCGAGAAACCGCTGATGGGTGGTATGAATATCGTAGGTGATTTATTTGGCGATGGAAAAATGTTCTTACCTCAGGTGGTAAAGACTGCACGCACCATGAAAAAGGCGGTGGCTATTCTGCAACCCGTTATCGAAGCAGAGAAAGTGCCCGGACAAAGTTCATCGGCCGGCAAATTTCTGATTGCTACCGTGAAAGGCGATGTGCACGATATTGGTAAAAACATTGTTGCCGTGGTATTGGCTTGTAATAACTTCGAAGTAATTGACCTTGGCGTGATGACGCCTACCGAAACCATTATTCGCAGAGCGATAGAAGAAAAGGTAGACATCGTAGGCCTGAGCGGTCTGATTACACCTTCGTTGGAAGAAATGACCATAGTGGCTGCCGAAATGGAAAAAGCCGGACTGAAAATACCGATCCTGATTGGTGGCGCAACGACATCGAAGATACATACAGCCGTGAAAATCGCCCCCAACTACAGTGGAGCCGTGATTCACGTAAAAGATGCATCCGTCAATACGCATGTGGTGGCGCAGTTGATGAGTGCCAAAAATCAAGTGGAGTACAAGGCCGGAATTGCCGCAGAATACGAAGTGTTGCGTCATAAACAAACCAAAAAGCCCGATTTGATCTCGCTGGAAAATGCGAAGAAAATGAAACCGAACTTATTCTGATAAGTTGCTCGGATAAACCAATAAAAGGCTGAGTGCACTAGATGCATTCAGCCTTTTTTATTTAGTATAACTAAACAACCAGCTCCTTGTGGGGTAGTTGTTTAATGATTTTTTTTGAACAATGAAAGCACAGTTTTATATTGCGAATAGACTGGAAGTTGAAATTGAAGATTTGGAATGATAATTGCAGTTTTCTCAAAAAAATACACAAATAACTTATACTAAACACACACAATTATGTACGAAAATTTTACACAAACAACTGATGGTGGCTACTCTTTAAAAAAACAAGGAGTGGTTTCAACCGTAATTATTGGAGGGGCATTGGCAGTATCTGCACTTTTTTGCATGAAAAACTATCTTGACTCTCAAAAAAATAATTTATTATTTTTTGCTGGAATAATGTTGCTTTTCTCACTGATAATTTTTTGGCGCGGCACCAAACAATTTATTATTTATCCCAAACAAAAAACCTTTAAATATTCCAAAGGCCTGGGCGCCGAATTTCAAGAATTTCGATTCGATGAATTGGATGGAGTCACCAAAGAAAATATCAAAAATTTATATGGACTTACTACAGGAAACAGTTTTAAATTAGGGTTTGAACAAAGTGGTAAGTATAAAGAAGTGCTTCTGGGACAAAATATTTCGGCAAAAAAAATGCGTAGCATTAGTGAAGAAATCAATCAAATAATGGCGAATAATTGATATATGTAACTATTTAATATGCCCAATTACTACAATTTTACACAAACCAATTACAAAATTACTTATGAACCCTATCTGTATGATAAACAAAACAGCAAGGCACACTTATTCTCAGGCATTGCTATAGTCTGTATTGGTGTTGCACTCTCTGTTTGTGGTATATGGAGAGATAGCATATATTTTGGAATCTTATTTGGGGGAATTTTTATTGTGAATGGACTTTTTAGAATATTGATAGAAGGAAAAACTCAAATTGAATTTAATAAGCAGGATGATTTCTTGTATAAAATGACCCCATTTGCAAAAAAGAAAAAAATAGCATTGAGTAATATTTATAATATAGCTATCTCGTCTAAATCCGATAGTTATACATATAATGTGACAAGCATATCTAAGCCCGGTGCTAAAGCTATAGAGATTAGCTCATTTATTAGTAATGACCGTGTCTCAAAACCTGAAATTATATTTTTAGAGAATGAAATTATTCCCACTCTAATTGCATTTTTGCAAATAGATAGTGAAGCAATGTTTGGAGTTTAATGAAAATAGTGATAATAGATTTATGATAGAAATAAATTTGACTGAAAATACTTTTGAAATAAACGATGCCTGTTTTGAATTCCCAATTGATATAGAGAACTTGAAAAATACATTGGGAAATTGTAGATTGACCAAGTCCAAATACAATCAAATTTATACTTGGGACAACCACGGTATATTGGGATACTCCAAAGATGGTAAATTCGTAAATAGTTTATTGATATGTTTGTCTTTTGAAAAATATGATTTTAGCCCAAAGCAAAATTTTGATGGAGAAGTGAAATTCAACAATGAAGATGCGATTAGTTATTATAAAAATAATAAAGATAAAAGAATTAAACTTTTTAAGGGAGATAATGGTGGAGCAATTGTTTTAAATGGAATCAGCTTTTGGTTTGATATTGATGACCAGATAATTAAAGCTATAGAAATAAGCAAGTATGAAAAACCCAAAGAAATGGGAATTCCAATTCCGTTATCACTGGATGAAAAATTTAAATATTTGCAGCCATTATGGATAGAGTGGATTGAGAAAATTGAGCAGATTGTTCCTAAAAATAATGACTATTTTAATTTAGCTCATGGAATTACAGTGATTGATATTGAAAATTACTTACAGTTAGATGATGACATTCTGATTCCGGATGAATTGCTCAATTTTTATAAAATCAACAATGTGCTATACAACCCTGTTACGTCTGTTTTTAGTTTTTCTACTAACGGTTGGGATTATGATCTGATACCATTTAAAGACATAAAAAAAGAATGGGAAGGCATTCAAAATTTGCAGTTTGGTGTTAGCACAGAAGTCTATAATTTAGATAAATACTCAGAAAAAGTAAAAGCAGACGACTATGCCAATCCAAAATGGATACCATTTGCAACGGGCAGAAATGGCGATTACTTACTCTACGATACGGACCCCAGCGATGAAGGAACATTCGGACAAATCATAGAACTTCAAAATGAAAGTTGGGAACGCAATGTAGTCGCAAATTCGCTTACTGCATTAATACAAACTGAAATATGTTTGCTTAAAAAAGGTGAGATAAAAAAATATGATTTTATACTTGGCAAAAGTGATGATATTTAAATAGAAATGTCTCCTACAAGGGTTAGCCAATAGTAGGGCTGAATGCACAATTTGAGCTTTAGGTAATTGGATAAAATGATAATATCAAGACCCTCGTCTTCGGCACTTAATTCGGATAATACTTCTTCTTGCTTTTTTATATCCTTTAATTCTGTGTGATAAATATAATCATTTCTTGTTATTTACAGATAACTTTCGAGTTATAACAAAGGACCTTGTAGAAACTATAAAGTACTTTTCTATTCCTATAAAGTGCTTTTCTATTTCTATAAAGTACTTTTCTATTTCTTCAAGGTACATTTCTATTCCTTCAAGCTACCTTGTAGTTTCTCCAAGGTGCTTTGTTGTCTTAAAAAAGTGATCTATAGTTCTATTTATACGACTCAACGCCCTATCCTTGCACTCCATTATTTTACCCACCCGACTTGTTCAACCGCCCAATCGCATTGACACAACAATACATCCCTTTTTCCTGCCTTTACGGCACTCTATATGCTGCCGAAAACGATGTAATGCCGCTTCTGATCTATAAGATAGAATGTCGTAAGTACCAGCTAGTTCCATCATCTATAGCAAAAAACAACTATTTTTAAAATTAATTAAAAGATACGTTGTTAATGCGAAAATTTGTTTCTACCTTTGGGACTGAATTTTAATTAAAAATAGAAGCTTGCGTATTACTACCATTCAATATTAACAGGTTGGATATGGTTAGTAGAACTAAAAACTGTAATTTTCATATTTGTCTAATTGTAAATATATTACGCAGATACAATTCAGTAGCTATAAGTGATATCTGTTTAGTAAAATAGACATACACAACTTTCAACTAAGCATATATACGTGTTAGGGGCAGTAGCAGAAAAAAAAGACATTTCTGCTATTTGGAATAAAATCTTTGACGAACTGTACGTTTTGTGATACGACTTGACTAATCTGTAACGACAGAATTTGATGACTTTCAGACTTCTGCTTTGCGGACAATTCCTCGAAGATTTTTAAGGAAGAAAAGATAAGAAAAGAAAACGACTTTTTATTCATGTACAACCATAATGACATAAAAAATGAAAAAATACTTTATATTTCTATTTGTCTTATTCTGCATCCTTGATTTGAATGCTGAGGGTCATCGTTCAACGAGGAAATCTAACCCGAACTATAAAAACTTAAAGTTATATGTCAAGATACTTGAGCGTTATGGTAAAAGCGATTGTTATTTGACTCAAATTGACATAGTGAATACAGGCAACTCCTCTGTTTCCTTTCACGAGAATGCAACTAGTTATTCATGGATATTTGGTTTTACTGCTGCTGGTGTTAGGTTCGTTGATGCAGATGAACATCTTTACTTTGAAAAGAAATTGATTTTTAAACCACCGACAAAGGTGATTGATAGAATAGTCAGAATTCTGCCACATAATAAGTATGTAATTAAAACACAGATATATCTTAGGAACAGAAAACGATTTCTTGAGACTAAAAAAAATCTTAGATTGGAGTTTCATTTCAATGACGCTAATTTGGGATTTATGGAAGATGAGTCACGTCCTAGAATCTTTAGTGAAAATATAATTGATTATAAATGGTAGGTTTGTTGAAACTAAAAACATGACTAGAATAATTTAAGAAAAACTCTTAACTTTACGACTGATTTCTTGGTCGATAAGAGAATAACAAAAATACAGGCTGACGTTGCAACAAACGGACTTTTAGCGTAAAACAGCCAACGAAAAACAAACTTAATGACAAAGCTACTAGCCCCTAACACGCGCCTCGTTCATTGGCTGGCTGACGTGCATTCCGGCGGTTTTGCTCCCGCATTCACTTTGTCGTTCCACGACAGCGAGTGCTCCCGCAAACCGCCAAATGCCCATAGCCTCGGTCGTTAGCACCAATTATAAAAAAAACAACTCAACTATAATGAGAAAAATAACAGCAATACTTTTTGTACTTTATTGTACGACAACTTCGATTTTTGGACAGACGAATATCAATAATCTCGAAAGGGTAAATGGACTTTGGACAAAGAAAGGAGAAGCAAAACCATATTCTGGCGAATTCATTGAGTATTACGAGAATGGGAAAGTCAAAGGAAAAGGCGAATTCAAAGATGGCCTAGTTAGCGGCTTAAGAATTATGTATTATGAAGATGGAAAAAAAAGCCTTGAAAGAAGTTATGTGGCTGGACAGAATGAAGGTTCAAGCATTGAATACTACCCAAGCGGACAACTAAAACAAGAAGCTTTATTTAAGAATGGAAAGGAAAATGGTATCCTAAAAGCCTATTACGAAAATGGGCAAGTTCATGCAATTATCAATTTATCGAATGGCGTGCAGCAAGGAGATTATTTTGAATATTCAAGTGACGGTAAATTGACAGCCCAATACTACTTTATAAATGGAGAAGCGAGTTATTCACCTGAATTTATGGAACTAACAAGTCAAGCATTAGAGTTAAGCAAACAGTTTAAAAATGATGAAGCTATAAAATTGTATGATAAAGCTATTGTTTTAAATCCAACGGTTGCGCAAACCTATTTTAATCGTGGGGCTTGTAAAGGTAATAACTTTGACTTTAAAGGTGCTATTGAAGATTACGACAAAGCCATAGAATTGAAACCTGATTATATGGAAGCATACGGAAACAGAGGAAATGCGAAAATAAACGTATACACTTCAAAGGGAACTATTAATCCGACTCAAGAACAGACTTTGAGTGCTTGTGAAGACCTTCATAAAGCTGTATCGCTTGGAGATGAGACCGTAGGAACAGGAGACATGATTTACTTATATTGCGACAAGAAAAAAAAAAAGAAGAAATAACTGGTGCTAACACACGCCTATGGGCACAGGCTGGCTGACGTGCATTTAGCAGGTTTTGCTCCCGCATTCACTTTGTCGTTCCACGACAGCGAATGCTCCCGCAAACCGCCAAATGCCCATAGCCTCGGTCGTTAGGCGGCATGCTAGAAAAAAAAGATAGATGTGAGACTTTTACGGTCTTTAATTTTGAAAATCAAACCTTCATATAATTGACATATGACCAATTGTTATATTTGTGATACGCCTCTAACCTTAGAGAATTCGAGTAAAGAACATATTCTTCTTAACTCAATTGGTGGACACCTAAAATCTAAAGATCTACTGTGTAATATATGTAATTCGAAATTTGGGCACGAAGCGGATACTGAATTAGCGAATCAATTATTATTCCTATCTAGTTATTTAAATGTAAAACGGGATAGTGGTAAAAACCAGATAATAAAAGGAGCAAAGACTGAAGACGGTAGAGAATATCATATTGATGGAGACAGACCAATTCACTCTAAACCAAATTTTAAAAAGAAAGTCGAAGGTGGGGAAACTAAATATTTAATCTCAGCTAGAACAGAGAAAGAGCTTTTGAATATTCTAAAAGGACTTAGAAAAAAGCATCCAGAGTTGGATTTAGAAGTTGCAAAACAAAAATTTCAATGGAAAGAGGAGTATTTAAATGAACATTTATCAAACGAAATAACAATTGGAGGAGATTTAGCTTTTATCTCTATCGTAAAAACAGCAGTAGACTATTATATTTTGACTGCTAACGAGAAAGAACAAGTAAAGCACTTATTTGAGTATTTAAAAGGTAATGAAAAATTAAATATTATCAAACATTATTATCCGACAAAACCTATCTATAAAAAAGATACTAACGAGATTGTTCATCTAATTCATTTAAGAGGAAATAAATATTCTAAGCTACTATTTTGTTTTATTGAATTCTTTAGTTCCTATTCATTCCTAATTATATTATCAGATAAGTATGAAGGTAAAAATATTTCTTCCACTTATTGCTATGATGTATTAAAAAGTCAAGTTGTAGAAAAACAAGTAAAATTGAAATTAGAAAAGGAAGCAATTAATATTACGTCCAAGATTTGTCAAAATGATTTTACAACAATAACAAATAAATTAAGTCGGGTATTAGATATCGCGAACAAGATTAAATCCGACAAGGAAATAAGCAATATAATTCAGAAAACGATTAACAAAGTGTTTTACCAATATAAAAATGAAACCAAATTTACGGAACAAATGATTCATGAGCTATCAAAAGAAATTTCTCTAGCTTATGTCAAGTTTGCATTTAGAGGAAAAAGAAAAACTCAAACATTAGACGAATGGTGAAATACAAATTTAAAAAAAGCACGACCGCCTAACACACGCTCTATGTTCATTGGCTGGTTGACGAGCATTCCGCAGGTTTTGCTCCCGCATTCACTTTGTCCGTCAGCTGACGGACAAATGCCCATAGCCTCGGTCGTTAGGTGTAATTATAAAAATAAAAAATGCAGTACAGACTTGTTCGACTAAAATGAATTTTAAATCCATTGAGATTAGTCGTGAATTTTAAGTTAAAATATACAATGGAGAAGAAACAGAATAGAAAAAAGAGATTCTTTGTAATAAGTATAGGATTTGTATATTGCTTACTATTGTGCTCTTGTATAAGACAAACAGGCATAAAAGTCGACTTTTCTGAAGATAGTTTTTTATTTCAGAAAATGGACACAAATTTTATTGACAAATCATTAGAAAATCAAAAGAATAAATATAACTCACTCGCATTTGAAGACATAGATGTTGGACATAGATTATTATTACACTCAATACCAAAAGAAATAATAAATGCAAAAAAGATATACGAAGTAAAAGATATTGAATCTTATGTCGAAAAATATGACAGCTTAGGATACATGACATATGAAAAATATACCACTTGGGATTTTGGAACAAACTACATTTACCGTTTTGACAGAAATGGGAAGCCATTATTTCTATCTGCTGAAGGAGCTATAGCAGGTACAGCTAAATATAAATATGACGGTAGAAATAAGTTATTATTCTGTGGCACTTGGAAAATCAGTTATTATCCAAATGGATTCAAGAAATCTGTAGAAAACAGCGAGATAATTGAAATCTATGAATATGATACAAAAGGGAATATTTGTCATATTTTCTTCAAGAACAAACCAGGTGTTAAGCACTGTTGGAATTCAGCAAGCGAATGGTTTGGTGAATATGATAACAACAATAGGCTTGTAAGAGATTTGACGATTGAGTCTCCTTTCCCCATCTCTACAATTTATGAATACTCAAAAGATGGATTTATAACTAAATCGGCTCGTTATATTAAATTTAGAGACGGTTATTATATCTCAGATTATTATTACAAAAAACACGTTTTGACAATTAAAACCAGAGAACAGAAAATAAAAAAATAACTACACCTAACACACGCGTTCATTAGCTGGCTGACGTGCATTCCGGCAGTTTTGCTCCTGCATTCACTTTGTCCGTCAGCCGACGGACAAAGTGAATGCTCCCGCAAACCGCCAAATGCAATAGTTTCGGTCGTTAAGCGTCAGCGAAAAAAATACAACAATCAAGGAAAAGGAAATAATAACCGTCCGAAAGGGCATGAAAAATTTCGACATGAAAAAAATAATGATCTTACTACTTATTAGTTTGGTGTCAATTACAGCTTTTGCTCAAAGTATATCTGAAGCTCCTATTCAAAATATTTCTACGGATAGTACTGTTGTGTATCGGCTCTTTTCTACAAGAAATATGTATGCATTTATCAAATTGAATACAAGAAATGGACAAATGTGGCAAGTTCAGTGGGGTGCAGAAAGCAAATATCGACATGAGGCTACGCTATCGGGCATCTCTCAGGTAAATAAAGATGAAGAAAAGAATGGTAGATTCTTTCTTTATCCAACAACAAACATATATAATTTCATTCTGCTTGACCAAATAGACGGCAGAGCGTGGCAAGTACAATGGGGAAAAGAAGCAGAGAGAATGGTAATTCGTATATTTTAAAGAGATGTCGACATGAAAAACTATTTTACAATAATCCTCTTAGTTCTTTTATGTGGCTGCATTAACTCAAATGAGAAAGCAACGACAAGAAACATAACTGAGAATGTTCAGAAGAAATATCGGAATTATGATTTCGATATTACAATTAATGTAGAACATTCGGGAAATGATTTTAAATATATGATTAACGTAAGCGATGAGTTTAACGACAATCATAATTTAATTTTTTACGAAGACAACTTATTACAATATACAACATACAAATACAAGAATAATAAGAAATTTGGAGATAAATTCTATGAAAGAGTGCCAATTGAGACTACCCAATATCTGCTTAACAGAACACAACTTGACACAATTTACGAACTGACAGCTAAACTATTTCAACCTGCCACATTAAATCTAACAGCTGACACGACTAAATACTCAAGACTTTATGACGGTTATCACGCAGAAATTGCGTTGAGTGTTAGACATGACGCAATATATGACATTAAACTAGGTGGTTATAGCAATAAAACCCTTTTGAAAAACTATCAAGATCTATTATCTTATATTGAAAAATCGAAAAAGAAGGTTGTACATAAACCGGGGAAAGTGCTGTTACCGCCGAAGTGAATTTTGTTCTAAAGGAGAAAAATATAAACTAGAAACCTAGGAGCTCCCCCGAACTGACAAATGCCCATGGCCTCGGTCGTTAGCATCAATTGTAAAAAAAAAAGAAAATGAGAAGTATCCACAGAATTCTAACATTTATGACTCTTTTTATTTTGTCTGTCAGAGTGTTAGGACAAACCAATAATGAGTATGAAAAAGAAGAAATGAATGTTATTAACTCATTATTGTATCGTATAATTGACTTTAAGGGCAACAAGCTAGACACGAATAACAAAAAAGATACTTCTATCATATATTTCGACAAGAGACAAGAATGTATTTTAAATCCAACGTTTTATAATGGAAGCTATAAAAATATCACCTATATTAAAAGACTTGAAAACAATTACCTTGGGGAATCCTTAATTGATGATTCTAAAATAAAAAAGACCTCAAAGATTAAATTAATATTTGAAGATGTAGCTGACTACAATCTCGACAAATATGAGAAGGAAGGAGTAATCGGAACTTTTAGTATTTCCAGAATAAGCTTTAATAAAAACTTTACGACTGGATACTTCTATTTTCGAATATATTGTGGTGAAGAGTGTGGTTGGGGCGGATTAGTCAAAGCTGTGAAAACAAAAAAGAGTTGGACAGTTGGAAAATATCTAAGTATTTGGGTGAACTAAACAACTACTGCTAACACATACCTCGTTCATTATCTGGCTGACCCCGATAAATCGGGACAAACTATATTGCGTTATTCGCAACTGCCTTTTAGCTCCCTTCTTTCGCCTCGAAATAAATAGTATATTTGCAATAGAGAAAACAGATTAAGGTATATGGACGCAAGTGATGCTATCTCCTATTTTAAGGATATAAGCGCTTTTCTGAAAGCGTTGAAAACGGTTGCGCCGCAGTCCAATCTTTTTCATATCCATCGCCACGAAGATGCTCCCGAAACACATTCTGAGGAAACGCAGCTGTTTCGTACCAATACATTTTCAGTGTCGTTGCTCACTGATGGCGAAGCGACCTACAAAATAGGCATGCGGGAATACAGTATGAAGCCGGGCTCTTTCTATTTCATGTCGCCACAACAGTTGCGGTACTATAAAAAGATCAAACCCTGGAAAGGCTATGTGTTTGTGTTTTCGGAGGAATTTATCCGCTTGTTTTCCGGTAGTTCTATTTACAAGGAGTATCCATTCTTCAAACTGGATGCCAATGTGCAGCTTCAACTGAACAAGGAGCAACTGGCAGATTTGATTCCGTTACTGGAAGAGATGCATGCTCACTATACCGGCGCCGAAACCGATAAGTTGAAATACATTTACCATTATATGTCGTTGGTGTTGCTCAATGCCCGTAAATGGTATGCCGAACAACATGCTGCGGTACCGGAAACCGATAAGCCGGCTACACTGTCGAAACTTTTCGACGACCTGCTGGAAAAGCATTTCTTCGAAATAGCTTCGCAACATGCCGACAAGTTGCTAACCGTGTCCGATTTTGCCGCTCAACTAAAC
>Ga0302203_1000826_pt1 | contig 11844 bp, 8 predicted proteins | sample II_Fen_E1_1_FD_194576 | JGI IMG/M metagenome (GOLD analysis project Ga0302203, IMG submission 194576) | Peat permafrost microbial communities from Stordalen Mire near Abisko, Sweden - II_Fen_E1_2 | ecosystem: Environmental > Terrestrial > Soil > Wetlands > Permafrost | place: Sweden: Abisko...
AACGCCAGCCAAAGAAACACAGAGCTAAGGATTCCAATAGCAATAATATCACTACCCTATCTCCGCCACACCTTTGGCATGCCTTTGACCTGCCTTCGTTATGCCTTCGTTATGCCTTCGTTATGCCTTCGTTATGCCTTCGTTATACCTTCGCGTTTATTTAAAAGATACGTAATATATTCTCAATACATACGTGACATATAGATAATATATATCTATATAGGTATATATTATCTATATATCATCTATATTTTATATATATTTTATATATATATTATCTCATAACAGAGGTATACCAAAGGTATTACGAAGGCATACCAAAAGCAGGATGAAAAACACGAAAAAATGCCGGTGAAAAGAAGAACAAGGTAACCCCCTAAAGCAATAAGAGTGGTCATGAAAGGTGAAAGAAATAACACACGTAAAAACGTCACAAAAACCAAAGAGGGTGATCCAATTCAGTTGGATCACCCTCTTTGGTTTTGAGCAGATATTGAGAATACAAGAATGAGGTTTTGTCTGAAAATTCTGATTTTTGGATATGCTGTTTATCCGATGAATAAACAACCATATTGCTGCCTGAACAACTTATTTTGCCAGTTTGATTTTATTTAATGTGAAAACCATTCCTGAAATATCGCCCTGCACTTCGTTAATCCTTGAATTTGTATAAAAGAGGTAACCGGCGTAAATGCTAAACGAATCGGCCCATCTGACTTGTTCCCCTTCAAGCAAAGTTACGATGCGGCCATTGGATGTACGATAGACGATTTTATTATTCTCGAGGTCGGCCATATATAGATTTCCATTTTGATCGAGAATCATCCCATCGGGTGCAGGTGTCTTGCCTTCTAATTTTACAGCTTTCTCTATCTCTGCTTCATTGCTGTTGATAAGCGTTTTTACATCAATAGAATATAGACTGTATCCGCTGAGTGCATGAAAGTACAGTCTTTCATTTTTCGCGTCATAAGCAATGCCATCCGAGTTAACCCTGGTTTTTCGTTGTACACCCTTAAATGTCAGAAAACTGACTTCGGCAGTTGTGGATGAATGCGCATCCAGCACCCGTTTGGAACTTCCGGTTTTTGTATCTAGCACCACAAGTCCCGGATGTCCTGAATCCGTAAAGTATATCTTGCCGTACTTTTTGTCTATCTGTAAATCATTTATGTAGGAATCATCATGATAGCTGCCATTGCTCAATACATATATGTGAACCAATGAATTGGTAATCAAATCGAACACAAAAACACGCGGAGCATCCAGTACCTTTTGAAATTTTGGACAGCGGGTATCGAGGACATATAAAAAATGGTCGAAAATCTGTACCGATTGCACAGCAACAAATTTGTTGTTGTTTAATGGTTTTTCGATTTCCCATGAGTTCCATTCTTTATTCGGATACGGCTTATTTCCATCTTTACCATGTACCTCAACTACCGAATTATTAACTCCGGTGCGCCATCTCGGGAAATTCACAAATATACGCCCTTGATTACTTACAGCCACTCCTGTGACCTGCTGACCGGTAAACTGTGCAACCTGGGTGGCGTGGGATGTGTTTTCGGAGTTTCTATCCCGGGCTATGGCATATAAAGACATAGTCATTAAAACCCATAAAAGATATTTTTTATTTTTCATAATGAATCAAATTTTACTTGTTGTTATTTGAAAACAGAATTCAACAGCTCTCAGCTATTATTCTAAATTATACAAGACAAATGTAGTAAGAATTATCTTAAATAGTAGATTGTGAATTGAGATAATACACAAAAAGGATGACCTTGCGGACATCCTCTTTGCTTTGATTCGTTATCAACCCATGAAGGGTTATCAGACAATTCCTTTCTTGGAATTGCGAACAAAATCGATAATACTCTGTATTTCTTTGCTCATGGGTACTTCTTCTTCAACCCGGATAGCAGCATCGAGGATGCTGACATTACCGTGGTATATTAATTCATAAGCATGCGCAATGTGTTGAATTATTTTTTCAGGGAAATCATTGTATTTCAATAATTTCACATTCACTCCGTAATAGCTGGTCGGGTTGGTAGAGGTAACGATAAACGGAGGTACATCTTTCCGGAACCTGCAGCCACCCCTTACCATGCTCCAGCTACCTGCATGGGTGTCCTGAAACATGCTTACCATGGAGCTGAATATTACATGCGACTCAATAATACAGTTGCCTGCGATAATTGATTTAAGACCCAGTACGCAATGATCGCCGACACGCACATCGTGACAGATGTGAACGCCTTCCATCAACGAATTATCATTGCCAATCACAGTTTTCCCTTCGGGACTTGAAGAACGGCCTATCACTACGTTCTCGCGAAACATATTGTTGTTGCCTATCTCCAGGATGGTATCTCCGCCATGATAGTTGAAATCCTGCGGAGCAGCGCCAAGCACAGTGCCCTGGCATACCGTATTGTCATTGCCCATGCGTGTACCGCTTAAAACGCTTGCATAAGGCATTATGGTACAATTAGCGCCTATTTCTACATTCTTATCAATATATGCAAAAGGGTGAATGGTAACACCATCTCCTATTTTTGCTTCGGGACTCACAAAAGCCAACGGGCTGATTGTATTCATTTTTATATTGTTTAAAGTTATTTTTTATCTTCCGCCACCCAGAGCCTGATACAGATTAATGACTGCCTGAATACGTTCGAAGCTATCCGCTACGTCTGATAAACGGGCACTCAGCAACGACTGTTGAGCTGTAAGGACTTCCAGATAGGTGGACGATCCAAACTTCATCAATTGCTGCGTTTTATCCACCGAGCTGTTTAAAGACACTATCTGTTGTTTTCGTTGAATGCATTTTTCACCAGCCGATTGGTATTGGTACAAGGCGTTGCTCACTTCACTGCCCGCAGCCAGAATACTTTGTTGAAAAGCAAGTAAAGATGCTTGTTGTTCCGCTTTGGCTATCTTTAACCGGGCAGTATTAGCACCTTTGGCAAACAAAGGTTGTGTAAGCGACCCAGCAATTGATAACAAGAATTTACCCGGATCAACAATAACACCTCCCGCACTATTAGTCCAACCGGCCGATCCACTTAAGGTAATGTGTGGATAAAAAGCCGAGCGTGCTTGATTGGTGCTGTAATACGCACTTGCCAGAGCCATTTCGGCTTGTTTTACATCCGGACGGTTTGAAAGCATCTGTAAAGGAATGCCCACTGATAATTTTTCAGGCATTTGCTGGTCGGCGAGTGTTCCGCGCGAAATCAACTGCGGACCTTGTCCAAGCAGTAATGACAGTGTATTTTCCGTTTCGCGGATCTGCCTGCGGAGATCAGGCAAAGTGGCATTTACCTGATAGTAGGTTGCCTCACTTTGAGAGACTCCTGCCTCATTAGTCATGCCACCTTTTTTCATAGCTTTCATGGTTTGCACATTTTCGCCCCATATCTTTGCTGTTTTTTCTGTGATATCCAGCTGATCGTCCAGCATCAGCAACGTATAATAGCAATTGGCGATATTAGCAATCACCTGTGTCTGCACTGCCTGACGATACGCTTCGTTTTGCAAAAGAGAAGTATTGGCTCCACGTTTAGCATTTAGTAAACCACCAAACGCATCCACTTCCCAGCTTGCCGTTACCGGAAGGGAATAGGTTTTTGCCGTCACTCCATCAAAACTACCAATAGTTCCCTGTGGAGCAAGTGCGAACGAGGGAGCAAAAGCCAACTTAGCTGCCAGTAAACTTGCTTTGGCTTCTTCTACCCGAAGCACGGCTGTTTGCAAATTTACATTATGCGCGAGTCCCTGTTCTATCAAGATCTGAAGTTTTGGATCACGGAATACTTCATTCCATGGAAGATTTCCCATGTTGATAGTATCTGAAGCCAGGGTATCTTTTACAGATACTGTATCCCGATACATCGCAGAAGTTAACACCTCCGGTCTTTTGTACGATTTATAAATGTGGCAACTGCTCAATAAAGCAGCTACACACATTATTCCTATTATTTGTTTTTTCATTCCGATTAATCTTTATCAATTTTAGTATACTGCTCAAGTTCAGGTATAACTTCACTTATATCCATTCCTGTTTTTTCAATAGGCTTAATTTTCTCCTGCAAATACTGGAAGACAACAAATAAGCCAGGCACTACAAATATCTGACAAATAACACCTATCAACATACCACCAATGGCACCACCTCCCAAGGTTCTGTTACCGTTAGCACCAACACCGCTGGCAAACATCATGGGTAACAAACCAACGATCATAGCCAATGAAGTCATCAGAATCGGACGTAGACGGGCAGTTGCCCCCAATACAGCCGACCATGTGATACTCATGCCCGAATGCCGCCTTTGAAGGGCGAACTCAGTAATCAGAATAGCATTTTTAGCTAACAATCCGATCAGCATGATCAGGGCTATCTGTAGATAGATATTATTTTCCAATCCCATAAGCTGAGCAAAGATAAAGCTACCGGCCAAACCGAAAGGAATAGAAAAGATAACTACCAGAGGGAGCACATAACTTTCATATTGTGCACTGAGCAATAAATAAACAAAAACAAGACACAAAGCAAACACAATGGCAGTTGTATTTCCACCTCCTGTGCTTTCCTCTTCACGGGTCATACCGGAGAATTCATAACCGTAACCGGTGGGAAGAGTCTGTGCAGCTACTTCCTTGATGGCTTTTATCGCCTGACCTGAAGTGTAACCCGGAGCAGGAGAACCATTAACTGACATAGCCGTAAACATATTAAATCGATTGATGGCATCAGGTCCGTAAACCTTTTTAATAGTCATAAACTGAGTAATAGGAGCCATTTCAGTACCATTACGTACATAGACGCTGTTTAGTGTTTCCGGAGAAATCCTGTATTTAGCATCGGCCTGTACATAAACCCTGTATAGCTTTCCAAAACGGTTAAAGTTCGAAACATACATACCCCCATAATAACCCTGTAATGTTTCAAGGATTGTATTAGGGCTAATGCCTGCCTGCTTGCATTTTGCAGCATCCACGTCAATCTGATATTGAGGGAAATTAGGATTAAAGAAGGTTTGGGCTCTTGCTATTTCGGGTCGTTGATTTAGTTTGCCAAGGAAACCCTTAGATACCTGACTAAAGGTCTCAAGACTTCCACCGGTTTTATCCTGAAGATTCATTTCAAACCCATTGGTCACACTGTAACCAGGAATCATGGGAGGTGCGAATATCAATATCTGGGCATCTTTTATTTGAGCAGTCTGCATATATAACATGCCTATAACGCTGTTTACATCCTGTCCTTTGTTTTTACGCTTATCCCAGTTTTTAAGCTTACAGAAAAAAGAGCCATAAGAACTTCCAGCTCCCGACATAAGTCCATAACCACTAATCAAGATATTACTTTCGATGGATGGATTCACTTTGAGTATATCACTTACTTTTTGCATTGCTTCTTGTGTGCGTTCCTGCGATGTGCCGGGTGCCATATTTACCACCATCATAAATGTTCCTGTGTCTTCATTTGGAACCATTCCCGTAGGAGTAAATTTCATTAACAGCACTAACACAACAATACCAACACCAACCATGGCAAACGAAATCCAACGATGTTGAATAATTCTTGTTATACTAGCTTTGTATTTTGCCAGTATAACCTCATACGTTGTATTAAATGCCAGATGAAAACGCTGAATATAATTCAGGGGTTTGCCATCTTCACCTTCTTTTTTATGCGGTTTAAGGAAAAGAGCACATAAGGCAGGACTCAGCGTTAATGCATTTAAAGCCGATAGCCCGATAGCAACTGCCATTGTAACGCCAAACTGGCGATAGAACACTCCCGAAGTTCCTCCCATGAAACTTACAGGGATAAACACAGCCATCATCACAAGGGATATAGAAAGAATGGCACCTGAAATTTCATTCATGGCATCTATTGAAGCGCTTTTTGCCGATTCATATCCCTGATCCATCTTAGCATGGACCGCCTCCACCACCACGATCGCATCATCCACCACGATCGCTATAGCGAGCACCAGTGCACTTAAAGTCAACAAGTTTAAGCTAAACCCGAACAATGCCAACAACAAGAAGGTACCAATCAATGCTACCGGAATAGCGATTGCCGGAATCAGTGTTGATCTGAAATCCTGAAGGAAAATATACACCACTAAAATAACCAAAAGAAAGGCTTCAATCAATGTCTTAATTACTTCATCAATGGACGCATCCAGGAAATCGTTGGCATTCACCATTACCGTATACTTCATACCGGCGGGCAAGTCTTTCTCAGTCTGCTTCAGTAATTTATTGACATTATTGATGATCTCCGTCGCATTTGAGCCTGCAGTCTGATAGACAACACAAGTCACTCCATTATGTCCATCAGTAAAACTACTTACACTGTTGGACTGAGGTCCCAATTCAATACGTGCAACATCTTTAAGCCTTAGTATATTGCCATCAGATGACGCTTTGATAACAATATTTTCAAACTCTTCTGTTTGTTGCAAGCGTCCCCTGGTCTTCATAATATACTGGAACGACTGATTTCCATCTTCACCAAATTGTCCGGGAGCTGCTTCGATATTTTGTTCGGCCAGTGCTGCTGAAATATCACTTGGCATCAATTTATACTGAGCCATGACTTCCGGCTTTAACCAGATACGCATCGAGTATTCCCTTGCTCCCATAATTGAAGCATCACCTACCCCGGAAACACGCATTATTTGAGGAATGATATTTATCTTGGCATAGTTTTGCAAGAAAGTCTGATCATATTTATCATCGGAACTAGACAAGGAAAACACCAACAACATACTTGTCTGCCGTTTACTTGTAATTACTCCGACCTTGGTAACTTCTGCCGGTAACAGCCCCTGAGCTTTGGTCACACGATTTTGTACATTTACAGCCGCCATGTCCGGGTTGGTTCCCTGTTTAAAATAGACATTGATTGACGCAGAACCATTATTGGAAGCTGTCGAGGTCATGTAAGTCATGTTTTCCACCCCGTTTATAGACTCTTCCAATGGAGCTATGACACTGTTCATCACTGTCTGGGCATTTGCACCTGTATACGTGGTGCTTACCTGAATTGTTGGTGGAGCAATATTCGGATATTGCTCAATGGGCAATGACTCTAAACCCAGTATCCCCAAAATAACAATAAATATAGAGATTACTGTTGAGAGTACCGGGCGATTTATAAATTTATCTAATTTCATATTTCTTCTATGTTTGACAAATACTTACTTTTTAGGAGCTTTAGCGGCTGCTTGTTCTGCACTGGCTTTTTTAGCGGCTGCCTGTTCAGGAGTTATTTCCTTAATCTGCATGCCATCTCTAAGTGTCCCTACACCTTCGGCAACAATCTTATCACCCACTTTCAACCCTGAAGTAACGACATAGTTTTTGCCATCATCCAACTGGAATATTTCAACAGGAGTACTTTTAACGATCGATTTGCTATCAACGATGTAGACAAATTTCTTATCCTGAACTTCGTAAGTAGCATTTTGAGGAACAACAATACAGTTATTCAACTTGTAAGGAACTAATACAGATCCCGTACCGCCACTTCGCAACATATGACGTTTATTAGGGAACTTAGCACGAACACTCACCGAACCGGTAGACTGATCAATAACCCCACTCATAGTTTCCACCTTACCGGTTTGACCATATAAATTTCCATCAATCATTTTAAGCTCAACATCCGGTAGCTTCTTCAAAATTTCTTTAGGAGAATCACCATTGGCAGTAAGGACTAAAAGTTGTCTTTCGGTCATGGAAAAATAAGCATACATGTCAGAGATATCGGATACAGTGGTAAGAGGTGTTGTTCCGGTTGGGCTAACCAGACTACCCACACGGAAAGGGATACTTCCCACTACTCCATTCGACGGACTAGTTACCCGGGTGTACGATAGATTCTTTTTAGCACTTATAAACTGAGCATTCGCCTGCGACAATAATGCTTTCGCTGACAGTAAAGAGTTTTCAGCCAGTTGCAAATCATACGAACCAATCACGTTGCTTTTAGCCAGCTCACGCTTGTTTTCAGCAGTCAACCCTGCGGTTGCTACATTTGCTTTTGCTACATTTACAGCTGAACGGGCAACATTAACAGCTTCTTCATATTGCACGGCGTCAATCTGAAATAATATCTGACCTTTATGTACCACAGAACCTTCATCCACACAAAGACGTGTAATGAATCCTGAAATCTGAGGACGAATTTCAATGTCCTGCTTCCCTTTCATGACAGCCGGATAGGAGCTTTTCAATTCTACATCCGAACTACTTAACGTCGTTACGGCATATTCCGCAACCATATCACCTCCTTGTTGTCCCTTCTTATTGCAAGAATAGAAAGACAAGCATACCAATAACACTCCGATAATTGATACAGGAGCGTAAAACAATCTGGCGTTTCTCTTAATCATAAAATATTTACACATTTAGTTCAATTTATACCTAAAAAATAACAGCTGCAAAGGTCATAATAATTTAATAAGCAGGAAAGCTCCAAAGTTCGTAAAAATTGTTCCATATTTCCGCATTATTTTCAGAATAAAGAAATATCGTTTATATTTGTGGTCTAAACAAGAACAACAGCAAGAACAACAGATGGATTCTAACAAACTTATTTTTGAAGGAAGTTTCGTATCAACAGACAACGACTTTGCTATGCATTCCGATATAAGAAACTCTTTTTCATTGGAATATCCGATGCATTGCGACAGGGAATACATTGGCGTTTGTCTGGATGGATACGCAGAAATAGAAGTTAATTTAATAGAGCACACTATATCAAAAAACGAAGTCGTTATCATTTCGAAAAATCAAATTGTATTTCATCATAAAATAAGTGATGACTTTAGGTTTATATTATTTTCCTACTCTAATGAAATTCTAAATGAATTTGTAAATGAAATACGAAAATATCCACCTTTCTTTGTTTTTTTCAGACAAAGATTCCCATCATTCATGCTCAATGAAACTGAAGCAGAGCAAATCATGGATTATTATAATCTGATGTGGAAGGCCACAAAGAATGTTCAGAATGACCATAAAACAGACTCCATCAAGCATTTATTAAGCTCATTACTTATTACCCTTCATTGGTTTGCAAATAAAAACGCAGATAAACCGGCTCCCACATCCCGAAAGCATGAGTTAGTTCATGAATTTTTCACTTTGATATTTGAGCACTACAAAGAAGCAAAGGATGTCTCTTTCTATGCCGATAAGCTTTGCGTTTCTCCTAAATATCTATCCACACTGGTAAGACGGGAAACTGACAGAACGGCCAAAGACTGCATAGACAATTATGTAATACTCGAAAGCAGAGTATTGCTGAACTCCTCTTTTACCATTCAGGAAATATCTCAACAATTAAATTTTCCGAATCAATCATTCTTCGGTAAGTATTTTAAAAAACATACAGGCATGTCCCCTATGAATTATCGGAAATCCAGATAAAACAGAAATAGAATGCATTTTTGTGAATTTAAGAACACGCAGAATAAACGTAAAAGCAGCATTCCTTTTGTTATTTGCATACTAAAACAATTTAATACTTAGAGAACCATTGCCGGGGCTCTGTTAATTAAATTTCGTTTCATATAGTAATTATCTATAAACATTGACCTTTCAACCTATAACCCATCAGACATGCCTACTGTTCAGTTCGTTTGAAAAAAAACTGAATCGAAACTACTCAGCACCATCGAAATCCTTCGGCGTAGCGCCTGATAGGAGCCTTAATTTTTAGGTAGGATTGCTCCTGCATTTGCCCTATCATCCTAGTACTACCATAATGCAACATTATCGAATCTGTCTCATAATTATAATTCAGATATTTCATAGATATCCCTTATTATATATGATAAGGGATATCTATGGGATATCTATGAGACATCTATGGGATATCTATGAAACATCTATATCATCAAAGCGATATCATGACGAACAATCAGTGACTGAAAGTTATATGAAACAGGATCCGTCTTTCGGGCAATAACGTTGTACAACTATCTGCCAAACTTAAAAAAATCCTGATCCGGGTTGGATTATTATAGTTGTTCAATCTTCGGATTTATCTCTCCCTTTTTTGTACTTTTGTAAAAGCAAAATTGCAAATTACAACTAAACAGTAAACCTTTGACTTCCAACAAAAACATTTTTAAAGTAACTTATCCTATCTTCCTGACATTGCTGGCGCAGAACATTATGAACGTCACCAACACTGCTTTTTTGGGACGGGTAGGTGAAGTTGAATTAGGGGCCTCCGCCATTGGCGGAGTATTTTACTTTGCCATTTACATGATCGGATTCGGGTTTAGCCAGGGGGCACAAATTCTGATAGGCAGGCGTAATGGTGAAAAGAACTACAAGCAAATCGGACCGATATTCAACAATAGCCTTATTTTCAATTTCATACTCAGTGCTATCATCTTTGGGATTTCGGTCAAAGGAGTACCGCAGATCATGAAGCTTTTGGTCAGTTCGGATCAGGTGTACAATGCATCGATTGAATACCTGGACTGGCGCATCTATGGATTCTTTTTTTCATTCCTGAATGTAATTTTCCGTGGGCTATACGTAGGTATTACCCAAACTCGCATTCTCACGACATCGGCTATTTTAATGGCAATCACCAATATTATTTTCGATTACATCCTGATTTTTGGTCATTTTGGTTTTCCGGCCATGGGAATCACAGGTGCAGGTATTTCCTCGGTGATAGCTGAATTTGTTACTCTTATCTATCTGGTGTGGCATACTATTTACAGAACAGACAGGAAGAAGTACAGGCTATTCGAATTTAACAAGGTGGAAATAAAGATTCTGATGAATATCCTGAATTTATCCATTTTTATCATGTTCCAGTATTTCATTTCTATTTCCACCTGGTTTATATTCTTTATTTTCATTGAACGCATGGGTGAAGAACCGCTGGCAGTGAGCAACATAGGCCGAAGTACCTATATTCTGCTTATGATACCCGGTTCAGCACTAGCCACCACGGTGAATACACTGGTAAGCAACCTCATAGGTGCAGGACGGAAAGATGAAGTATTTTCATTCATCAAGCGTATCATTGGAATAGCATTAGTCATAGTTGTGCCCCTGATTCTGGTTACGCTGGCCGTACCTCAGCTAATTGCGCGTATTTATACCGATGATGCCCGGTTGATTCTTGCCTGCATACCTGTATTGCGGGTGATATGTGTAGCTATTCTGTTTTGTTCTGTCGGTAATATCATTTTCAGTGGTGTATCCGGCACCGGCAATACCCGTACAGCTTTCTTTATTGAGTTTCTGACATTGTTCTTTTACCTGACTTACGTGTATTACACCTCCATTGTCCATCCAAGCCCAACCTATGTGGTATGGATGTCCGAGTTTGTCTACTGGATCATTAATGGCGGCCTGGCTTATTTATATCTGCTGAAAGGTAACTGGAGAAAGAGGGAAATCTGATGGGTTGACTGGCTAATTAATGAATGTGGCTATAACAGTAAAGCAATTTAGTTTAGCTCCCACATCACACTTCTGGCACAAAACCTGTGATTTCTATCCTTTTTAAATAAATTCAGGTCACTGCTGTATAAGATCTGTAATCGGATGAAAACAACAATTCTAAATTTTAATCAATAAAAATACTTATTTTTGTAAATTGTATTCAACTTTCTATCGAATCAACCCATATAATAAAATAACGTAGCATTAACTTATTGAACTTAACCAACCAATCAACCCAATACAATGGCCAAAACCAAATCTGTATACGTCTGTCAGAACTGTGGAGTAGATTCCCCTAAATGGATTGGGAAATGCCCATCGTGTGGTGAATGG
>Ga0302203_1000833_pt1 | contig 11776 bp, 9 predicted proteins | sample II_Fen_E1_1_FD_194576 | JGI IMG/M metagenome (GOLD analysis project Ga0302203, IMG submission 194576) | Peat permafrost microbial communities from Stordalen Mire near Abisko, Sweden - II_Fen_E1_2 | ecosystem: Environmental > Terrestrial > Soil > Wetlands > Permafrost | place: Sweden: Abisko...
GGTCAGTGGAAACGCGAAACCGACCAACCCGAACGCCCGAATTCTATCATAACCTCTTTCAACCGCAACTTTGCAAAACGTGCCGATGGAAACCCCAATACACACACCTTTATCGGTTCGCCTGAGGTGGTAGCTGCCCTTACCGTGGCCGGCGACTTGTGCTTTAACCCGCTTACCGATTCGCTTATAAACACGAAAGGCGAAAAGGTGAAACTTACCGAACCATCGGGTTATGAATTGCCTGTAAAAGGATATGCTGTAGAAGATGCAGGTTATTTAGCCCCTGTAACCGATGGAAGCAAGGTAGTAGTAAACATAAGTCCTGAATCCAAACGACTACAGATACTGCAACCGTTTACTGCCTGGGATGGTAAAGATTTGATTAAACAACCTCTACTGATTAAAGCTACCGGAAAATGTACCACCGACCATATATCAATGGCAGGTCCATGGTTGAAATTCCGCGGACATCTGGATAATATCTCCGACAATATGCTTATAGGAGCTGTGAATGCGTTCAACAATAAAACCAACGCTGTGCTGGATCCATCAACCGGCGAATATGTAGCTGTACCGGCACTGGCACGCAAGTACAAAGCTCTGGGCGTAGGCTCGGTAGTGGTAGCCGAAGAAAACTACGGTGAAGGCTCCAGCCGCGAACATGCAGCCATGGAACCGCGCCACCTGAACGTAAAAGCCATTCTGGTAAAATCTTTTGCCCGCATACACGAAACCAACCTAAAAAAACAGGGCATGCTGGCACTCACTTTTGCCGACAAAAATGACTACAACAAAGTACGCGAAGACGACCGTCTCAGCATCACTGGTCTGACCACTTTTGCCCCCGGTAAAAATCTTCAGGTAGTGTTAACTCACTCCGATGGGACTACCGAAAGTTTCGACGTATTGCACACCTACAATCAGGCTCAAATTGATTGGTTCAGAGAGGGTAGCGCATTAAATGCAATGCAGAAATAAAAAAAACAAAAAATTGTCAGCCTTTAAAAAACAAAAAACATCAACAGCGTGTTAATGTAGTAATGAGAAAAAATAATAACAATATAAAAGCAAAGGTCATGGAACAAGATTATTTGATTTATAAATTATCGGAGACGATTAAAACCACCAGCAGAATCGACAAAGAATTGTTTACACAATTTAATGTGAAACGTGGACTAAGAAACGAGGATCACTCAGGGGTGCTTGTTGGATTAACAAAGGTAGGTGATGTTGTTGGGTACGAAAAACTACCGGAAGGTGGTTTAAAAGCTGTTCCCGGCAAACTGATTTACAGAGGCATAGATGTAGAAGATTTAGTTCATGGATTTCAAGCCGAACATCGCTTAGGCTTCGAAGAAACTGCATTTCTACTCCTTTCGGGCTACCAACCTGATGCAGAAGAGCTAAAAGCATTTTCTAAACTACTGGTAGAAGGAATGGCATTGGCTCAAAAAGCGACCATGAATATTATTGACCTCGAAGGTCAGGACATCATGAATATTTTATCGCGTAGTGTACTTGAAATGTACACATTCGATTCCAATCCTGACGACATTACCCGCGACAATCTTATTCGCCAATCGATTGATTTGATTGCAAAATTCCCAACTATTGTTGCGTATGCTTTTAATATTCTTCGCCACAGTCAACAAGGACGTTCGTTGCACATTCGTCACCCAAAAGAAGATATGTCTTATGCAGAAAACTTCCTGTATATGATGAAAGGTCCGAATAACTACACCGAATTGGATGTGAAAATTCTTGACTTAACATTAATTCTACATGCCGACCATGGTGGAGGTAACAATTCAACCTTTGCTGTACGTGTTGTAAGCTCTACACAAACAGACACTTATTCTGCTATTGCTGCTGGTATTGGTTCGTTAAAAGGACCTTTACACGGAGGTGCAAATATAAAAGTAGTTCAAATGTTTGAACACCTGAAAACAGCCATCAAAGACTGGACAAATGTAAAAGAAATTGATGCTTACCTGAAAAAAATGCTGAACAAAGAGGCATACAACAAGAGTGGTTTGATTTATGGTATCGGACATGCAGTTTATACTATTTCCGATCCCCGGGCACTTTTATTGAAAGAAATGGCACGTGCCATGGCTGTTGAAAAAGGGCTTGAAAAAGAATTTGCTTTCTTAGAATTGCTTGATGAACGTTCGGTGAATGCATTTATGACATTTAAAGGAGATGGTATCAATAAGCAAGTATGTACAAATGTTGATTTCTATTCAGGTTTCGTTTACGATGCAATCGGTCTGCCAAGCGAAATTTTCACCCCAATGTTCGCCATGTCTCGTGTAGCCGGTTGGTCTGCTCACCGCATTGAAGAATTAAACTTTGCCAGCAAACGAATTATTCGACCTGCTTACAAAAACGTAGGTGAGCGCAAAACATTTATCCCATTGAAAGATAGATAAAAACAGCAGCCCCCTAAATCCCCCATGGGGGACTTTAGAGAGGAAACAATAGAATCTACTCATATAATTCAGTTAATAATCCTTTTACAAATGCCCAAAAAAGTCCCCCATGGGGGATTTAGGGGGCTTTAATTTATGAACAAAATAAAAGTAACAAACCCCGTCGTTGAACTTGACGGCGATGAGATGACCCGCATAATCTGGGCATTTATTAAAGAACAACTTATCCTCCCCTACCTCGATCTGGATATCAAATACTACGATCTAGGAATTGAAAATCGCGATTTAACCAACGATGAAGTAACTATTGAAGCTGCAAACGCAATCAATAAATACAATGTTGGTATTAAGTGTGCTACCATTACGCCCGACGAAGCCCGTGTGGAAGAATTCGGTCTGAAAAAAATGTGGAAATCACCTAATGGAACCCTCCGCAACATTATAGGTGGAACCGTTTTTCGCGAACCGATTATTTGCAACAACGTGCCACGCTATGTACAGGGTTGGACTAAACCCATCGTCATAGGTCGTCATGCTTTCGGCGACCAGTACAAAGCCACAGATACGGTGATTAAAGGCAAGGGAACTTTGAAAATGACTTTCACCAACGAAGCCGGCGAAACCAAAGAATGGGAAGTGTATAACTTCGAAGGCGATGGTGTGGCTATGACCATGTACAATACCGACGAATCAATCTACGGCTTTGCACGCTCTTCTTTTCAGGTAGCGTTGGAAAAAAAGTGGCCATTGTATCTTTCAACCAAAAACACTATTCTGAAAGCTTACGACGGACGCTTCAAAGACATTTTTCAGGAAGTGTACGAAAAGGAATTTCAGGCTGCATTTAAAGAGGCCGGAATTACATACGAGCATCGCTTAATTGATGATATGGTGGCTTCTTGCATGAAGTGGAATGGCGGTTTTGTTTGGGCTTGTAAAAACTATGATGGCGACGTGCAGTCTGACACCGTTGCTCAGGGCTTTGGTTCATTGGGATTGATGTCGTCGGTACTGGTTACCCCCGATGGAAAAACCGTAGAAGCAGAAGCAGCTCACGGAACTGTAACACGACACTACCGTCAGCACCAACAAGGCAAGGAAACTTCCACTAACCCTATCGCCTCTATATTTGCATGGACGCGTGGACTTATGCACAGAGCTAAGTTGGACAACAATCCTGAATTGCTGAATTTCTGCGAAAAACTGGAGCAGGTATGTATTGAAACTGTTGAAGCAGGTGAAATGACCAAAGATCTGGCAATTCTTATTTACGGAGAAGGTGTTACCAACGCCAACTATCTGAGTACCGAAGGATTTTTAGCTACACTTAAACGCAACTTGGATAAGAAACTGGCGTAAGAGATTTCATAAAGTAAACAAAAACATAAAAGGAGCAACTGATTAGTTGCTCCTTTTATGTTTCAAGAAAATCGTACTATCGTTCCGATTATCCCAAAAATCCTTTTAATAATTTACTTTTAGCATTGGGTCTCAATTTCCGAATCGCTTTTTCTTTGATTTGTCGCACACGTTCACGCGTCAAACCAAATTCATCGCCTATTTCTTCCAATGTCATTTCCGTCACACCAATTCCAAAGAATTTTTTCACTATATCGCGTTCTCTGTCCGACAAAGTAAATGCCAGTACACGCTCTATTTCTTTAGAAAGCGATTCGTTAATCAACACACGATCTGCATTCGGAGAGTCATCGTTAATCATTACATCCAACAAGCTGTTATCCTCGCCTTCAACAAAAGGAGCATCAACAGAAATATGACGTCCTGAAACTTTCATCGTGTCGGCAATTTTGTCTACCGGAATATCCAGTACATCTGCCAACTCTTCGGGTGAAGGTTTGCGCTCGTTTTCCTGCTCAAATTTAGAAAATGCTTTGTTGATTTTGTTTAATGATCCTACCTGATTAAGCGGTAAGCGAACAATACGTGATTGTTCGGCCAAAGCTTGTAAGATAGACTGACGAATCCACCAAACCGCATACGAAATAAACTTGAATCCACGTGTTTCATCGAATTTTTCGGCAGCTTTAATCAGACCAAGATTGCCTTCATTGATTAAGTCGGGTAGACTGAGGCCTTGATTTTGGTACTGTTTTGCTACTGAAACAACAAAACGTAAGTTAGCACGTGTCAGTTTTTCCAACGCTATTCTATCTCCTGCGCGGATTCGTTGAGCCAACTCAACTTCTTCTTCAACAGTAATAAGATCTTCGCGTCCTATCTCTTGGAGGTATTTGTCAAGAGATGCACTTTCACGATTCGTGATTGATTTGGTAATTTTTAATTGTCTCATTTTATTGATGAAAATTAGCTTGCAAAAGTAGCATTTTTTTTTGGTTCTACAAAACCGAAAAATCCAAAAGAATTATGACCTTTATTTCTATGCTAACAATTTATATTCAAGTAAGTTTATAAAACGGAAACGGTTTACCGAATTTGTATTCATATTAGCAAATTTAAACATCAGGGCACATTAAGTTGGTTTGAAAACACCCCAAAACATTTGCTATTTATGATTAACGCAACAGCCTTGAAATTGTTTCTGATTGTTGAAAAATAAAACACACAAACCCTTTTTAGCGGATTTGTGTGTTTCTCAAATCTATATCCCGGGCGAAATTAATCAGCCAAATCTATTGCCAGGTAAATTACCCTGCCGTTAGGATAAGCTCCAGCAATATACAGTGGTTTTTCTTTTTCTCCGTTATTCATCACATCTTCATAAGCCTCCTGAATGTCTTCGACAGAGCGTATGGTTTTATTATTTATCTTGAGAATAATGAATCCGGCTTTAATACCCTGATCGTTCAGTTTTCCTTTAGAAAGTGATTTGATCTCAATACCATAACTCAATCCCAAGCGATCTTTGGTTTTGCTATCCACTTCTTTAAATGTAGCTCCCAACACGTCTTTACTGTCTTCCGATTTTACTACATTAAAGTTGCCCTGCGTATTTTTAAGTTCCACTTTCAACTTTTCTTCTGAGTCACCTCTCACAACGGTAACTGTTATTTTATCGCCTGGGCGGTAACGACCAACTTGTTCGCGCAACTCAGCTGAAGATTTGACGGAAACACCATTTATGTTATTAATTACATCTCCTTTTTTTATTCCGGCACTTTTAGCAGCACTTTGATCAAAGACCTGATCAACATAGGCACCCTCCAATGTTTTCAGTTTTTTCTCTTTGGCCAACTTACTGTCAATGTCACCAATATTAACACCCAACAATGCACGTTGTACAACACCATATTGGCGAATATCCGAAACAACCTTTTGTACAATACTTACTGGGACTGCAAAAGCGTAACCGGCATAGGAACCTGTTTGAGAAGCAATAGCTGCATTGATACCTACCAATTCACCTCTCGTATTTACCAAAGCTCCTCCACTATTTCCCGGATTTACAGCTGCATCGGTTTGAATAAACGATTCAATCGGCATTTTGGTGTTAATAATATTGATATTACGCGCCTTGGCACTCACAATACCAGCAGTAACAGTAGAAGTCAGATTGAACGGATTACCAACCGCCAATACCCACTCACCCACTTTCAGCGAATCGGAATTACCGAATGCAATCACCGGCAGTTTTTCTGCATCAATTTTAATCAAAGCAATATCGGTGTTGGGATCTGCTCCAATCAATTTCGCTTTAAACGTACGCTTATCATTCAGCGTTACTTCAATCTCCGACGAACCATCCACAACATGATTATTCGTTACGATATAACCATCATTGGTAATGATTACACCAGAACCAACCCCTTCCTGCATCGGAGCATCGTCATCCTTTTTCGATCTGGGATTTTGCTGAGGTCGTCCGAAGAAGTAATCAAAAAGCGGATCGTTTTGAAACCCTCCAAACTGCTGAACCTTCATTGGCGTTTTGGTTTTTACGTGAACCACTGCATGTATACTTAATTCGGCAGCAACTGTAAAATCAGTTTCCATTGCATGAGCCGCATGAGCAAATTTAGCATAGGTAACCGGAAGTTGAGTCTCCGACGAATTTAAACTGTCCCGCTTTTGCGAAACTAAATTAGTAGTCAGATTTGTCGCCACACTTACCGCAACGACTAAACCGAAAAAGCCGAGCGTTTTCATTCTTTTTGTTGCATTCATATTTTTCAATTTAAATTAATAATTTGGTTATAGCTTTATTTCTTCATTACGCTAAACAGCATGTTTCTATTGCGAAAATAATCAAAAGTCATTCCTGAAAATTAAATTCGAATAGATATTTGAATATAATTAACCTTCATTTTTTTGAGCTTAACGCGCATTAACGGAGAAGAATCTGTTCGTAAAAAAAACTGAAAAAGTTGGACAAAAAAAAGCCACCCTTTTGTCAGGTGGCTTCATTTAAGTATTCAAATTTCCGGCAGGAAATTTAGAGGGTTGATTTTTTATAACCGTAAACGGCTAAGTCACCTAATTCTTCTTCGATACGAAGCAACTGATTATACTTAGCCATACGATCGGAACGACTTAGTGAACCCGTTTTGATTTGTCCTGAGTTAGTTGCTACGGCAATGTCCGCAATAGTAGCATCTTCGGTTTCGCCCGAGCGGTGCGAAGTAACCGAGGTATAACCGGCACGGTGAGCCATTTCAATAGCATCCAATGTTTCGGACAAGGTGCCGATTTGATTTACTTTAATCAGAATAGAATTGGCGCAGCCTAAATCAATACCTTTTTTCAGGTAATCAACGTTGGTTACAAATAAATCATCGCCTACCAACTGAATTTTGCTGCCCAGTTTATCGGTCAATAATTTCCAGCCATCCCAGTCGCCTTCGCTCATACCATCTTCAATAGAATCAATCGGATATTTGCTTACCAACTCTGCCAAATAATCAACCTGCTGAGCAGAAGTACGCTTAACACCGGTAGGTCCTTCAAATTTTGAATAATCATAAATGCCATCTTTGTAAAATTCTGAAGAAGCACAGTCCAAACCGATAGTCACATCTTTTCCAGCTTTGTAACCGGCTTTTTCGATGGCAGTAATGATTGATTCCAGTGCATCTTCCGTTCCTTTAAGTGTTGGAGCAAAACCACCTTCATCGCCTACAGCCGTGCTGAGATGACGATCGTGAAGTACCTTTTTCAACGAATGGAATACTTCGGCACCGGTACGCAAGCCTTCTTTAAAAGAAACTGCACCAACGGGACGAATCATAAATTCCTGAAAAGCAATAGGTGCATCGGAGTGCGAGCCACCGTTGATAATGTTCATCATTGGGACGGGTAATACGAAAGTATTTACACCACCAATGTAGCGGTACAAAGGCAAATCCAGATACGATGCTGCAGCTTTAGCTACTGCCAACGAAACACCAAGAATAGCATTGGCACCCAGATTCGATTTTGTTTTTGTTCCATCCAACTTAATCATTAGTTTATCGATAGAACGTTGTTGCAAAGCACTGACACCAATTAATGCAGGACCCAGAATGTTATTCACGTTGGCAACAGCTTTTTGAACACCTTTACCCAAATAGCGACTTTTATCACCATCGCGTAGTTCAATAGCTTCGTTTTCTCCGGTTGAAGCTCCAGAAGGAACCGCAGCACGCCCAATGACACCTGACTCTAACAAAACATCTACTTCTACAGTGGGGTTTCCGCGCGAGTCAAGTATTTCGCGGGCAACGATTTTTTCAATTTTACTCATCTTTGTTTTAATTATAAAATTTGTTTTCTAATGATTGATTTTATACCCTTATTAACGCCTCAAATTCAAAATTGTTCGAAATAAAGAGACATAATTAGCGTTGAATTATATCCGGCAAAAAAGTAGTATTTTTGTCAAAAGTAAATGCAAAAGTAAACACAAAAAATCAAATGAAAAAACTAATCTTACTTGCCTCACTTGGCCTGAGTATCTCAGTGTGTGGTCAATTTAAACAAATCGTCTCTAAACTTCCAACATCGCTATCCGGCACCTCTACTAAATCAGTATCAAACACCGAAAACGTAGCTGGTCTGAAAAATTCGCTCACAGTAGGTATAGAAAAAGCTGTAGCAAATCTTGGAGCTGAAAATGGGTTTTATAAAAATGAAGCGCTGAAATTACTTTTACCACCTGAAGCGCAACCAATCATGAAAAACATCAAGATGGTTCCGGGCGGACAAAGCCTGATTGACAAAACGGTACTTGCTATGAATCGTACAGCCGAAGACGCTGTAAAAGAGGCTACACCTATATTCAAAACGGCCATTATCAATATGAGTGTTACCGATGCTGTCGGTATTTTATTTGGAAACAATAATGCTGCCACCGAATACCTGCGCAAAACCACCTACTCACAATTGAAAGCTGCTTTTGCTCCCAAAGTAAAGACATCGCTCGACAAACCATTGGTGGCCAATGCATCTACCACTGAGACATGGAACACCTTAAGTTCCGGTTACAACAAAGTTGCCAAAACCACAGCCGGCTCCATCTACGGCATGAAAACAGTGAATGTTGACATGGAAAACTATGTTACAGAAAAAGCACTGGATGCACTTTTTATTAAAGTAGCCGACGAAGAAAAATCAATCAGAAGCAATCCGTCAGCCCGTGTAAACGATTTATTGAAAAAAGTTTTCGGACAGTTGGATAAGAAATAAACCGCACTACACTAACTGTAAGATAACAGACTAAGGGAGAATCCATTTAGAATTACTAAATGGATTCTCTCTGTTTTTATACCTATCACCCGACTGTTCCTCCCTGATCAACGAATAAAAACATATCGGCAATTTAATAGCCAAAATACTTATGGACAGACTGAAACATGCGACGTTTGTTCGGGCAAAAGAAAAAATAAGAAGCCGTATCAACAATATTTTAAACGCAAATTACAAATCTGCGTTTTTTCTTTCTATTGAATAAAGACTCATAAAGGGTATTCAATTCCCAACCCCTTTGCCCGCTGTGTAATAAGATCAACATATTCTGATTTCATTGTTTCCGGCAAAAAACTGAGTTGAATGAATTCAAACCAACGTGGAATAGCTTTGACAAATTTCGAGAAAATACGTTCAATACTTTTCTCATCCAACCCATTTAACGCAAATGCCTTTTGAAAATCAGATTTCTTCAACTTTCGTTTTTTTCCATTCAATGTCAACGCCAACTCTTCTTTGTCGGCTGGATTTACGAGAATCGTGGCAACCATGTCGTATGCTGGCATTAATGTAAATCCAGCTACAGAAGTACGGAGCAACGAAAAGTTTTTCAGATGCATATCAGCATTACCTGTCAGAAACGAGAATATAATCTGTTCGTAAAACATAATCTCATCCAATACAGGATTAACCGAATATCGAAGAATTGTTTTTGCAATATTTTCATACGATGAATGATATTTATGCTCAGTCAATCGCTCGGTTAGCTGACACATATCTTCCATCTGTATTTTTTCACGACCTTTTCTGTCAAGACGTTTTGTAATATAGGCCAAAGTTCCCGATTTCAGACGAATCAAACTATGCGGAACTGTGGATATTTTTGCGATTTCAGCTAAATGCATGGTCAAATCCTCTACTTCCGGCAAATGAACATAAGTCGTTGTTTGTGGCTTTAAGATATAAGCGCCCCACAAACCGACAATGGTAAATCGCTTGTTTTCTTTAGGCTTTGAAGCTGATATTTCCAATGACAATTTGGCTTGTACGCCAGTCACAGATATTTGACTTCGAATAATTTCGGTAGCCAGATCTTGCATTTCATCATCTGTGTAAGGTAGTTCGGGCACAACGGCGGTGCCAAAAATTCTCCTGCTACAAGCAGCATGAAAATCAATTTCATTATTCAACAAGGGCTTATAACAATACAAACATTGTTTCATTTTTCACCTCCGTCTTCTATACGTTCAACACTTACAGCCCCCAAACAATCTTTACAGCAGTTGAGCAACAATTCCATTCGGTCATGTGGGTTTATCTTCCAATTTTGCTCAGCAATATCAAGCAACCAGCCCTCAGGAATCAAACCATCAAAAAAAGGGAACAAAATAACGCTTTTGTAAGCTTTCTCTTGTAACGGAAATATCAAGCTAATAGCCTCATTTGTTGAAACTGAAGCATAATCAACATCATAACAGAACTCGAAACCATCATCGGTTTGAGTTATAGTTCCAACCCGTTTATCATACAGTTTGACTTCCCCTTGTTTCATGGCTCAATAGTTTTTCACGATCAATTTCAGTGGGAGACAATTCATGTCCAAAAAGTCGTAACACCTGATTTACCTTATCTATACGCAATGTGGTCTTTCCCTGCTCCAATTCCCGCACAAAACGTAATCCTACACCTGCCTTTTCAGCTAAGTCTTGCTGAGTCAGGTTTGTTTGTTTTCTTTTCTCTTTTAGAAATGTAGACAGTTCCATATTTACACAAAATTATACCCGATAAGGTATAATCGAATGCAATTGAAGCTGAATTATACCCTATCGGGTGCAAATATATATATTTATCCTGACATTATACCCGAAAGGGTGTAATAAAATATAACGAGGTCTTATCCCCCTTTAGGGGCTAGGGGTTTTCACTCAAACTCCACCACCGTAACACCGGCACCACCAAACTGGATATGTTCGTCGCGATACGTCCGAATGCCGTGAGTGGTTCCAAGATACTGACGAATCATCTGGCGCAACGCACCGGTACCCGTTCCGTGCAGAATGCGAACCGATGCCACACCTACCATCACGGCATCGTCGATAAAATACATCACAGCCTGCAATGCTTCGTCGCCACGCATGCCCCGAACATCTATTTCCGACTGAAACGTAAGCTTGCGTTGACGAACTTCGTCAGTAGCCGTATTGCCCAGCGATTCGTATTTACGTGCTTCCTTCTTTAACTGATTATTGCTGATAGCTTCCAGTCGGTTCAGCTTCACTGTCGACTTCAGATTACCAAAAGCCACCAACGCCTGCTTATCCTGCATTTCAATAATGGTTCCGGTAGCCGTTTGTCCTTTCATACGAACGTTGGAACCGATTTTCAATTCTGATTTCTCAGCTTCTCGCTCTGAAGTAGTGATTGCTTTTTGAGCCACTTTAGATTTAAGTTTCAAAGTCGGTACATTTTCCAAGTCCCCTTTAGGGGATTTAGGGGTCAGCTCATTTCCAATTTTCTTTTTGAAATCATCCAATTCCTTTCTTACCAATTGCGTACGAACCTTTTCGGCATCGGCCTCTTTTATCTGGCGTATGGTATTTTCAATCTTAGCATTGGCTTCGTTCAACAAGTTTCTGGCTTCATCTTTCGCTTTGTTCGTAATTTCCTTACGCTGCTTATCCATGCCGGCCATCTCCTCTTCGTAC
>Ga0302203_1000840_pt1 | contig 11691 bp, 6 predicted proteins | sample II_Fen_E1_1_FD_194576 | JGI IMG/M metagenome (GOLD analysis project Ga0302203, IMG submission 194576) | Peat permafrost microbial communities from Stordalen Mire near Abisko, Sweden - II_Fen_E1_2 | ecosystem: Environmental > Terrestrial > Soil > Wetlands > Permafrost | place: Sweden: Abisko...
TCCGATGTAGGGAGCAGTAAAAGTTCCGTGAATAGCGGAGTTGACCTGCGGCAGATATCTACCGATCATGTGGACGAAGTGGAAGTGATCCGGGGTATTCCTTCGGTTAAGTATGGCGATTTGACAAGTGGAGCTATTATCATAAAATCAAAGAAAGGTGAGACACCACTTACTGTCCGCGTAAAATCAGATCCGTTGAACAAGCTGGTATATGTAGGCAAGGGTTTTCGCCTGCCAAACGATGGTGGAACACTGAACTTCGGCATTGACTACACCAAATATGTGGCTGATCAACGTAGCCCGTTCGATCAATATGAACGTATTACGTCGAATCTGAATTATGAGAAGCTGTTTAATAAAGTATTCTTGTCCACCACTCAAGTAGCTTTTACCGGAACACTTGACAAGCAAGTTACCGATCCGGACATCATGAATAAGGAAGATAATTATAAATCAAACTATAAAAGTTTCAGGTTCAGCAATTCCGGTGCCTGGAACATTAATAAAGGCATGTTGTATAAAATGGACTATACACTTTCAGCCAATTACGCGCAGGATGTATTAAACCGTACAAAAACCGTGACGCTGAATTCGCCTATGGGAATTACGCTTAGCAGTACAGCGGGTGAATCAGTTGGCCAGTATCTTCCTTCAGAATACTTGTCGACCTATAAAGTGGATGGGAAGCCGTTTAATTTTTACTCACAGGTAACAGCCTATTTACACCCTCATATCGGCAAGACTTTTAATAATGTATTGTTGGGAGGAGAATTCAGGTTAGATAAAAACTTTGGAGAAGGCAGCATCTATGATTTGACCACTCCGCCCTTCCCTACCCAAAGCTCTTCGAGCCGTCCAAGAGCTCCTAAAGATGTTCCATCATTACAGAAAATGACTTTTTTCGCCGAAGATAATTTCAGTGTCAATATAGGAAAGGGGAAATTAGGAATTACAGCCGGACTGCGTGGAACCAGCTTAGGTAATTTGTCGGAGCAAAGTGCAATGCATAATAAGTTCTATGTAGAGCCACGTTTAAATATCAATTACCAGCTGCCGGCCTGTCAATTTCTGGGTGAATCTCTTGAAATAGGACTGAAAGCGGGTGTTGGCGATCAGTTGAAATTTCCTACCGCTTTACAGCTTTATCCGGAAAAAGCGTATTACGACATTTCTGAACTGAATTATTATTCTACAGCGAACGAGAGCAACCGCCTGGTCTATCTCCTGACAACGATTAAAGACCGGACAAACTATCAATTAACCCCTGCACGCAACCGGAAATTTGAAGCTGGCTTTGATTTAAATTACAGGGGAATGTCCCTAACAGTTACTGCTTTCCGGGAAAATGAGCATAATGGCTTTGAAGAGCAAACTCTTTATTTTCCGCAGGCTTATAAATTATACAACACCAATTCATTTACAGGAACGGGTACCCCTACTATAAATGATTTTACGTATGCGTATAAATCTATGTTTCTTTCCTATTCTACAACCACCAATGCGGCGACAGTGATTAAAGAAGGGCTTGAATATCAGTTTTCGACCAGAAAAATCAAATCGCTCAATACTGAGATTGTATTGAATGGGGCCTGGTTTCGTACACACTACGATATAAGCCAACCACGGTACGAATATCCTAATATTGTGGTGAATGGCGATTATTATCCTTACGTGGCAGTTTTCAATGCCGGGAATGACAGCAAAGTGCAGGAGCAGTTTAATACTACTTTGTTCTTCAACACGCATTTTTCGAAACAACGTTTGCTTTTCTCTACATCCATTCAATCTGTCTGGTACACTTCATACAAGATGGATCAATATAGTGGCATTCCGGATTCCTATATTGATCTAAATGGTACAACCCACGCATTTACCGATGTTGAAAAACAAAGTTCAGCGTTTAAATCGTTGATTGAAACTTTCTCATCGGCCTATTTCAATACTGAAAGTACTCCTATATCGCTCGAAGTAAACCTGAAAGTAACTAAAGAGATCGGAAACAATCTGAAACTTTCATTTTTTGTGAATCGTCTTCTGGACTTCAATCCACGATACACTACCCGTTTTGGCGTATCCACCCAAAAATGGGTAACTCCGTTTATGGGTGCTGAGATCCAGATTAAATTATAAAACTATGTTGAAAACTATGACAAATAAGGCATCAGCATTCAGGCAGACTATTGTTTGTCCTAAAATAATACCATTGATATTTCTGGTTTCAATGCTGGCCGGATGCCAATTGAAGGACGTCCCGTTCACTCAGGTTGAAGTAACCATTTCACTACCCGATGATGCCTTACAGGGAGGGAAGGATGGTTACGTGGTGAAATTAACGAATATTGCTACCGGCCGTTCGCAGAGTAAGACATCTGATTTAACCGGGATAGTGGTTATAACGGATGAAGAAGGTGTGTATAACGTGGAAGTATCCGGGCAGAAAACGCTAACAACAACCGTAGCGAACGGCAGTGCTCAACAGACCTACACGCAGACAGTGGATATCCGTGGGTTACTGGAAAAATCACTGGTTACGGGCGGTCAGGTAAAACTTACTGTTCCATTGCAAATAGCTCAAAAGGGAAACGGTTTTGTTATTCAGGAAATCTACTTTGCAGGTAGTACAACCCCTGCCAATGGCAGCTATTACCAGGATCAATACATAGAGATCTATAATAATTCGGACTCGGTGCTTTATGCAGATGGCCTTTCCATTGTGGAATCGAATCATTTGAGTAATGTCGCAGTATCCGAATATACGAATTATCCAAACGATCTGATTGTCGGAGCCCTGTATACAATTCCCGGAAACGGGCAAACCTATCCGGTACAGCCAGGTGGAAGTATCGTCATTGCTTCGTTAGGGATTAACCATAAAACAGCCAATGCGAATTCGCCGGTTGATTTATCAAAGGCCGATTTTGAATGGTACGATGGCGGTAAAGATGTGGATGTGCCCGAAGTACCTAATATGATCCGTAATTTTTGTTACTCCAATACCATTTGGGTGTTGCATGTGAAAGGCTATCATGCATATGCTATCTTCAAGGCTCCGGGGACATATGCTGATTTTCTGACTCAGAACACTGTCAGTGTGCAAACAGCTTCCGGAAGTTCAGTGACACGTGTACGTGTACCAAATTCATTGATTTTAGATGGTGTGGAGTTGGGAAGTGCCGGAGCAATAGGCTCAAAATCGCTTTCTTCGTCCATAGATGTCAGTTATACGTATTGCGATGGATCATATACGGGCAAAAGTGTACGTCGAAAAGTATTGAAATGGGAAAACGGAAGAGCGGTTTTGCAAGATACTAATAATTCAGGAAAGGATTTCATTCCGAATGCAACCCCTATGCCATGGAAAGCAGAGTGATAACAGAGTTATATAATCTTTAAAATGTAGTTGAGTGAAGTATATTTTTATATCTATATTATCAATTGTTTCCATTAGTCTGTTTGCAACAGACGGAGCAGACACATTGCATACACAAGTCGCTGCGTGGGAATCGCCGTGGAGAAGTTTCTCCAACTATTTTGAGTACAATCCGGCCGCCACGTTTGCTGTCCCTGTGAAGCACTTTAGTGAGGTTGGCGCATCTTATTTATCATCGCATGCCGATAATGGGTTACATTTGGTGCAGGAAGGTGATGGAGCGTCGGCATTGCAATTTCATTCTGAAAGTTTTCAGGTAGATTCAAAATACCGTTTTTTTGGTAAGGCTTATTTTTCAAGCGATCAGAAAAACAATGTTGGATGGCGTGATGTGGAGGATTACCAATTATTGTCGCCTTATTTGGTGGCCGATTCCATTGGAGGGACTTATAAACGGGAATCTTATTCGTTGAGTGGTGGAGCTTCTGTTTGCCTCGGTCACACTGAATGGGGAATACGCGGGTCCTACGAAGGGGATGTTTCATACCGTCAGGTAGATCCGCGACCACGCAATACCGTTTCGGTGATTCGCATCAATCCCGGTGTAACTTATTCGCACGGCAACTGGCATTATGGGGCGTTTGGTGAATACGTGCGATATCGTCAGAATGTAGATATTCAGGTAGAGAAAGCAGACCGGAAAGTTTATTTTTATCTTCTGGAGAGCTTTGGAATTTATAATCAGCAATTTTCGGTTCTTGGCGAAACTTTCACCCGAATATACAAAGGAAATCTTTATACCGGAGGTCTTCATGTAAATTACGGGGACAACCTGCAATCAACAGGAGCATTAATCACCCTGAAAAGAGCGATTATAACCGTGGACGAAAGTGATAAACGAACTCCCTATCAACTTACTCATAACGAAATCACATCACAAATTACGCACGAAAGAGAATTGTTTCATCAAACATTGTTCCTTAAGGGAGTATACTCCTTTCATCAGGCCATTGGCAACGAAACCCAATATATGCCCAGAACCATCAACACTAATTTTATTGTATGGGATTATGCCACTCAAAGTGACCGTTATCAGTCTCGAACACAGAACGCACAATTTTCAGCACTGCTTGCAAACAAAGATTTCTCCAAATTCTCTGTTTGGGAACAATTGGATGGAACCTGGCAAGATGCACGACAAAATTACTATTACCCCTATTATCATCAATTCATACAAGATGCCACAGGAAGCGGTACCCTCGGAATTAATTGTCCTCTGCGAAAATCAACATTGACAGGGAGTGTCAAAGCGGGATATAAAAGAGTTTTATCATCGTCGCTTATGCAGGAGGAAAATAATTTGATAACTACTCAATTGATTTTACCTGACTATGCTTTTTTGACATCGGATTTTGCATTCTATCAACTAAACCTGAAATTAGGGTTCCGATTATCCCGCAGCATGTTGGTTAATATCTCGGCTGGTGGCGGACTACAGCAAGCAAAAGATAAACAGGCTTTTTCAACGGACTTCCATATCAATTTTAATTTTTAGAATAAAACAAAGTAACATAAAACTAAATAATAATGAGCTATTTTAAAAGGACAACATTATTTCTTCTTATTTTTTTCTGTTATACAGTGGCTAAAGCGGATGAAGGCATGTGGACAATTTCCAATTTGAATTCTGCCCTGATACAAAAAATGAAAGATATCGGATTACAACTGAGCCCTGAGAAGATATATAGTGAAAAGCAGCCCAGCATAAAAGATGCTGCCATGATCTTTGACAATGGTTGTACAGCCGAATTGGTCTCTGCCAACGGATTGATTTTTACGAACCATCATTGTGGAAGAGATCGGGTGCAACAGGTAAGTACCGAAGCAAACAACTATATCCGTGATGGCTTTTGGGCCAACTCACGTAACACCGAGATTCCAATCAAAGGCCTTACGGTTAAATTTCTCATTAAAACAGTAGAAGTTACCCAACAGGCTGTTGAACTACTGAAAACAAAATCCAGCCGAAAAGTAATGGCTGAAATTGAAAAACAATATACCGACACTCTCAACGGATATACTGCCAGCCTTGACAGTTATAGTACAGGACAATACTTTGTAGCAGTATATCAGATTTTCAACGATGTTCGGTTGGTGGGTGTGCCTCCCGAAAGCATAGGTAACTTTGGTGGTGAAACAGATAACTTTGAATGGCCACGTCAATCGGCTGATTTCTCTGTTTTCAGAGTCTATGCCAATAAAAACAATTTACCAGCTGCTTATTCTCCAGTGAACAAACCTTATCAACCTAAAGCGTTCCTGCCTATTTCGCTTTCCGGGATTCATGAGAATGACTTCCAAATGACCATTGGCTTTCCGTTTACAAGCCAACGTTATATTAACTCGTACGAATTACAGGAAGAACAGGAAGTAAAAAACAGAGCTACCGTAATCACCAAAGGAAAATATATTGATGTACTAAAAAAAGAAATGGACAACGATGAAGGTGTCAGGTTGAAATACTCTAATAAAAACTTCTCAGCAGGAAATAGCTATAAGCTGGCTTTGGGAACATTGAAACTGGTAAATTTAAGCCCTGCAGCCGAAAACAAACTAAAACAGGAAGCCGATTTTCAAGCCTGGGTTCAGGCAGACTCTGTCCGTATAAGGAAGTACGGCAAGGCTTTAAGCAATATAAAAAAGAAATACGAACTACAACACAATCCCAAATATGCCCATGCCCTGGTAACAGGTGCTTTGTTTGGCGATGCCAGCCTTTTTGGCATCCGGACACGGAATATCGTTGAACAGCTTAGTAGAAATGATCAAAGCCAGGTTGAAAAGGCAGTAGCCACTTATCGGCAATGGTATCGCATATTTTCAAAAGATTATGATGCTGCTACAGATAAAAAAATAACACTTGCGATGATTCGATTGGTAAAGAAAGAAGTCAAGAAAGAATACCTACCTGATTTTTATGCAATTATTGATACCAAATACCAAGGAAGCATTGATAAATACGTCGATGATTTATATGCAAAATCCATCTTCCAGGCTACCGGCGGGATTGACAATTTTCTAAAGAAACCTACTCTGGCGATTAAAGAAGATCCGCTTTTTATTTTTGGAGTGTCCATCTATGACAAACTTATTGAACTTCGTAAGCTAACAGCCGATTTAAGTGTTGATATTCGCAAAACCAATCGGTTGTATGAGGAAGGTATCCGGGAAAAAGAAGCCGGAAAGCTGACATATGCCGATGCCAATTTCTCCATGCGTCTTACATACGGAACTGTTGCCGGAGCAACCCCACGCGATGGGTTGGTTTATAAGAGTCAAACAACACTGAGAGGGGTCATTGAAAAAGAAGATTCCACAAACTTCGAATTCCAGGTATCGCCTAAACTCAAACAACTGTATTACAAAAAAGACTTCGGACGTTACGGTGAAAAGGGTCAGTTATACACCTGTTTTCTTACTAACACCGATATTACCGGAGGTAATTCGGGAAGTCCGGTGATCAATGGAAAAGGGGAATTAACCGGATTAGCATTTGATGGTAATTTTGAATCGCTGGCAGGCAGCATTATTTACGAGCCTGAAAAAAACCGTGCTATTAATGTGGACATCCGGTATGTCTTGTTTGTTATCGACAAATTTGCCGGATCACAGTATATTTTAAAAGAACTGACAATTAAATAAATTTTTAAACCCACTAATAACAATCAAAAGAATGAAACAACGACTTAATTTATTACTTATTATTTTTGCTTCAATTGGTTTATTTTCAGCTAGCAATGCAAAAGCCCAGGTTGCAAAACCACAAGTTTACTCTGTGGAAGAGATTATTGAGAAAGCTCCAACACTAGTCGGACAAACTGTACAGGTGAAAGGTCGTGTTCATCATGTATGCGCCCAGACCGGGAGAAAATTATTTCTTGCTACAGCTGACGAAAAAAAGATTTTCCGTATCAATGCAGGTGATAAAATCGATAAATTTGATGCTGATGCCGTTGATCGCATTGTCATTGCAACCGGTATTGTTGCTGAACAACGGGTAACATTGGAAGATTTAAATAAACAGGAAGCCACTGCCATTGCTGCCGATAAAGCTGATAAAGCCAAAAAGGACAAAAAAGCAGCTGAACATTGTACTTCCGAAGCAAAAGCAAACGGTGAAAATACAAGTGCTACTCCTTTGCAACGCGTTCAAACCTTGAAAGCCAAATTAAAGAAACAAATCGAAGCAGGTAAAAACAACTACCTTTCTTTCTATTCTGTCAACAACTCCAATGAATATAGCATTGAAAAGTAATTGCTTTTATTTTGATGCAACTGTTGAATTATTGACTTTGCAACACTAAAAAAACAATTTCTATTTCCTATTATAAAACAAAAACAAAACAATTTCTACATGAAGATATTTAAATTAGTATTTATTCTATGCTTTGGCCTGTCCATTTCAGCCATAGCTCAAGAATACAATCTCAACGATCAGATTCCTGTCGATAAGAACGTTAGAATCGGAAAATTACCCAACGGATTAACCTACTATATCCGAAAGAATAGCTTTCCCAAAAACCGTGTTGAATTGCGTCTGGCAATTAATGCCGGTTCAATTCTCGAATCAGAAGATCAACGTGGACTAGCCCATTTTACCGAACATATGGCTTTCAACGGAACCAAGCATTTTGAAAAGAATGAATTGGTCAGTTATTTACAATCAGTCGGTATTAAATTCGGTACTCATCTAAACGCCTATACCAGCTTTGACGAAACAGTCTATCGTTTATTGGTGCCAACCGAAAAAAGTGAAGTAGTAGATAAAGCATTACTTGTACTGGAAGATTGGGCACATAATATCACCTTCGATCCGAAAGAGATAGAGAGCGAAAGGGGAGTTATTACTGAAGAATGGAGAATTGGCCGTGGAGCCAATCAACGTTTGCAAGACAAGTATTTCCCGGTAGTGTTTCACGATTCCCACTATGCCGAACGCTTACCTATTGGTAAAAAAGAGATTATTCAGGGATTCAAGCCCGAAGCTATCCTCCGCTTTTACAAAGAATGGTATCGTCCGGACTTAATGGCAATTGTTGTCGTAGGCGATATTGATGTTGACCAATACGAACAAAAGATCAAAGACCACTTTAATACAATTCCTGTTCGCACAAAAGAACAACCCAGGACCGTTTTCAACGTTCCCAATCATCCGGGCACTCTGTTTTCTATAAATACAGACAAAGAAGCCACGCAAACACAAGTGATGATTTATTCCAAAAAGGCTCACAAAGACGAAAAGACTTTGGCCGATTACCGTGATTTCATCATCGAGCAACTGTATACCTTTGTTTTAAACCAACGTTTTGGAGAATTAGCCCGCTCGGCCGAGCCTCCTTATATGTATGCCAAATCAGCCTCGCAAGCCATTGCACGGGACAAGGATGCATTCTATGTTTCCCTGCGTGTACGTGAAAACGGAGTAGAAAAAGGATTGAAAACGGTATTGGAAGAATTGGAACGCGTAAAGAGATTCGGATTTACCGAAAGTGAACTGGAACGTGCCAAGAAAAGTGTTACTCAAAAGTATGACCGTGCCTATACTGAATACGAAAAGTCAGAATCGGAAGGTTATGCTTCAGAGCTTGTTCGGAACTTCTTAGCTAAAGAACCTATCCCCGGCATCCCTTTCGAATACGCATTTACCAAAAACCAATTGCCGGCTATTACATTGAAAGACGTCAATGATTATGATAATACATTTTTATCGGATTCAAACCGCGTAGTCGTGGTAACCGGACCTGAAAAAGAAGGGGTGACATTACCTACGGAAGAAAGCCTGCGTGCTATCGTTAACCAGATACCAAAAGCAAACCTGCAAGCCTATCAGGACAAAGGAGCTACTTTTGTATGGCCAGGAAGAAAACCAACTGCCGGTACTATCGTCAAAACAGAGAAAAACAGTGCGTTAAATCTTACTACGATAACCTTGTCAAATGGAGTTAAGGTATTGCTGAAACCAACTGATTTCAAGAATAACGAGATTTATGCGATTGCATACAGTAAAGGAGGACATAACTTATATCCTGATGCTGATTTTTATTCTGCATTGTATGCTTCGGCTTTAGTAGGCGAAAGCGGAATTGCCAACCTGTCGAAAAATGACATGGTAAAAGCCTTTGCAGGCAAAGAAGTATCAGTAACACCATTTCTTAACTCAACAAGCGAAGGTATCAGTGGTAAAACCGATCCTAAAGATATTGAAACATTCTTTCAATTGACTAATCTTTATTTTACACAAGCTAAAATCGACAGCACAGCCTTTAAGACATTCATCTCCAAGACAAAATCAACCTTATCGACCCTGCAACTTAATCCTCAGAAATATTTCGAGGATCAGGTATCTCATATTTTATCCAGCAACAATCCACGTGGTGGAGGTTTCCCTATCGAAAGTGATTTGGATAAAATCAACCGCAACCGCTCACTTGATATTTTCTATGAACGATTTGCCAATGCAGCTGATTTCACTTTTATCATCGTGGGATCTTTTGATATAGAAAAAATCAAGCCTTTGATTGAAACATATATTGCAAGTTTACCTGCAACCTCCGATCGTGAGAAATCGAAAGATTTAGGTATTCGCCCTCCGAAAGGGAAGGTTGAAAAGACTGTCTTTAAGGGTACTGATCAGAAAAGTGCAGTGAATTTGAGCTTTACCGGAGCCGTTAAATACGATCCTAAAGACGATTATTTACTTAATTCATTGAACGATGTATTGACTATAAAATTTATGGAATCCTTACGGGAGAAAAAGAGTGGTGTTTACGGAGTTCGTTCCAGTGGCAGAATCTCGAAATATCCATACGGCAATTATACCGAACAGGTTACATTTCAATGTGCACCTGAGAATGTGGATAGTTTAATACAGGCAGCACTCGTAGAGATTGATAAAGTAAAGAAAAACGGAGTAGAAGTTAAAGACCTGAACAAGGTGAAAGAGACACAAAAGAACGAACTAGAAGTCAATCTAAAAAGCAATTCATATTGGATCAATGAGTTGGCCAAAGATATTGTATACGATATCAAGATCAGTGATGGGAAAGATGAATCCAAAGAAATTGATAATTTGTCATCGAAAGACTTGCAACGGGTTGCCAAAAAGTATTTTGGAACCAACTTTACACGTGTTGTACTTTATCCTGAAAATAAAAAATAAGTATTCAACAGTTTAAATCCAGAAACAAATACGAAGTAAAAGACTGTTCAATGTCTTTTTACTTCGTATTTAAAATGATAAAACGTGTTGATATATAAATGTATAAATAATTAAAATAGAATATAGATGTTTAAAGGAATATTAATAATGCTGGTTTTAATCAGCAGTTCGGTATTTGGACAAGAAAGAGCCCGAGACGGACGAGATTCTAAACCAGTCTTTCGCGAAGTATCAAATAAAGAAGTTGTTCAAAGTGTCTATCAGGACGCAGCTAAGGTAGAAAAGGTGAATAATTATTGGTTTAGGATACTAAACAGTGATAATAAGACGATAGGATTTGCCATGTCAAGTGCCACCTTTTGCCCTAATGTAAAAGGGTATAATGATGTTACACCTGTTATGATTCTTACCGATAGAAACTGGGTAATCAAAAAAGTAGCCTTATTGTCAAATTCGGAGACTTTAGGCTTTGTACGTAAACTTGAGAGAAAAGGTTTCTTTGATTCGTGGGTCGGAAAAACGTTGAAAGAAGCTAAAACAGTTCATGTAGATGCTCATACCGGTGCTACATTTACGGCGTTAGCAGTATCTAAAAATGTAGATTTCCTTCTAAAGAACGGAATAACAAAATTGCCGAAAGCCAAATAATTATTTCACTTTCTATGATATAAAGGCATCATCCACCAAGTGTGGGTGATGCCTTTTTCGTGAATAATAGCCATTTAGTACCAGATTGTAGTGGCAATGCCTTTGCACAAATAACAGAGTCCAATCTCAACTTTATCACATTTGCCTGTTTATTTGTTTGTCTCGCAACTGTATTAAGTAGGTGGACTAAATTAATGTCTGATTTTACGCACAGAAATCCTCTATCTTGACCCTTACTAATACTTCCAACTGCCGACAGACCTGAAGTAGCATCAAAGCCGATCATCAACCCCAATTAGAATCACTCCTGATTATTTTTCATTTTTCACAAGTCATCCCATAGTAGCAGTTTCTGAATTTCAATAGAACTCATTCACTGATCAAAGACATTTCAGAGGGGGTTGCCTGGGGGTTGGGGGGGGGGGGGGGGGGGGGGGGGGGGGGGGGGGGGGGG